>MDSV01059286.1_pt1 | contig 14591 bp, 5 predicted proteins | sample 810851 | NCBI WGS metagenome assembly MDSV01 (sample SAMN05326640, study PRJNA326480) | marine metagenome | isolation source: seawater | place: Atlantic Ocean: North East | collected 2012 | reverse complement strand
GGAGAATCTGTTTTACAAGTTATGCAATTATTAAGATTGATTGGAACTTTTGATCCATCTAATCCTCCTGAATTTAACCCAGATGATTTCGATGAAATTATCGCTAATGCTCAAAATGAAAAGAATATTTCACCCGAATTACTCAAACAACTGGCTACAATTCTTCTAGAAACTGCAATGAAAACTGGAAATCCGGAGGAATCACCATGATTAATCTAGATTCAATTAGAACTTTTCATCTTACAAACTCTTTATCGAGTTCGTGTATCTATGCTAGTATAACTGAAGTTTCACTTTGGAGGTATGAGTAATGGCGATTCCAACAATGGCAATAGGATGCGCCATGGTTGATTCTAATGCTGGACCAAGTATTATTGAGGCGCTAAAAGATGTTACTGATGTGATAGAAAATGCATCCATTAATCCACCTAAAATGCCGACTCACCTTGGCGTTGGATTTAGATTTGGCCTAAATCATACTGCTGATATTGGAGTTGATAACAATGCGCAGTTAGAAGTAGATTGTAGACTTGATTTACTATCTTTTGAATTAGGTAGTTCTGGATTACCAGATCCAAGGCCAATGCCTGCAATACATATTGAGTCTAAGTTAACAAGCTGCGATCAAGAAGGAGAAGAGAAATATCTTCTTGGTGGACCAGGAGAGCCGACTAGACTAAGGTCGATTGACCTTGATGTTTCATGGCATCAAGAATTCAATGGTAGTAGTGGTTGGAATTCTGAACTATCGCTTAACGATGCAGCATTCATGAATTATGTTGATTGGAGTGCAGATATTCCTGGAAAACTGAAAATTACAAACTCATTATGGGATGCTGGTGCATCAGAAGTAATCGATGCCTTTTTGGAATTTTATTCATTAAACGACCATCTAACTGCAATTGATACGTTTTTGTCTGGATTGGATATCATGGGTCTTGCTTATCCCACAGATATTCCAAACCCAATATCCGGTGGACAAGACATCAGGTGGCACTTAAACACTAATGCCCTTCAAACATTTATTCAAACCCCTAGAGACTATATTGAACAACTCCTTCAAGACCCACATGGAAACTGGGATTTGGGTCAAGCAATACCCTCTACTGGACTTCCGATTGGTGAACATATTGCAGAATTCTTACCCAATGCTTCTTGGAATACCTCTGTTGGCTCATTAGGCCAACTTGAGATTAATCTACCTATTTTTGATATCTCTGCAGGACTAAATATTATTCTAGACAGATATGGCGATTTATCTCTTGGAATCGAACCATTTGATTTTGGCCCAATGGATTTCGACGCACTGATTAAAATTAACGCTTTTGACCCTGCAAGTTGGATTGATGGCCCTAACATTGATTTGTGTTTTTCCATGAACCAAAGTGTTTCAGGATTCTTTGAAGGTTCACAAATAAAATTGTGCAGAAACTCACCTTGGACTTTAGAACTTGAATTAGCAAATACGCCATGTGTGCCGGTATTCACAAGCACAGGAATCTCATTTTCTAATAATCTATCACAAACTTATAATTTGTTAAATGGGGTTGAAAGAAATGAATTCTTATCATTGATTCCTGGATTTTTATTAGATTCTACATTACAAATGAGTTTCGAGAAGTTATTACTCCAACACATCGAAAATGGATCTTTGATTTCTAGAGTATTTACTGTACTAAACTTGACATCGATTGAAGATAATGGAGCAATTAGTGCAAATTCAATTTTACCTTGGTTATATGATCCTGTAGGTCAATTCAGCAATGCATTCCTAACCTCTAACGGATTGAATATTCCCTCAATTTTAGAACTAGCAGATGCAATATTGGAATGCACAGGAATTGACCTTGAACAGATAATGATAAATCAGCCAATGCCCGTTGATTTTGTTGGTACGCCAAATCAAATTATTTCCGAGTTAAGAGTGAATTTAGGCTCAATTGCACAAAAGTATATCCTAGTCACTCTAAGAGAAAATCCTGCTACTAATGGCCTACTGACAATTTCATTAGAACCACATCCAGACCTTGGGTCATTAGGAACTGGCCTTTTGTCGATTGATGGACAGATTAATGTCAACATATCTTCAGACCTTCAAGTAAGCCTAGATGGCTCATACGTTGACATATCATATGACATAGGTACTGCTCTATCAGGCATACAAGCGGTTGGAGATGATTTCTTTGATGGATTGTTAAATTCATTTAGTAACTCAAACATTGATTTTAATCTAGCGATTCAATCTGGTTCGCCGACATTATCTGCTACCGTTAATTTTGATGTTACAAATTCGGCCTCGGTCATTTCTGTAATCCATCTATATCCAAATGTTCAGGGTGTTGACTCTTTCTTAGCAGAAATCGCAAGTACTGCGATTACTGCAATATTGCCCGAACTACTTGAATATGCGATTGGGCAACTGGATGATATTACTCTATATGGAACTGTCAAATTAGGAGATTTCATATCTGGAATCTTACAAGATTTGAATTTATATGATGGTAGTTCTTTGAATCTAAATGGATTTACCGACCTAGCAAATAACCCTATTGAATATTTGAAAGTCAACCCTCGTTTGTTTAATCTCTTTGCTAGATTCACTCTGTTAATGTCAAATCTTTTCCCAAGTAGTGGAGGAAGTTCTCTACCATTTTCAGTAACATCACAAAATAATGGAAACCTTGATTGGTATTCTATTCAATACACAGGAACCGACTCATGGCTAAAGTATCTCACATTGGATATCGGAGATAAAAAGGCCGACAATGAACTCGGAATTTGGTTATCATTCTATAAAAATGATATTGCGATCCCAAATTTAACAGGAAATCAACTTGCTATCGATTGCGAATTAGGAGTTTCCCGTGACAACGATGGTGAATGGAGTTTTTCTGGATTGTTTTCGGCATATTTCACAAATCATCTAATCAATTCCCCATTTGTCATTCAACCATCAATCAAAATTTCATATACCGATGAATTTAGAGTTTGGATAAGTGCTGGAGTTGATTTAACTGGGAATACCCCTCATCCTATTACTGCATTTGATTCATCCACATTTTGGATTAAGTTACTTCCTCAATCTGAATTTGATTATAATATTCCAGACCTTAGCGCACTACTTCTTGGTGCTGCTAATACCGCATTAGATATGATTGAAAAAATACCAAATATTCAGACATTCTTATCTACAGGAATCTACGACTATTCAGGTACAGAATTATGGAAAACCGCGTTATCAAAGTTAACTGTTCTTGGTGATTGGCTAGCCTATCTAGGAGTTTGTACCTACCTTGGCACTTCAAATACAAATCAAGACCTAACTCTTTCAGAACCAACAGTCAATGACCCAATGGTTTGGAGGGGTGTATCGTCAGAAAATGGAATTTATAACATTCGAGATTTGCAACATATAATCGGGCATTACACGCCTGATGGAAATGACGATTTCCTTTATCCTAATAATGCTAAAAATGTATATGATGTTCTCCTTAGAGGAATTATTGACCGCTTAGTTGCCTTTGCGATGGATATGTCTACCGAAATTTCTGAAAACAAAAACAAATTACCTATCTTCAAAGGTAAAATTAAAGATTCAGAATTCACAATATCTCTCGATGTCCAAAAAGTTGAAAATTCTCAAAAAAATGGAGATGCCGAGATTTTTGGACTCAATATTGACTTTTCAGAAGATATAGAAATTAATTTGGGTTCAATGAAAATGAGAATCTTTACTCAAGATTTAGATGATGAAGTATATGATAAAAACTGGTGTACTAAGACACAAGATGTACATGACCCAGATAATATAAATGAGTACTCCTCAGGAATTACCTTACAATTACTCAAGTTTGATTCTTCTACTACTCAACCATTTGAACAGTACTTTAGTTTAGAATTTGGACACTTTACCATACTTCTTGAAAAACAAGATAAGAAACCGATGTTAGATGGATTTATTTTACTCAATACAGTATCTCTAACTACGTGTATTGATTTAACTTTCAATGGCAGTACAACGGCAGATTTGAGTTTTAGATTAGACCTAGATGATTTCGGACTTTCTCTAGGCGGTAATGGGGATAATGATGGAGGAAATGGCTTAGCCGCTGGAGTTTTAGATGGTGGAGATGGTGGAGAAGCTGTTAAACCAATGTTTGATATTGCTATTTGGGCCAATAAATTACATTCATCTACTGATATTGATTTTGGAGCGAGTTTAAAGGGTGAAGTCGAGTACTGGTTCCCAATAAACAAACAATTCGGTCCTGTAAAAATTGCACAAATTGGCGTCAAATATGAGTCTGAAGATGAAGATGAGGATGAGCACAGACTGTCGATACTAATTGATGGAGAAGCAGAAATTGCCGGTTTCCTAGCTCAAGTTGATGATTTATCGGTATCTATACCACTTCTCGATATTACTAATGTATCTAGTTGGAAATATGATATGGCTGGTTGTGCTATATCTTACTCTGGACCTGCGTTTGAAATTGCAGGCGCTTTGAGAAAGACTAACCTGAAAGATAGTAATAATAGGGACTATGTAGAATACCAAGGACTCTGTACAATCAGCACTGATGCAATGGCAATTTCCGCTATTGGTGCCTTTGGTAGAGTTCCAGTTACCGAGGGTGATTCTTATGTCACATGCTTTGTAATTGCAGCAATTGATTATCCAATTGGCGGTATTCCAGAATTCTTTGTCACTGGACTAGCCGGTGGTTTAGGATTAAATCGTGATTTGGTACTACCTAATGTCACACATGTCCCTGACAGCCCATTTATGAGAGCATTGTCTGGATTTGGAGATGATCCAATGGGCGCTCTTGAATCAATAAGAGGCGCACTACCTGCTAAACGAGGAAGTTTATGGTTCGCTGTTGGAGTCAAATTCACGACATATCAAGTTCTTGAAACTAAGGCTGTATTATTCATCAAGATCTCTGATGGATTTACTATTGGAATTCTTGGTATGTCTTCAATGTCACTACCAACTAAAGAATTTGGAATTGGATATATTGAACTCGCATTCTTAGCATATTATGACTCACAACAGAAACTTCTCTGGGTAGAAGCCCAATTGACAGATGCTTCGTATCTTTTTGATAAAAATTGTCGATTAACTGGTGGATTCGCACTGGTTAGTTGGATGAGTAAAGGGGAATTTTTACTCTCAATGGGTGGATACCATCCAAAATTCAAAGCTCCATCATATTACCCAGAAGTGCCACGTTTAGGATTTAACTGGAAACCGATTTCTAAATTAACAATAAAAGGTGGTGCTTACTTTACAATTTGTACTTCAGCAGTAATGCTTGGTGGAAACTTTGAGGCTTCATTCAAAGCAGGTAGCCTAAGTGCTTCATTCAAGGCTGGAACAAATATCCTAGTTGTTTTTGATCCATTTTACTATAGTTTTGATGTATATATCGGAGTATCGGTTCGATTGAAGACTTGGCTTGGAACTCTTAAGGGCTCGCTGAGCGCTGATTTAGAAATTGAGGGGCCAAAAATGCGAGGTAAAGCGAGAATCAAATTATGCTTTATCAGTTTCACTGTCAAATTTGGACCAAGTGGTGGTCAAGCATTCAAGAAAATTGCATTTAGTGAATTTGTAAATAAACATGTTTTACAATTACCTGAAGGAGAATCAGGTACATCACTATCTTCTGATTTCAGTGAACGTTGCTTTACTGCACAAGTCCCATCAGGTCTAATTAGATGTGAAGATGGAGAAGAGCGAAAGGGTACTTACTCAGATCCATGGTTAGTCTTGCCAGAATTTGAACTAATTCAAAATCATATTTTTCCGGCTAATTCGAATCGGATAACAGTTGTTGGAGAAGAAATTGGTTTAGAGTGGAGGCAAGAAAACGTTGGAAGTTTAGATTTAATCAATATGGCTCCTTGTGGAATCGATGAAGAAATTGATTCCGAGTTTAGCGTCACGATATCAAGGGTCGATGGTGAAGTGAACGGTGTCTGGAAAGATGGAATTTCTAAAGTTCGTCTTTCTAGTAATTTCCCCGAGACTATTTGGAGATGTAAATTAGATGGTGATAAAAGGCCTGAACCAATTACTACTCCCGGTCATAGGCAACCAAATTTCCTAAGTGGAGCATCGACACTTTTCAGAGCAATTTCTCAACCGACCTCATGGCAAAACACTGTATTAGTAGACCAAATAAAAACCTCTGAATTTATCCACAATTTACCATTCATCAGATTCATTGATGGGGGTTTGCCCAATATTGAGATGAAGGAAATTGAACCTAACCATGACTTTGTAACAGTTCCTGAACTTGATAGAATGAGGGAGAGATATACAAATCCTGTCAATCCTGATGAGATTTTATCTATTCTTGGAAACGCAGAGGTTTTGGAACACAATAAAGAAATCTTGACCAATAGAGCGAAAATGACTCAAAATCGAACTCGTATGAATCAGCATGCATCCTCTATGCAAAATCAAGAATTTGATCAAGTAAATATGGGGGGTAGAATATGATTAATAATCGGCAGAAGCGAATTCTTCGAAGAAGGTCACCGCCCCGTATAGTGACTATAGAAGGCGGCAGAGGAATTTCTAATCCTCAATCAATTAAAACATCGATTGGAATTAATAAAAAAATTATTTCAAAAGAGATTGAAAAACCTATTATTCCTCATCTACTAAATATTGTATCAACTGGTGTAGCAACTCAAAAAGCAATGCCATCTGCAAAATTAACATCGGTTAAACTGCAACCGAATCAAGAAAATCTACCTAGGATAAATGTAGGTCTAAAAGCAACTGAAGGACTACAATGGAAATCACAGAAAATCCCTGTAAAACAAAAGTCGGAAACAAAACTTAGACCTAAGAAGCCTGCCTTAGGTACTGGCTTTGGAAATAAATCAATTCGTATGAAACGTTCTAAGCAAATATTAGAAAAAGGAACAATTATTGAGGCTGGAACTAGACAAGTATGGCGACTATCGCAAAGTTATATTCCAGAAAAATATCAAAATAATCCTAAACTTGTGATTAATGGCACTCAAGCGGTAAGAATTACTTTTAACAGAGGAGCGGGAAGTATAATTCAAGATATCGAACTTCCTCCTACCGATGAAAACTATGAGATCGAAATACCCACAGAAACCAGTGTGTTCACCATAGAAGGACTCGGTGGGGAGGATTTGATTAGAAATGATACAGAAATCGGTTCTGGCACTATTACCACTAATTATCCAAATGGCGCTCTATCAGGAATTGGATTCCAAAGATTATCCAAAGTTCACCAGGTAGGTTATTTCCGTTACTTAGCCAGAGGCGTGTTTTTACAAGCGAATGAATCTGCATCATCTAAGGTAATGGATGCTGTATCTGTATTCCATGCTGGAGAGGTAATCTCAAAAATTGATAATTTAAGATTCTACTGCACATCGAATATCAGTACATTTGTCTTGGTAGTAAAAACACTTCCAAGCAAGGCCCCACAAGTCAAAATTGGTGTTGAAGGAATCATATTGAATGAAGAGCCTCAAGTCATAAAGCGGAGTGATGGAGTAGCATATATTTGGTCAGTAAAACCTGTCCCTGAGATTGAAGGTCCAGCTATAATTGATATTATTACTGATGAAACCACTGATATTAATTCAGCAATTGCATATCAAGAGCAAGCAGATGTGATTACTGAAGTTCTACAATCTAGTTCATGGGCTAAATTAGTAGATGATGGACCAATCTCAAATTATGGTGCTTCCAATATTATTTGGAGTCATGAAGTTGATGAAAAAAGTGATGATATCAAGATATTACCAGATGATTGGAAAATAACATCTGGAGTTTCAACACTTAAACAGGTTGCAATAAAAACAAAACCTAGTACTAAAGTTAAACAATTAAAGCAGGAAACTGATTTACCAGAGATTAATGCACCTTTAGCCAATGCTACAGTTGAATACCAGTTTGATATCTCTAAATTCGCAGGTGATGATGATCAGGATGATGTTATGTCTTTCAAGTTAATTTCAGGTCCTAAGTGGATCAAACTAATCGATGAGGGTATATTTACTGGAACACCAAGTAATGATGACGCAGGAATTAACCAATGTCAGGTTCGAGTATCTGATAAAGCCGGTTTATCGTCAGATGCAATTGTCAATATTGAGGTCAAAGCTAAGGTTCTAAACAGAGCACCATACTGGAAACCGAATATTGTTAAGAAAACGGATCAAAGTGATTTACAGATCAATCAAGCAAATTCTCTTAGAAAAAACGAGTCAAAAGATTTAGAAAATAATAATTCAAAAATTGATAGAAAATCGAGAAGGAGGAAGCGTTAATGGCACAAAATCCTATTCCAGAACCACCACCAGTGGGTGAAATCCGATTCTTTGATTCGATAAGACCTCCATTGTCTCAAGGAGACTACAAAATGCATATGCAGCAGACATTCCCCGAAGTTGTAGATACAAATCCAACAGGTATGGAGGCCTTGGAACAGCAAAACAAATACTTTACCGTTAATGGCTCCAAGTGGTCCATTGACCCGTTAACAGTTCATTCGAGATATCCTCCTAAAAATGAGCAAAATGTCAAATTAGACCTTACTCTACCGAAAATAGTTTTCCAAAGTAAAACCTTGCCTTGGGAAAGAATTCCAGAATCTGGTAGTGATTTACCATGGATGGCATTATTATTGATAAGAGAAGATGAGTTTAATGATCTATGTACCTATTATCCGGTTGCTGATTCAACAGAAATTGATGAATCTTCACCTTCAGTACCAATAAAAATTCTTGAAATCCCATCTAGTTTGCTAAAATCAATTGGCCCAATGCGCTCTGAAGTTGAATTATTAGTTCATGGACTACAGGTTAATCCTAGAGATAAAGAATTATGTGGAAATGATGAGGATGGACTATTTTCTGTTGTTTTATCAAATCGTATCCCTTCAAAGCCAAATGAAAAATACCATGCACTTTTGGTATCTTTAGAAGATTCTCTTCATGAGTTACCTATTGAAAGCCAAATTCAATATCTAACGCCAAATGACATAATTAAGAGTGAAATGAAAATAGGAGATAGGTATTCAGAAACGAAATACGTAGATGATTCTATAACTAAATCATTGGTAAAATCTAAGGTTTTTGCTTCAGATAAAAAATCTAAAACTTCAAGGACGTCTAAAAAATCTAAAGAAAGGTTCAAAGAAATGCCTCATGAAAAGGTTAAGATTAGTCGAATGGTTAAACTAGTTGCTTTGGATTATTGGAAATTCAAAACCGGTGATGGTGGAGATTTTGAATCGAAAATTAAGAATATTCGTTTTAGAAAGAAAGAAGAAGATTTGTTAGAAACTGGTGAATTAGGCTCGGTATATGACTTTGCTAAGGAACAATCGGTGCAAGATACTTACTACGAGCCAGCATTATTGGGCAATGACATGGACCCTGATATTTCGGCTAATTCTTATTTGTTGACTGATATAGTTGAAGATGATGGAATTACGCGGTCATGTTTGTATAGAGGACCTTGTATTGCAGTCCCTACAACTCATCAACCAAAGCCTAAGCCATATGAGAATTCAGATGATGCTAGAGGAATTGAACCTTCTACTGGGTTCGATGTTATTCACCATTCTGCAGCATTTGAATTGGGCCGCCTATTAGCGATGAGTGATCCACATTTCATCTCCTCAATGTCAAGGTGGAGAAGACTTTGGAATAGAAAACAGGCAATGAATAATTATCGCGAAGAAACTATTTTAGATTCTTCAATTACAAAACAATTTACTAGTGAACAACTTGCTAGTGAATCTATAAAGACGATGTTACAAACTAGTCTTATTACCCAAGCATCTGAAAAGTATAGAGACCTTATTGCTGAAAAAGTACGATTAGAGGAGACCATACAGTTTAAGGAAGAGTTGGTTAATCCTAGTGGCGATAAAGAAATAGAGAATCTTGGATTAGAACAAAATATACCTCTAGTCGATGATAATCTTGTTTCAACCTCTTTACTCAATCAAATAGACTACAGGGGGTTAGATAGATGAATAATATCCAATTTGCAAGTTCAGATATCATGATGATGAGTGAATTTTTGGCTAATAAATACTTTCACTTTGAGGATAGTGAAGAAATGGCTTGGAATTCAGTTGTTTCTTGGTTATCTCGTTTGAGATTACTCGAAGGCGTCCCATTCCCTTATATCGTACCTAGTGAAGGAATGCTACCAAATGAATCAATTCGATTCTTCCACGTAGACAGAAATTGGTTAGATGCATTAGTAGATGGTGCATTGAGTGTAGGTATAATTGATTCAAGAGGAGCACTTGCTGCAACTAAAATTGAGGAACGTGAAGAGATATATCAAAAGTTAATGGAACAGTTAAATGAAAGAGAAATCACTGCAAGTTCTTATAGGCGCTCTTTAGCAGTTCATGGTAAAATTGATGAGGGTACAACCAAACGAATTAAAACTTTAGATTTCGATGGAAAAATAAACGTAATAGGCGATCTTTTCTCTGGGATTCAATACCAAATGGGAGGGAGTATCACTGGGTTTTTATTGCGTTCATCCATTGTCAGAGATTACCCTGGAATCGAAATCACTGCCTATCATGCACCTCAATATGTAGGAGATCAAAGTGAAGATGCATATGATGATGAATATTTACTTGACACTCTTAGACAGATTAAACTGTCGGAAAGTATTATGATTTGTATTTTTAATGGAGTTCCAAGTCATCTCCGCATTAAAGAACCAGGTGAAGGAATTCGATTAGGTGTTGATCCAATGCCTGGAGAAACAATCGATAGTGATGGCTTATGGCAATTCCAAGCAGATTGGAAAGATGTAAATGGAAATCCAGTCCCTGTAGAACCAATTACTCATCCAGTTCAGTACAAATCTGTCAATGTTAATGTTAGAAACAGAACTAATGATGTATCGGTATTGAAAATTTCAGACCTACTTGGTGATGGCGGCTGGGGTGAAGGATTGATGAAAGGCGGTTTAGTTGCAACTCAATTAATGCAATTCCCATATCAACAAGATTTCCAATATGATTCTCTAGCTCAAGATGTACGTACTGACCCAACAACCGATACCAAGCGTCGAACAAGAGTAAATTCGAGTTCGATTGTTATTGATGAATCATTTGTTGAGGATATAGGAAACGAAGTGGAAAGAAAAAATAGTCAAGGTGGTCAGTAATGAAAAAACGTAGATCATCTAAATCTAGTAAGAAAGTGTCTAACAATGATACTGTCCAATCTAATACTCATAAGTTAGAAAAATCACAAGTAAAAACTCAGGATAAAAATTCTAATAATACAATGTGGAAAGTCGATGAAGCCAATATTGAGCTAAACGATAAAGCGCCATTAGAACAAGAATCTATTGAATTTAGAGACGCCCTAGCCAAATCCATTATTGACCAAACTGACTTAGGTATAAAAGAAAATATCGAATCCATAAAACCGGAGAATTTGGATAATATAAATGCCATGTTACCAAGAAAAAGGCACCTACTAGTGCCTATAAACGTTCAATCATTAGTAGTACCAACTATGACAATTGCTAGCAAAGGCGATAAAACTAAATCTAGCAGAAATCAATTTGTTGGTGAAGTTGAAGCCAATGATAAACAAAAAACAATCAAAACCTATCCGAAAAGGGCTGATTTGAAAACTGATTATAGAGAAGATAATACTAATTCTGAAGCAGAGGAATACTGGGGGATTCCAGAAGCATTTGAATATACTTCGAATAATCCACAAACCAGTGGATTAAATCCAGGGATTCATTTATTCTGGTCTCTACCTAATGCACTATTAGATGGCGAGATAAAGCAGACTAATCCCTCAATATTAGATGACTTTGAATATCAAGATCCAGATGACTTAGTACCTGAAGAATTCATTCCATCTGATGAAGGTTTTAGCCACCCGATTACATATAGAGAAGCAGTAGAAAACCGTGTTGAATTTACAGTTGATGACCAGCCGGAAGGTTATCTAAGTGATACTTTAAAGTTCAAACAATTACCTGATTTATGGCTCGTTGTTAGAATTGAAAATAAGACCAATTTTAAAGCATGGGTCGTTGATTCAGTAACTCTAGAAGTTTCCACACTTGCAGCATTTAATCCCAGTTCTAGACAATCTAAAATCGATGAATTGACTGCAATTGGACCAAATCAAGGAGATTTCTATTGGACTGCTACTTATGACAATTCAAAACAAAGATTTGGATTCCATGATTTACCTGGACCTGGTGAAACTGGTCCATTTGATTACATGGTTTGTGGTTGGTATACCGATAAAGATCATGACCCAGCATATATGGATGAAAATACCGCAGAAGAAACATGGTTTGACTTCATCAAGAAGGAACTAAAGTGGGGTGTTAAGCGTCAGGATATAGATGATGACCCGAATATATTTTTCAATATTGGACACATGTTTGGAGGCCTGGCAAAATGAAATTTTTTGGTTTTGGTAAGGATAAGTCCGCTCCCGATTTTAAAAAGCGTGACACTAGCGGTCTAAGGAATTTAGATTCTGTAGTTAAATCCGAGTTTGAGAATAAAGTTGATGGCTATAAGATTAATCAAGAACTAGTGAACCGTACTCCGATAGATTTGATTGGAGATAAATGGCCTAGACAAAGCTTGTATCACGGTACAGTTTACGGTGTTGAATGGAGTAATGAAAATAACGTAAATACAAATTCTGAATTAGATTTAGCCGTAGGGATCAATCAGGAAGAAGCACTCGGGGCTTTGATTTCATCAGAAGTTGCTGAAAATAATGATTTAAGTGATCCCATACAAGCAGAATTAGAAGAATACTTCGTTGGATTTATCCATGATTTACTAGGAGAAATGGAAACACCAGATGGTAAATATAAGTTAGACCAAGAAGTACATAGACAAATGTTTCACACTGTTGATAGCGGTGTTCTATTCGATTACATCAAGCCAGAAGAAAATAATGATTCAAAGATAAGTAAACCTAAATCCTATTTAGAAAAATCTCAATCTGAATATGTTTTAGATAAATTTGGACAAAGTAAACATTCAATTACTGATAATTATTTTGGTCCAAAAACAGTATCTGTACCAGATATTCATGGTAAAGAAGACCCGTTGGAGGTTGAGGAAAAAGTTCTCCCAGTTGTAGATTTACCTGATGTAAAAGTTACTGCTTATGCAGCACCAAGATACTATGAAACCAAAGACCCTGTTTTGCTTATTTCTTCTACCACCCGTTCTACTGCTCCGATTGAAGAAGGATTCTATGATGATGAAGGATTGACAAAAGTTCGTACTGCTGAAGCAGTAGTAAGAAATGTCGGAACTAAAAGTCCACTAACAAATCCAATATCGAAGCATCGAAAATGGATACCTAATGAAGTAGATTTACTCCTAAAAGAAACTCTCCACTACTCAGATTCGGTAAATTTTCCAAAACTAGGATACAAAGTGGCTACTGCACATTTACCTACTTTTGACAGTGATTTTATTGCATATATTACGGGTAATCATCTCAATCATAAAAGTGATGATAATGACTGGCCTTCACCAGTTGCTATAAATCGATGGCGACAAGCATGGCTTCCAATTTTACTCGATGTTGAATTCAAATATCATAGTGCAGAAAGTAATTGGCAATTGGAAGAGATTGATTATCAGAGAACCCCTGGAAATGAGAAAATTATCGATTCTTCTACTGAGCCTGTCACCATAAAATATAGGATACCACTATCTAGAAATTCAAATAAAATAGTTTCAAGTCAAATTAGACGATTTTTAGATGAAGAAGATCAACTTGATGAGGATGGAAAAGGTGTACTAAGTGAAGGTGAAAATGGAGAATATCTAATGTTCATTGAACTCATGAATGAATTTAGAGAAAGAGAACTGTTGAGTGCATCGCTAAGCGGAATTGACGACTATGTCAATTCTATCGAACAGGATGGAGCGATTCGAGCAGGATTACTTGAAATAAGTGAGATGAATATTGTTGATGCATTTGGTCAAATCACTGTCGTGGATGGTGACGGACTATTCTATTCTAATGATGGTGGAAGTCCAAGAATTACAGTTGGATTGAGTTTACAAAATGAAAATGATGAACATGGCAAACTGGTATTGAGGCCTAGAATACCAAAGCCATCAAGATTAGATTTTAGACTTCTTTCTTATGATGATGATACTTTACCTGCAATCTCTTCTCCTAGTTCTGTATCAATGAATAAGGGGTCTTTTTCACCTGTTTGTGGGTATCTACTCCCTGATCATATCGAATGGGCATTGGAAGTTTTTGACCCTGAAGGTTCAGCAGAGGGACAATTGAGAGTTGCTGAAAGAGATTGGTCACTAGGAGGCATCCAGAAAGGTAAACTTGCCTGGGATTCTAGTCCAGGGGAAAATTCCCCAGTGGGTGAATTACCTAATACTGGAAATATCCATATGGATAGAATGCTAAATCAGTTGATGGAAATTGGTTTGACTGATGAAATTGAAAAAGATTCCAATATTGAAGGTGGAGAAGGTGCCCTTTCTGCACTTCTTAGAGCCATTGATTCTACT
>MDSV01032447.1_pt1 | contig 14591 bp, 18 predicted proteins | sample 810851 | NCBI WGS metagenome assembly MDSV01 (sample SAMN05326640, study PRJNA326480) | marine metagenome | isolation source: seawater | place: Atlantic Ocean: North East | collected 2012 | reverse complement strand
CCTATTTCTTCACAACGATCAGCAATTTGTTCTGGTTTAGATAAACCATCCAATAAACTGTACATACTATGTACATGCAAAGGTATATATTTTTTCATTTTCCTATCTCAAAGTTATTCCGCACTTCCCGGTGCTTTGTAATGTCCTATATTATAACCTTCAGCCTGATACTCGTCAATCACGTTATCCATACCTTTAATGGTTACATCATGTTTTATTTGTTCACACTTAGTCATTGTGTCTCCCATATTCATTAATTGACCTTCTCTATATTCAACGATTGGAAGATATGGACTATCCTCAAAGGTAGTTTTACCAAAATGACACAGCTTGGTACATTTCCAACTCTTATTGAGAGGAGGATTCATAGTGTCTCTGATAGTTTCAAACTTTCTCTTCAGCATCATTTCTACTTGGTATAAATTATCTTTACTAAAACAAACAGAAAACATTCCGCCATCATTAATAAAATCAATAGACACCATAATATTTTCAATATCAGGATAAAGTTTATGTACTGCATAATAATATAACATCAACTGCGGATCATCATGTAGTTTCTTTAGGGTTTTTTCTTGACCTGTAGCCCAATCTAACCTTCTGCCTGTTTTCCAATCAATAACTTCATATGTGTTATCGTTGACTTTAGTAATTAAATCAATTGTTCCTTTGATAGACAGCTGACCTTCTAAATGTCCTTCTTTAGTGTCATAACTATATTTAGCCCATTCTTTATCTATTGTGATATCAAAGTGTTGTTCAGGTTCGACTATTTCTCTGTTTCGAGGGTCAAACATACCATCGCCATATTCAGTAGCTTTATAAACCCACTTATGACAATCTTTATAGTCTCTGTCCGTCCACTTATGATGTGTAAACTGAGACGTATAATAGTGATATACCTGCTCTGTCATATGATCTAGATTATAGTTTGTAATATCTACTGGACCTATAATATCATCTTCAAAATATCTATTATTATTTTGTATGTTTAATTTAACAAAAGCTAAGATTTCTAAAACCTTATGGACAATAGTTCCTTTGTCTGCTTTTTTATTAGATGGTGACCTATGACCTAGATTGTATTCTATAAAGTATTGCATAGGACACATGGAATGTGTACCATACGAACTACTTCTAATGTATGTTACTATAATGGTAAAATTCCTTTATCTATTAGAAAGTCATGAATAATTTCGTTTTGCTTTCCAATAGTTAATTCATCATTATCAATAACCAAATTAAAGTTTGTAGCATCGTACCTGTTAGCGTCTAATGACTCTTCGCTTGCGTGTGTTGAGTTGTATGGATTTCTATTAAGTTTAATAACTAGACCATCATTATTTTTAATAGCTTCGACCTCATTAGGAAATCGGCAGTCTGCGATAATTGCTAAGTCTGGTTTTTCTTTTTCTATTAATCTGATGGTAGCTGCTGACCAAACATTATGTTGCATTTTCCTAAATATGTCTGTGCCAACATATTGCATAACTTCCCTAGCAGTCATCTGTCCGCTACTGTCAGGGGCATAGTGTCTATAGCAATCTACACGTTCGTTTTTGGATTCGTCTGGACCATAACATTGAGAATAAGTTAAACCCAAGACATCCATACATAGTTGTTTTAATGGGTCTGCAAAATTATATATTCTAGCTACGCCCAATCCGCGATTTTCAAAAATATTTTTTACAAATTCAGCAGATGTGGTTTTACCAGATTGTTTTCTGCCAGCAAATGATATAATCATACTACACCTCTTATATAATCTTTGATTTCCGTATCAATTTCTTCTGAAGTCATATCAGCAATATCTGCTTTAGTAATAGACGGGACAAATACTCTATATGTATTTTGACATTTTTCTTTAATTTGTTCTGCTGCTTTTCTACCAGCATCATCATTATCGGTTAAAACTATAATAGTCATTGCTCCTGATGAGTCCAGAATAATCTTTTGACGGTCACTTAATGCCGCACCAAAAATACCTAGACTATTATGTATGTTATTTTCTTCTAATTTCCAGACATTGCCAGGACTTTCTACTAAAATAGCAACACCTGTATCTTTTATATGTTTTTGAGCAAACCAAAAATTATACAAAGAATTTTGACTTTTAAAATTAGCACTATGTTTCCATTTAGAATATAAATATTTTTGATGATCTTGTGGACAATCATTATCAGGATCATGAAAACATCCACATTTATCACATTTCTCAAAGATGCTTCTACCTGAACAGCCTATCATATACGTATAATCAGGATCATAAATAGGTGCAACAACTCTGTTAGACATTTCTCTATTAGGATTATCACATAAACCTATATCATACTTATCTAATATCGCTGGAGTAAATCCCCTATTAATATAATATTCTGCTGGTATTTTTAATAAGCCTCTAATACGATTTCTGGTTAAGCAGTTAGTCGTGTCTACTTTTACATTATTTTTTATATGACTAACAGCGTTTGTAAATCTATTTTTATTTCTAGTCTCTGTAGATACTTTAATATCCTTTAAGTCCTTCTTCAAAAAAGAAGTAATAAATTCTATAGTTTGTTTAAAAGTTACGGTTTTATCACCCTCTTCACTCCACTGATGTTTTCTATTAGACAATAAACCTCTAACAAAACCTATGATAGATCCCTTAAAACATTTTTCGCATCCGTGTGTTCTACATTTCCAATTTCCTCTATAGGAGTCTCCTTCAACATATAGGTTTAAAGCACTCTCATTATCCCCTTCGTGTATAGGACATGCCATACTGATCATTTTACCATGATCTTTATAGTCCAATTCAAAGTGTTCCAATAGATCTTCTATATTATCACAAAGGTCGTCGCACAAAACTTTTAGTTTTGCTTGATCATTCAAAGGGGATTTCTTGGTCATCAGCATTGTCATCCTCTACTATAAATCCATCATTATTATTTTTATTATTACTCATTACTTCTAATTTAGTTTTACCCTCAGTAATCTTAGCACACCAGCCTTTCATATTACAATTGATATAATCGTTATCATCAAGACCTCCACCGTGCCTACTAATTAAAGGAACTAACTTCCTATTGCCGTTATCTGCTCCATCTTCAGCAATTTCTTCAGATGTTTTGCGTTTAAATATACTGAAATTACTACACAGCCAAACAATTCTGTCTGAACCAGAGGCTGTATCTGTACTTTCTTTTGTAATACCATCTCTATTTAATTGTATAAAAGCAACTACAGGTACCTTATATCTTGTAGCAAAATTATGTAAGGCGGTCATCATAAAGCCAAGGACTTGATATTCTTTCATATCCTGACTCATTCCAGCACTATCCATTAATTTTAAATAGTCATAAAATATAACACAATCTTTAGCAGTGCCATCTTCATTCAATCCAACTTCTTTAATTAGCCATCTTCTCATAATAGATAGTTGATCTTCAAATGGTTTGCCAGCAATAGACTTATAGAATAATCTGGTGTTTTTTAGATCTTTGACTGCTTCTTTTACCTTCATGTCTTTATTGGGTGTTTGCGCAAATCTGCCTGTTTCAATATCATTAATTTCGATCTCTGTCATCATTGCCATAACTCTATTGATATGGTCTTCTTTGGTCATTTCTGTGTCCATATTCAAAACAGGAATTTGTAACTTGTTAGCAATATGAAAACCCATATTGTCAGATAGTAATGTTTTACCAGTTTTAGGTCTAGCAGCAATGACATTGACTGTACTTCGTCGCAATCCTCCACCAATAGCTTGATCGTATACTGGAAAACCTGTAGGTATGCCCACTTGATCTACTTTATTGTCTACTAAACCTTGTACATATTCGTCTAGGTCATCACTAATAGAAACAGGATTATTATCAACATCATTAAGCATATTAGTAAAATCAAATACAGTATCCTCTGCTATACCTAGAATACTACCGATAGACTCAGTTCCTGTGACATCTAAAATTTTATCCTGAGCTTTGTCTAATTGTTTTCTTAATAGTCTTGCTATTTCTAGCTTACGAATTTTTGCAGCAAATTTTCGAACATTATCTAGATTAACAGGAAAATCTAAGACAGCCTTAAGATGTTGTACCTCTTCCTTTTTATTAAATACATTAGAAAGACCTAACTCTTCAGCAGTAGAGAATATCAATGCTACATCAACAGAAACCTTATGGTCTCTTTCAAAAATTGTTTTTAAGCATTGAAAAATAATCTTATTACTATCTACAGTAAAAGAAGTATCCTGAACTATATCTGCGATATCAAGATACGCATCATCTCCGTACTGACATACTCCAGCTAATACTGCTCTTTCTGCTGCTGTATCCGAAAGCACCATTACCCAGCACTCCTTGAACAAGCGTTACATTTGTATCTTTCCGGAGTATCTGTTAGCACGGCAGGATTAACCTCTTCTGTTTTCCCACAAACCCTACATGTGACTTTGATTGTCTTAAATTTTCTGGTTCTAGGGGTAGGACCATACTTATTTAATTTTTTATCAATCTCAATGTCTGCTTTATGCAAATTCTTTTCTGCCATACTATCAAATTTGTTCTCTATAAACTGTGGCCTTCTACTACCTCTAGTCCTAATCGGACCTTCAGATTCAGTATTTTGTTTAGGTTCTGGGACGCTATCAGATTCTTCTGGTAACATATTTTTTAACATATCAATCATTTGTTTGATTTGATTTTCCGAAAGGTTCTCACCCATTTTTTACCATCCCTTTTGCTCTTTGTATAGAAATTAAAATGTCTGAAAGATTTTTTAATGAACTAGATAAGTAAGTTAAACGATCCATACGTTGTTTAGCAAATGTCACAATTTTATTTAATTGGTTTGCTTTATCATTGTGTTTAATAGCTTGAGAAGATTTTTCTATGTATCCATAACCTTTATAGTTATTAATTTCATCTGCAATTGTAATCTTTATTTCATTTTCAGCCCAATTCATACGAGCCTGTTCACGATTTAAAGTTCTCTGAACATGGAAACCGTATTGTCCAATTCTATATGCAATCTCTGCACATTGTACTATATCCAATTTTTCAAGTACATTCCTATTCATTGTTAAATATTCTTGTAACTCTTCTTCTGGTAGACTATCATTAGAATAGTTAGGAAGACCAATACCCTTTTCATAGTCATCTAAAACACTATCCCAAAATTCGACCTGCTCTTTAGAGGTCTTCACTGTATTCGTCATTTAAAATTCTCCGCTTCCACTGTTCAATATCTTCATTATACGGTAACTCAATATATTCAATATCATTTAATTCACACCATTCTTGTTTTTCTCTATCTCGTTGTTTGTGTTTTGCAAATCCCATCATAGTTTGATGAAAGTGAGGAATAAATTTGTAATGTTGTTCTCCATGTACTTCTATACATTTATTATTTAGTGGTAAGAAAAAATCTAAATAAACCGTATGTCCCTTTTTTAAAGGTATAGTAATTTCTTCACAAACTTGTAGAGTAGGAAAACATTCTTTAATTAGTTGTCTTGCTGCGATATGGTATTTAGATCTAGTGTTTCTACCAGAAGCGCGAGTAATGCCTCTAGATAGATTTAACTTGACCATACTTCCATCTAGGTCAACAACAGTCCTGCTCATACTGTTAGTCCCATCATTTCCTTTAACTCTTTATGCAACTGATCTGCAACTTTAGGATTAGCCGTTAAGTAATCCCTAACTTTTGCTGCCCCCTGAAACTTAGGTGTATCCTTAACAGATATTAAAGTATACCAAGCACCGCCTTTTTTAATAATGCCTAAATCAGCACATAATTCTGTTAACTCATGCACACCATCTATACCATGTCCATAACGTAAATAACTAACGCTTTTACCTCCGGGTGGACCAAGAGCAGAAGTTACTATCTTCCATGTGACTTTTTGACCAATTTGTGGTCCTGTAGCTGGTTCATTCCATGCTTCTACTTGTTCGGCCCATAGCTTCACATCAGTTTGATAAGCTACTGCTTGACCAGATTTTTCTTTAAATGCTTTGCCATATCCTGTGGGATTGCCCATGAGATGTGTAATACCAATGACAATATTTTTATTAACGGGAATAACATTTGCAACCTTACGACAAAACTTTGCTAATAGTTTAGCACCGTCTGCACGTTGCATCTTATCCATACTGGATGTAATTTCTGCCTCAGTGCATAAAGCAGAATATGAGTCTATAATAATAATAGATCCGGGAATCTCATTAATAATACGCTCTGCAATTGCTAGATACTCTTCTCCATGTAAAATCTTACCTTGTTGAGAACCTATAATTTCAAATCTGTCTAAATCTAAACCTGCTATGCCTTGTAAGTCTCTTTTCTTCAATCTACCTTCAATATTTAGGTAAAACGCTTGACGGGGTTTTTCTAAGCTTCCTTGATATTTTTTGTCTAATGCAGTTGCTGTGAAGTCTAATGATGATGTTGTTTTGCCACATTTCGGCTGACCAGTAAAGATTACAAAGCTACCCTCTGGTATGCCACCACCCAATCCAAGGTCTAGTGCTGGACTGACCGGAATAATAATTTGATCTTTATCTACAATAGAATTACCTGATAAAACTACTTCGTCACCAAATTGTTTTTTAATATCTTCTTTAAGTGCCATTATCTAAATCCTCTAGCTTGGAAATTATACCTTTTTTAGTTTTTGGTTTACTATATGAAACTTCTGATTTTCTATCTACTTCTTTAGTAAATGATTTATTTTCGGCATCCAGTTTCTTCTGTTCCTGTTCTATCATATCAGGAAGATGGGGTGCTCGCAACGAGTAAATCTTCTTACCTTTTACTGTTAACAATGCTTTTACTATTGCCTTATCTGAATAGGTCTTAAGAAGCTTATGAGCAGAACCTATTTGGTTTTTAAAATACTTTTCCCATTCTTTAGACAACCAGAATCTATAATGTAAGTCCTTCTTGTCTTTTTGCGCTTTTCTTTCACAAACAAGCTCTGTGATATACTGAGCAGGAGAAACGGATTTACCATTGGAGTATTTTGAAATGTAGCTATTCTTTTTTGTCGTCATCTTCACTAATGCTAATTTTTTTTGCGCAATCTCCTAGTTCCTGATCAAATTTATTTACAAACTCATTAACTTTTACCTGATAGTCTACTCCAGAAGGTATAGGTATGTGATATGCATTATCAGTTACTTGAGTGATTTCTTGAAAATTACAATTTTCATCTAAGGCTGTCATTTCTATTTTTAGAGATATATATAGTTCTCTGTCGTAATTAGTAATATGTCGTGGCTCTAAAGGATGATCACTAAGCACATCCTGACCACCAAAATACTTATCAGGATTTGCTTTAACATCCTCTTGAGTTTGCTCTAGTTTTTTTTGAAATTTTATATTTATAGACTCAAGAACTTCTAGTTCTTCTTTAGATAAGTCTAGTGAATCAAGCGGATCATTATCCATATGGTTTAAAAATATTGGGGTTATCTGGAGCAGGTTTGTCCCTGTGTGCTTTGGTAATAGCATCATTTTGTTCTGAAGCTGCCTTAGTCATCACAGAAACCTTATGAGATCCGGAATTGCTCTCTGTAATCATCAAATTAGATGATCTAGGATCTTTAGAAACTACGCTAGACTTGGTTTTAATACCGTTATCATTGGTAGTATTTTTAACAGCATTTTTTATTTGAGCATCTGTCAATTCTAATTCATTAGCAATTTTACTGACAGCCCAACCCTGACTATGCAACCACATAGCAGCATATTTCTGTGTCCTATTAATTCTACCCATTATTCAATCTCCCTTTCTGCATTATGAAACCAGCTTAAATTTTTAGTACTTAAAAATTGTATATACCAGTTAAAAGCTTTTTCGTTAACTGTTTTAAATTTATCATTAGACTTACATATTCTATCTAGAAAATCATTTGTTTTTTCTTGACCGTAGATAGACATTGGATTATACAGCTTGCCATCAGCAGATGTTCTAATCATATGTTTATATGTTCCATCTTTTTTCTGAAGCAATTTAGCATACACCTCATCATTTTCAACAGATTTGATTGGTTTGTCTTCTACCAAATCATCTTCTTGGCCAGACAAAGTATAAAAGACAGATGTAAGGTCTTCATCATTTATATTGGTTTCTCGTTTGTAAATATTATCTTGCTGTTGGAAAAATGCCATATCATCTCCATTTAGGTTTATACTTGGGTTTTGCCATTCTTGACATCCCTTTAGGTAATTCTTTAGTTAATTCATCTTTAAGTTTATTGTCTTGATATTTAGTATGCTTGTGATCTAATGCTGCCTTCTGATCGGCTGTTAATTTATCCCTGTTCCTGTTTGCTAAATCTCCGACAGTCTTAAGTTCCGAATCAGATTTGACCACAGAACTCCTTAGTGTCAGCATATCATCATAGTCTCTACCACACACTTTGTTACAAGATGGACACTTTTGTTTTTCTTTGTAACTGCTTATACTGGACACCAGATCAAAAGACCCCGCGCAAGTTTTGCAGAAATATGTGTAGGTTGGCATTATTCTGTAAAGTCTTTAACGTAAAGTTCCCATTCGGTTGGAATATCTTTCCTTATAGTAAGTAGCTGATGGTTGACATGCAAGTACTTTTTACTTTTCTTTGGTATATATGGTTCATTTTTAAGTTTCATACCGGCTTGTCTTAAAGTTTTATTACCTTTTTTAGCATTACACTTATAACATGCTGTAACTATATTAGTCCAACTTGTAGCAGATTTTCTGGAAAATGGCCATTTAGATTTTGGTATTACATGATCATACGTTAATTGACTTATAGCAGGTGTGGCTCCACAATATTGACACGAATAATCATCTCTAATAAAAAGATTTTTACGAGAAAAAATTACAGGTTGACCTATTAATTTAAAATATTTAGTAGTTCTTACTACAGCAGGTATTCTGCACTTGCCATTAGCCCCTAAAACTATATCGTCCTTATAATGATCTATAATTTCTATACCAGAATATTCTGAGTGAGTATATCTAAATGACCATACCATAGCTTTTCTCCAACCGATAATACCGATTGGAGAATAATCAGCATTTAAAACTAAACAATCTTCATGATTTATCATAATCTATGAACAATATCAGCTATAATAGGATTACGAACAATATCTGATGTTTCTAGTCTAGAAAAACCTACACCATCCACACCTTGTAATCTTTCAATAATAGATTGTAAACCACCTTGTCTTGGACTTTGTAAATCAGATTGATCTAAGTCACCCGTTAAGACCATTTTACTGTCTATACCAATTCTTGTAAGCAGCATTTTTAACTGATCATAAGAAGCATTTTGGCATTCATCAGCAATAATAAATGATTCATGAAAACTTCGACCTCTCATTAAGCCCAAAGGCACTATCTCAATTTGTCTAAGAGATTTTAATTTCTTAAAATGATGCATTTGTAAGAAATAGTCTATCTCATCAAATAACGGCAATAAATATGGATGCAGCTTATCTTCTGCTGAACCGGGTAAAAAACCTAATTTTTCACCAGCTTCCACAATGGGTCTGGTAATAACGATTTTTTTAACCTGTTCATCTAATAGATATTCTAATGCCATACCTACAGCAATATGTGTTTTACCGCTACCGGGTACTCCTTGACAAAAGGAAATAGTGTTTTCAGCAACCGTTCTAATATAATCTCGTTGATTTAAACTTCTAGGCTTTAACCTATTTTTAAATCCAATTGTTATATCTTCTGGTTTTTCAACACTTTGTTTATTTCCCTGTATATGTATAGTACCCTTATTGGAATTTTTTTTTCGTTTTCTCAAAGTTTTACCTCGCTAGGACAAAGATTAAATCAGACAAGCGCCACCGGCACAACTAATTTCCTCTATCCCTACGGTATTATCCTCAGTTTCCAGTAGTTGTGTATAATCAACTTTTGTAAAGCTCTCATAGAGATCTCTATATCGTTTCCAATTATAAACATCTTTCATGCAATAAGTGACACGCTTTAAGTCTCCATCAAAATACTTATTAGCAAATCTATGCATTTTTAATGCGAATAACTTCTTGTCCTCTGAATCTTTTTCTCCTTCTTGGCTAAGAGTAATATAATCGCATGCTGACCATAGATTATTTGCGAAGGCATTTAAGCCTAATTCAATTAATCCAGAACACCATAACGCTGCATCTCCATATTCTTTGACGATCTCCCTACTTGTATAAACTGTAGTAAAGGGAGCTTGTGGATAGTCTTTATCTCCACTTTGTGGAATAAGACTAATACCAGCAAAGAATTTTCTGTTATTATAAATAAATTTGGTTACAGCTTCCCATTCGTCAGGTTGCACAGTAACCGTGTTACTTACATTATGACTTAAAAAATCTTGAGTACATAAAGACCTGTTCTTTCCAGAATGAACCCAGTTTTTTTGAGCGTCTTTTACAACACCCAACATTTCTACCGCTGGTAGTTGGTTCTTGAGTTTTGATCCATCAGGTACTTCTATAGGAAATTTAACAACCTCGTCTGTATCATTTGCTGACCAAGATGATTTTTCACATGCTTGTGGATTATAACTTTTAAAGTATTGATAGGGAGGCTCTAAAATATTAGCCTGTACATGTCTAATATATCTTTTTGCATGATGGGGGTGGATACCTGAACTAGTACCTAACATACTACTACTAGTACCTTCAGGTTTTAGACAAGTAACTCTTGCTGCTTGGTTAATACTTATTTTTTTGGCTAATTCTTTATTAGTATCAACAGCAATCTTAGCACCCTTTTTTAATACTTTTTCAGTTAGTACCAATTCATGCTTTTCCATAATCCCAGTTAGAGACACACCCAATAAAGCTTCTCTTTCAAAAATAGCATTTGTTGTATCTCCTAAATATTCTAGGTTTGTAAAACCAGCTTGTAGTGTTCCAATAATCGCAGCAGCCTTACATCTTTCATAAAAGTCTTCTTCGTCAATAACAGAAGAACAATTAATGGTAGAAAGATTACAGCCTTGCCAGCCAGATTTACCTGTTTTTTCATCGACAGGCCACATGCCTACCTCAACGCAGGGATTAAATGTCATTTCGGTAGAATCACTCCAGATGAAGCCCGGTTCACCAAATTCTTTAACCGATTCCATAAGTTCTGAAAACTGTTCATATGTAGTATCGTCTTTTAACAATAGAGCCGAATTGTTACTTCTCGCTCTTTGTGGATTATCTACATACCAATTACCTGTTTTAGCTTTGGCCATCTCTTCGTCATCTGCACTGAATAAGGCTAACGACGCACTTCTACGAACACCACCAGATAGTACAGCATCGCTGCTGTGCATAATAATATCATAAGCATCGATAGGTCGTAATTTTTTTTGTTTGTTTTCAATACATGTCTCCAATAATTCTCTAATTTTTTCCAAACCGTTTTGTAATGGCTCAAAACCAGGAGCCTTACCTACGCCAGAAGATAACTGAGCACCCTTTTCTCTAATGTTGCTGTAATCAAAAACTATATACAAATCTTTATATTCTTTAAATTTTTCTTCAGCAGGCTTATTAAAATAGGAACTTAGTAAAACGCCTAGAGCATCTGCCCAGCCTTCGATACTATCTTCTATTTTATATTTTACACCTTTACGTTTATCTTTTTTGTTCATAGAAAGATTAGGCAATTTTGCAACATGATGCTTTTGAACACTAAATCCTGTGCCGCTACCACACAATAATAACCAGAAACACTCTTGGAAAAATCTTAAACGATCGCAATATGAGCTGGTACAGTTATATATTTTAGCGTGACGTTTGAGAATCGGTTCTCCGCCGAATTGTAAAGCCCTTTGGCTTCCTAGTACCTTCTTTTTAAGCATTAAGTCATAAGCCCAATCAATCTGTTCAGAAACGTCTTTATCAGCATATTGCTTATGCATCATTCCTTTAACACGATCTACTGCTTCTTTCCAGGTTTCTCTACGATTTTCGCTTTCTATCCAACGGGCATACTTACTAACAAAGGTATAATTCTGTAATTCATTTAACGCCGACATATTCGCTCCTTAGAAATTCTATGATTTTGGCCTGTAGAGAATTGATTCTGTCATACACATATGATAAATCATTGGGTTAGAGTTTGCAAGGCCATAAAGAAAAAAATTACTTATCTTAACAAGATTATACACCGAAGGTTTTTGCTGCCCAAGAAAAGTCTGGGTTAACTTTTTCTACCGTTATTTTTGTTTGGTGTACAAACATGTCAAATATTTTTTGTGCTTCCTCATCAAAAAGTTTAGTTCCGTGACTATCCATCATGACAACTTTTGTAATTCCGTGTTGCCACAAGGCCATTATACAGTCATTACAACATTGTCCTGTAACGTATGCTATACCATCTTCTGGTCTAGTAAGACAATTAGCTAAAGCATTACGCTCCGCATGGATCATCCAATGATATTTGTCTGGTCTATGTGTAGGTAGGGCACTATCATCTACGCCTCTGGGGAAGCCATTATACCCTGTTGATAAAATATGGTTGTCTCTATCTGTAATAACACAGCCATGTTGAGTGTGCATATCATGACTTCTGTGAGCAACTACTTTTGCTATACCCATAAAATAAGAAGTCCAATTAATCCTATTCATTATTTATGTTTCCTAATAGTTTTGAATAATGTATAATAGCATCATGACCAAAGTGCCAAGCATTAATACCTTCTGACAGTCCTATGTCTGAATTACTAGCTACAGATTTATTAATATCAATTACCGGATATAAAAACGAACCTAGCAAATCAGTTTGACATACATACCCCATAAACTTATCTACAGGGCAGGTGATAGCAGGCTGTTCTGACCATTTATACTTATGGAGTTGTAAATCTAGCTTAGTATCTAAATAATTTAAATTATTATATTTTTTTACCCCTAGCTTACTAAATAGAAAGGGAGAGTGTGTTAGTGATAATAAAGTATTTGCTCCCTGTTTAGATATTATGTAAGATTCAGCACCATCAAAAACAGGATTGTCATCTCTGTCAAATCTCACTCTTTTTGATAATTGTATAAGATCGTAATTACCTATCAATAAATTAGAGTCTAGCAAATGGTTAACAGAGTTTGTGTCTATGTCATCCTCCAACACTAGTGCATAATCTATGTTTTCTTCTACTATTTTTTTCCACAACAAATAATGGCTTAGATAAGCTCCATATGCACCTTTGTGTACATGAAAATAAATTGCAACTTCTAGATCTACAGGATCATAACCTAAATTATATTCAGTATACTTCTGTATATTATCGGTGGTTTTGATTGCATCAAATCTTTCCACATTTGGTATACCACTACAGTATTCCCATCTGTCGTTTCTATGTTCAAGATTAATGCAATATATTTTATCTATAGTTTTTTGATTTGTAAACACGACTTCAGATTGATCATTTAGTTTGTAGCCCTGTCTTAGAGGTTGCACATATGGATCTATTAAACATATTATTTTGTTGGAGTAATGAATAGTATCTTTGTCTGGAACAGGTTCGTGATCTACATGCTCAATATATTTTTCGATATCAAAGAATATAATTTCCTTGAGTTTTGTGTTTTCTTCAAACGGATGAGGTCTTTGTCTAAGACGAGCATAAAAATCTAAGTCATCGTAACCCCAACCATTTAAATCTTCTCTATAATATACGTTTTTTGATTTTGGAAACATACAGAAGCCAGATAGTCCTTTATTGCTAAAATTATGATCTGCATGGATAAAGAAAGTTTGTAAATGTGGCTCTGTAAAGTAGTCCAAAAAACTAGGATCTTTACAGGCATGATCAGCGTCTATTTTAATAATATTATTATTAGTACAACAATCCGCAGCAAGGTTGTATGCTTGACCTAAATTAAATTTATCTTTGCCTGTGACTCTAACAATTTCAATTTGAGCATTGTCTTTCCAAGATTTAAAAGAAGGATTTTCTGATATGGGTTCATCGGAATCATAATCAACCACAATGTATTCTGTAATTTTATTTATACATAACCAAGACGGTAAAGTTTTAACTAAATTCTCTGTTCTATTTTTGCAAGCTACTATTAGTGAAAAGGTGTCTTTTTTGGGACAGTATTCTCTATCTTCTTTATGACCAAATTTAAGCCAATGTTCAATAGCAGCTGTTTCATCTGTGACTCCATCTTTTTGCAAATCTTTATTGACAGCCAGATAATGCTGCCAATTAAAATCTTTGGGTAATTTTATATTATCGGTCACAGCAGTTTTGATCTTTATCAGAAATGGTTGTAGGAGGAATTGGCCAGTTTATATCATAGTCACCATAACAATATGCTTCATCCATAGCTTTGTCATATTCGTGATCCTGTTGATAAACCAGCACAGAATCTGTCATAGCTATAAAAGCATGTCCACAGTATGGAGGAATATATAGACTATTAAGTACGGTTTCATGTAAAACCACCCCAAAATAATTGTTATAAGTTGGGCTATCTGGTCTTAAATCCACACAAACATCATAGACATTGCCTTTGACACAAGTGACTAATTTGGCATAAGGAGTCCTGTGTACGCCTCGTAACACGCCCTTTTTAGAAAAGCTATAGTTTGTTTG
>MDSV01155929.1_pt1 | contig 14594 bp, 13 predicted proteins | sample 810851 | NCBI WGS metagenome assembly MDSV01 (sample SAMN05326640, study PRJNA326480) | marine metagenome | isolation source: seawater | place: Atlantic Ocean: North East | collected 2012 | reverse complement strand
TTTGAAAGACTGTGAAATTATATATATCTCTCATGATACACCAACTAATAATAGCAATGTAAGTAATTATAACTTCATTGAAAATTTAATTAGCAAAACAACAAAATACTTAAATAAAAATTCAATTATGGTAATTATGTGCCAAGCTTATCCAGGTTTTACTGAAAAAATTAAATGGAAAAAAGAAAAACTATTTTATCAAGTTGAAACCTTAATTTTTGGAAAAGCAATTCAAAGAGCAATAAATCCTGAACAAATCATAATTGGAAAAAGTTATAATTGTAAAAAAAAAACAATTAAGACACTAGAAAATTTTATTAAAAAATTTTCAAAAAATATTAAATATATGAGTTATAAAAGTTCAGAACTATCAAAGATTGCAATAAACTTGTACTTGTCATCATCAATTACGTATGCAAACGCAATGGCCGAATTATGTGAAAAAATAGGAGCCAGTTGGTCTGAGATTGAAGAAATATTAAGAAAAGATAAAAGAATAGGCGCACATGCTTATTTAAAACCAGGACTTGGAATTTTAAGCGGAAATCTACAGAGAGACATAGTAATTTCTGAAAAATTATTTAAAAAAACAAACAGTAAATCAAACTTTATAAGTAGTATAAAAAGAAATTCAGATAAAAGAAAAAATTGGATTTTAGATATAATAAATAATGAAAAAATTAAAAAGGGGGAAACAATAGGTGTCTTTGGGTCAACCTATAAAGAAAATATATCAACATTAAAGAATTCACCTTTAATTAATATTGTTAAAAAATTAAAAAAATTTAAATTTGTAGTTTATGATCCTGTAAACGATTTAGATTTAAATATAAAAAATGTAAAAGTAATCAAAAAATTTAATGAATTACTTAAATCATCAAAAATATTAATTATTCTTACACCTTGGTCATTTATTAAAAATAAAAAAAATCAAAAAAAACTAATCAATTTTAAGGGAAGGTTAATTATAGATATCTATAATGTTGTAGATAAAAAATTAATAAATGAAAAAATTAAAAAATTAGCAATGGGAAAATAAACTTGAAATGAAAAAGATTAAAAGAGTCGTTATTTTAGGTTCTGGAGGCTTTATATCAAGCTCTATTGAAAATGAACTTAATAAAAAAAAAATTAATTTTTTAGGATTAACAAGAAAAAAAATTGATTTACTAAAAAATTCAAGTGTAAATAAATTAAATAATATTTTAAAAAAAACTGATGTTGTAATAATTATTGCAGCAAAAGCGCCATGTAAAAATTTAAAAATGTTAGAAGATAATCTTCAAATAATGAGAAATATTTTAAAAGCGTTATCTAAAAAAAGTTTAAAAAAAGTATTATATTTAAGTTCTGATGCAGTTTATTCAGATAGTATGAAAAAAATTAATGAAAAATCTAAAACCAATCCAAATAATTTTCATGGTCTAATGCATTTAATTCGTGAAAAAATGTTATTATCATTAAATTTAAACAATTTATGTATACTTAGACCAACTTTAGTTTATGGGAAAAACGATCCTCACAATGGCTATGGCCCAAATAGCTTTTTAAGATTAGCAAAAAAAAACGTACCAATAAAAATTTTTGGTAATGGTGAAGAATTAAGAGATCACGTTCATGTAGATGATGTAGCAAAAATAATTTCTATTTCGATATTAAAAAATTTTGTTGGTGAATTAAATATTGTTACTGGAACAAAAATAAGTTTTTATCAGATTGCAAAACTTGCAATTAAAAGATCTAAATCAAGTTCTAAAATTATAAAGATAAAAAGAAAAGGACCTATGCCTCACAATGGTTATAGACTTTTTAATGCATCTGCTATAAAAAAATACTTTAAAGAAGTAAAACTAAAAAACATCAAATATAATAAACTATATAATTAAGAATGAAGATCTCAGTATCAGATTACGTAATTAAATTTTTAGAGAAAAAAAAAATAAAAAATGTGTTTACAGTTTCTGGTGGAGGATCAATTAGCTTATGTGATTCATTACATAGATCAAAAAAAATTAAATATATATGTTGTCATCATGAGCAAGCAGCATCATTTTCAGCAGAAGGTTATGCTAGAGCGAACAATAATTTGGGATGTGCTTTAGTAACTACAGGTCCTGGTGGTACAAATGCTATCACGGGTGTATCTTCAGCATGGATAGACTCTGTTCCTGTCATGTTTATTTCAGGGCAGGTTTTTTTGAGCCAAACAATAAAAAAAACAAAAAAAAGACAAATAGGAGTTCAGGAAATAGACATCATTAGTTTAGTTAAACCAGTAACAAAGTATAGCGCAATAGTTAAAGACCCATACACTATCAAATATCATTTAGAAAAAGCCTATCACAAAGCAACAAGTGGAAGACCAGGTCCGGTTTGGATAGATATCCCAGCAGATATTCAAAGTTTTCAAATTCAAGAAAAAAAATTAAGGGGATATTCAAATAGTACAATTTTAAAAAAAAATAAATTAATAGACAAGCAAATTAAAAAAATAGCTAGCCTACTTGCTAAGTCAGACAGACCTATAATACATATTGGTCATGGAGTGAAATTATCTAAGGCTGAAAATAATTTTTTAAAATTAATTAATAAGTTTAAGATTCCATTTATGCAAACATGGAATGCAGATGACGTTATAAATTATAATCATAAAATGAATATGGGTAAACCAGGTGCTTTTGGGAGTAGATATTCAAATTTTATAATCCAATCTTCAGATTATTACTTATCAATTGGAACAAGATTACCATTTATGGTTACAGGGTATAATGCAAATGATTTTGCTAGAAATGCTAAAGTAAAAATAATGGTAGATATAGATAGATTTGAATTGAAAAAAGATGACATGAAAATAGATTATAAAATTTGCTGTGATGCAAAATATTTTGTAGAAAAATTATATTTTTATTTAAAAAAAGGTAAAAATTTAACTAAATGGATTAAATATTGTAATGACTTAAAAGAGAGATATCCAATAGTACAAAAAAAATTTTTTAATTTAAAAAAATATGTTAATTCGTATGTATTTGTAGATACTTTGTGTAAACATCTTAAAGAAAATAAAACCATAATAACTGATATGGGTTTTTCTTTTACAACAACACATCAAGCTTTTAAAAATAAAGAAAATCAAATACTTTTGACTAATTCAGGACATGCGCCTATGGGCTGGGGTTTGCCAGCAGCAATAGGTGCAGCATGTATGGGAAAAAATTTTCGAGAGGTTATATGTTTAACTGGAGAAGGTGGATTTCAGATGAATATACAAGAATTAGCAACAATGATGCATAATAAAATACCTATTAAAATATTTATATTCAACAATGGTGGATATTTAACAATTAAACAGACACAGCAGTTAGGTTTCAAAGGTAGATTAATGGGATCAACAAAATCTAGTGGTTTATCATTTCCAGATTATAGAAAAATTGCTAACTCACATCAGTTAAATTATCATTTAATAAAAAATCAAGATAATATAAATGATAAAATTAATAAGATTTTAAAAATAAAAAAACCTCTAATTTGTGAAATTTTGATGGATCCAAACGAGGAACAAATTCCAAAAGCTATAAATAAAAAAAATAGTGATGGAAAATCAATTCCAACAGTTTTTGAAGACATGTATCCTTTTTTAGGTAGATTGGAATTTAAAAAAAACTTATATTAACAACTATGAAAATTAAAAAGGGTATAATTATATCAGGAAGTTTAGTTCAAGATCATGAATTTATATACCCATTTTATAGATTGCTGGAAGAAGAAATTGAATTAGATGTATGTCTTCTTGAGGGTCACCCAGTTAAAGGTTATTTTGGAACTTCAATTCCACCCAACAAAAACCATCCAGTTAAAAAAATTACAGAATTAAATGTAAACGATTATAATATACTCGTAATACCAGGTGGTGTTAAATCAATGGAGAAAGTTAGACAAGACAAAAATATTATCAATTTTATTTCTGATTTTGATAAAACTGGAAACGTTATAGCTTGCATCTGCAGTGGAACACAAATGCTTATTTCAGCAAAGGTTGTAAAAGGTAGAAAAGTCTCTGGCTATTATAGTATGAGAGATGATATTGAAAATGCAGGAGGAATTTATCAAGATGAGCCAGCTGTAATCGATAAAAATTTAGTGACTACAGCTCATTATAAGGATATGGGAGCTTGGATGAAAGCTGCTTTAAAAATTTTGAATGAAAAAAATTAATGAGAGAATTTAATCTTTTGGATGAATATCCAAAATTAGATAAGCCTAGATTTGTCTCAGATCAAAAAAGAACAATTTTTAATAGAATTATTGCCACAAAAAGAGATCAAAATTTCTTTGATGGAGATAGAGATAATGGTTATGGGGGTTATAAGTACGATGGTAGATGGAGTAATGTAGCAAAAAAGATTTCAGAAGAATATTCAATAAATAATTCATCAAGTATTTTGCATATAAATTCAGAGAAAGGTTATTTAATATATGACTTTAAAAAACTTTTTCCTAAATTAAAAGTCTTAGGTATTGAGACATCAGATTATGCCATAAAAAACTCCATAGACGACATAAAGTCAAACATATTAAAAGTTGAAAATTATTTAAATTTAAAATTTACTGATAATAGTTTTGATTTTGTATTAGCTATAGGGGTTGTCTATGCACTTTCTTTAACTGATGCTATTAGCTGTATTAAAGAAATTCAAAGAGTATCCAAAGGAAAAAGTTTTATAAATCTTGCGTCTTATGAGACTGAGAAAGATTATCAATTATTTAAAAAATGGTCTTTATTGGGTACATCATTCTATAAAAAAAAAGATTGGATTGAAATTTTGAAAACTTGTAACTATACGGGCGATTATTTTTTTACAAATGCGCAAACTTTAAATTTACAGGATGAATAATTATATAAAGAATTATTGGGAAGATTTAGAGAAAAAAAAATCACCAAAATATTTTAAATCTATTAAAATAATTCAAGCAAAAAAATTTTTTAACTTAATTAATCAAAGAAATAAAAACAAAAGCTCTATTCAAAAAATTATAAATGAATTATATCAAGGAAGACCTTACATAATTAAAAATGCAATAAGTAAAAAAAAGATTGAAATATTAAAACAAAAATTAATTTTAATTTCTGATACTGAAAAATCCTCCTTTTTTAAGATGAATAAAAAATGTCCTAATTTTTGGAGAAGGCAAGATGAGAGTATTGCAAAAAAATACTCTGTTTCAGCAATTAGAGATTCTTATTATTTTTTTAGATGGAATAAAAAAAATAGAGATATTTGGAAAGTATTTAATTACATGTGGGGTAGCATAAAATTGTTAGGTGGCCTAAAAAAAAGTTCTTATGTTAAAAACACTCCTAAGGATGGAGTTATTGATAGAATACAAATTGTACGATATCCAGATAAAACAGGATATATAGAGCCACATTTTCACGATCCAAAAAATCAAAGACTTATAATAAGTGTTTATATGAGCAAAAGAGGATCCGACTACAATGGCGGGGGAACTTGTTTTTATAGAGGTAAAAAAATTGTAAACATTGAGGATAAGATAGATATTGGTGATGTAGGCATATTTTATGCAACACTTAAACATGCTGTTCATCCTGTAAAATCATCTAGCAAAAAAATAAAACAAAAATTTAGAGGAAGATGGTGGTGTGGACTTTATAGCCCTGAAAGTGATATGGTAAAAAATAGACATACTAGCTCCCCAATTAATTAAATGAGTATATTAATAGCTGGTGGAAATGGAGAGGTTGGAAAAGATATTTCTAACCTTCTTTCTAAAAGGTATAAGGTAATTATTGGTTCAAGGTCACAAAAAATTTCAAAAAAAGGAAATATAGTCTTTAAAAAAATAGATTTTTCAAAAAATATTCGTTTAAAAGAAAAAATAGATTTAATAATAAATTGTATCGCAACACATAATTATTCTAAAAAAAAAAATTTTGATGATTTTTATAAATCAAATATTTTATCAATATTAAATTTAATAAAATTTGCAGAAGAAAAAAAAATAAAAATAATTAATTTGTCAACAATAAGTATTTATGATTTTAGTTCTAGTCACCAAAAAAATGAGGATGAAATAGATATAGCTAAAGATATGCTTGGAACTACTAAGTATATTGGAGAAAAATTATTAGAAATAAGTGAGGTGAATACAATTAATTTGAGAATGCCAGGTGTATTGACAAAAAATAAGATTGCAAAACGTCCCTGGTTAAGGGGCATCATAAATGAAATAATGAAAAAAAAAAAAATTAATGCTTTTAATTTGGATAAAAAATTTAATAGTGTAATTGATACAAAAGAAATTTATGATTTTATTATACATGTAATAAAAAGCAAATTTATTTCAGGTAACTATAATTTCATGGCCAACCATCCTTTAAAACTAAAAAAAATTATAGAAATTATAAAAAAAGTAATGAAATCTGATTCTAAAATTGTAGATTGTGGTTTAAAAAAAACTTTATTTATAAGTAATAAAAAAATTAAAAAAAGATTTAAATTTAAAATAAGCTCTGTAAAAAAAATTATATTAAGAAATTTAAATGATTAAATTTGGAAGCTTAAGGGGATCTCTTGGACATTTAATTTTAAATACACTAAGTTTTTTTTTGGAAAATAAAAAAAAAGATAGTGTATTGATTATTTCAACACCCAAAAATGAAATATCAAATTTATATGTTTACAAAATTTTAGTAAAAAAATTTAAAAATAAAAAAATAATATTCACTCATTCAATAGTTTTAAATTTACTTTATAGGATTATTTATAAGCTAAAAAAAAAATATTATTTTTTTTCAAAATTTATTTGTAATATAGAGTGGCTACATCACGAAAATCCGCAAAAAATATATGGATCAAAATATAATTTTGATGAAAAATTTTATCACTTAGTTCCAGAATTTGAAATTAATAATAATGATTTGGATTATTTTGATAATTGGAAAAAAAAAAAAAATATAAAAAAAAAATATGTTTGTATCTCATCAAGAGACTCAGGTTTTTATAACGAACAGATTGAAAATCCTAGAAATTTTCCTTTCAAAGATTATGACTTATTAATAAAAATGTTATTACATGAAGATTATACTGTGATTAGAATGGGTAGAAAATATGAGGACAATTATCATCTAAATAATCAAAATTATATTGAGCTTTATGAAATAGAAAAAAATAATAAAAAATTAGATCAAATTGAAACATTGCTATTTAAATATTGTGAATTTATTGTTAGTGGAAATAGTGGAATAGATGCTTTCGCTGCTTTATTTAAAAAAAAAATATTTATACCAAATAATTTTCCAGCAGGTAGAATGCCAAGATATTTGAATTGTACGTTTATACCTCAAATTTATACATTAAATAATCAGCCTTTAAATTTTATGGATATACCAAAAAAAATTTTATTATCAGAAGAGGTTGATAGTTTAAAATACCATAATATAAAATTAATCAAAACAAGTTCTATTGATATTTTAGAAATGGTAAAAGGATATTTAAATAATAAGAATTTTGAAGGTATTGATGTTTCAAGAAAAGATTTTATAAAAGAGGGAAAAAAATCTAATTCAAATATATGCCCGATTTGGTTTAAAAAAAACTATAATTTATTCTCTTAATGAAAATTATAAGTTATAGTTTATTTGGAAACCAAAAAATTTATAGGTTTAGTTTATTAAAAAATATTGAGTTAGCAAAAGAATTACTACCCGACTGGAAATTAAGAATTCATATTTGCAGTTCAATTGACAAACAGTTTGTTGAAAAGTGTAAGAAAAGTAATACAGAAGTAATCGTTAAATTTAGAAATTTTGAACATGAACAATGGCTATGGAGATTTTTACCTATGGAAGAAAATCATGAAGTGGTGATTGTAAGAGATGTAGATACAAGAATTTTTAACAGAGATATAAATTTAATTAATGATTGGTTAAAAACAGATTTTAAATTTCATATAGTAAGAGAAAATGTAGGTAGTCATTGGCCAATAATGGCTGGTCTTTGGGGCGGAAAGAAACCTTCTTTAAAAATTTCAGATAAATTTGAGAAATGGGCAAAAGGCAGAGTTAAAAATATGAATTATATTAATGATCAAACTTTTCTTGCCAAATATGTTTATCCACAGATTAGAAAAAATTTGGTGGTTTATAGTAAACACGTTTTGATGGATTGTGAAAAAAATATAAGAGAAATTCCAGGAAAACAGGAGTTTTACAAAGGAAAAAGAGTTATGATGGGGATGCCTGTAATAGATGATTTTTTTGAGGAAGATAAAAATAATCATCAAGAATATTTTAATCAACATGGAATTAACAAATTTGAAGAAAGACTTTATCATTGGAACAGTAAAGAAGAAGAAATTGTGCCCTTAAATCCTCTTATATATACTCCTTTTCATAAGTACGAGAATTATCTTCTTAATTCCCTTATGTTATTAATTGATATGATTTTTAAAAAAAAATTAAATATTTTTAAAATTATTTATGTTTTTTTTGTTAATAAAATTTTATCTAAATTTATTAAAATAAGGTATTTGAAACATAATTTAAATAAATATTATAAGTAATATCATGAAAGTAGAATTAATAGATTTAAAAAAAAGATATAAAGAAGAAAAGAAAGAAATATTAAGTGTAATAGATAATGTTTTGTCTAAAGGTAACTTAATAATGACTGAAGAAGTTTTCAAATTTGAAAAAGAGATATGTAGATACACAAAATCAAAATATTGCTCTTCCTTAAATTCGGGTACAGATGCATTAATGATGGCCCTTTGGGCTTGCGGAATTAAAAAAGGAGATGAGGTAATTACTACATCAAAATCTTTTATCGCCACTATTGGTGCAATAGCGCATGTTGGTGCAATACCTGTCTTAGTAGATGTAACTGAGGATTTAAATATTAATGTAAATTTAATTGAAAAAAAAATTACAAAAAAAACTAAAGCAATTATTCCAGTACACTGGACAGGTAGAATGTGTGATATGGATAAATTAGAGTATTTATCTAAAAAATATAATATAGAAATTATAGAAGATGCTGCCCAAGCTATGGGATCATATTATAAAAAAAGACATGCTGGAAAATTCAGTAAGGTAGCAGCTTTCTCATGTCATCCATTAAAAAATTTAAATGCACTTGGAGATTCTGGATTTATTACTACTGATGATAAAAAAATTTTTGACAAAATTAATTTATATAAAAATCATGGATTAAAATCTAGAGATAATGTCGAAATTTTAGGAGTAAATTCTAGACTTGATGTTTTAAATAGTTGTGTTTTGTCAATCAGATTAAAAAAACTTAAAAAGGTTATTAAGAAAAGAAATGATAATATCGAATTTTATAGAAAATGTATTCAAACTGACAAGGTTAAAATTTTACCAAATCAAGAAAATAAAATAAATTCAAGCGTAATTTTTAATATAATTTGTGAAAGAAGAGACGATTTAAAAAAATTTTTAGATAAGTTTAACATACAAACTTTCGTTTATTATGGTACACCATTACATCTTCATAAACCTATGAAGAAATACGGATATAAAAAAGGAGATTTCCCTATAGCAGAAAAGATGTGTGAAAAAGTATTGGCATTACCACACAATCAATATGTTACAAGTGATCAAATAAAATTTGTGAGTAATAAAATTAATAACTTTTATAAGCAGTTTAATAAATGAGAATAAATTTCAATTATTTGCCATCAGAATTCAAAAATCCAAAAGAAATATTTTCAGAATGGAAAAAATTAATAAAATCAACAGATTTCACACTTGGTAGATTTGTAAAAAAATTTGAAAACAATTTTACAAAATTAATTGGTTCTAAATATTGTATTTCAACCAATAATGGAACTGATGCGCTTATATTGTGTTTGAAGAGCATAGGTATCAAAGAGGGAGATGAAGTGATAACTGTCTGTAATTCTTTTTATGCAACAGCTGGTGCAATTGTTGCATGTGGTGCCATTCCAATATTTGTGGATTGTGACGACAGATATCAGATTGATATTTCACAACTAGAAAAAAAGATTACAAAAAAAACTAAAGCAATTTTACCCGTTCATTGGGGTGGTGCTTCACCTGACATGGTTTCGTTAATGAAGATTTCAAAAAAATATAAAATTAAAGTTGTTGAGGATGCATGTATGGGAATTGGTGCAAAAATTAATGGTAAAAGCCCTGGTACTTTTGGTATTGTTTCAGCTTTTAGTATGCACCCATTAAAGTCTCTTAACGTAATGGGTGACGGTGGGGCTTTGGTTACAGATAACTACAAAATATTTAAGTGGGCTAAGATGTACAGAAATCATGGAATGGTAAATAGAGATAATATTAATATTTGGGGAGAAAATTTCAGAATTCAACCATTACAAGCAATCGTTGCTTTGCACGGTATGAAAAAGTTAAAAGATACAATTAAAGTTAGAAATAGAAATGCAAAAATATTAGATAAAGAATTAAGTCTTTTGTATCCGCATGTAATTTTGCCATCTAGAAAAAAAAATTATTTAGAGACCTTTGCGTTATTTATGGCTAGATTCAAAAAAAGAGATAAATTAAAAAAATTTTTAGAAAAAAACAAAATAGAAGTTAAAATTCACTATCCTATACCATTACATCTTCAAAAACCTTCATTAAAGTTGGGATACAAACAGGGGGATTTTATAAAATCAGAAATTCAAGCAAAAGAGCTTTTAACTTTGCCAGTTCACCAGTTTCTAACAAAAAATCAATTGATGTTTATGGTGGAAAAAATTAAAGAGTTTTATAATTAAGTCTAATTTATGAGAATAAAAGATGCACTATATAATAATAAGATAGTTATAAAACCATGGGGATACGAATATGTTGTTTATAGAGAAAAAAATGATTTATCTGTAACACTATTAAATATAAACTATAAAGAGAAAACCTCACTACATTGTCACCCTAGAAAAAAAAGTGGATTTATAGTTTTGAAAGGCAAAGCTTTGTTTCAATTAGGCCTATGGAAAAAAAGAAGAGAGATTAAAAAATCTTGCTCAAAAAGAATGATAGCCAGGGGATTGTTTCATCAAATAACATCTCTTTCTAAAGATGGGTTAATGGCTTTAGAATTTGAGACTCCAGTAGATAAAAAAGATCTTGTAAGATTTAAAGACTCATATGGCAGACAAAAAAAAACATACGAAGGAAAAAAATTTACTAAAGATATTAAGTCAGAGCAATTTAAATTCGCAAAACCAACAATTTCAAAAAAAAAAAGCTATACTGTTGGGGATTGCAATTTATCGCTAGAAGTACACAAAGATTTTAAAAAATTGATTAGAAATAAAAAAAATACACTTTTTGCAGTTTTGAAAGGTGCAGTATCAGACCATAAAGGAAATAAAGTATTAGAATTTGGTGACATAGTTAAACCTATTGATTTTAAAGTTTTTTCAAAAGTATTTAAAATTAAAAATCGTCTTACTGTACTTAAAGTAAATAAAAAATAAATATTCATAAATTGAAAAAAAAAAAAATACTCTTATTTTCTCCAAATATTTCAATGAAGTCTTTTCATGGACAAACATTTATTAAAACTAGAGTAAATGAATATATAAAAAATGGATATGAAGTTGATGTTTTAACATTAGGAAAAAAAAAAATTATAAAAAAAAATAATAATTTAAAATTTTTAATATTTAACAATTATAAAGAAATTAAAGTTTTTTTAAAAAAAAATATAATTAGTTATAATAATTTTTTTATTCATTTTATAACCTTTCAATTAATAAAAATTATTAGAGAATTTAAGGATACAAATTTTTGTATATGGATTCATGGAATTGAAGCTCAAAAATGGAATTGGTATAATTTTGATCTATTGCTTAAACCTATTTGGTTTTTTAAGCATATTATTTATAACGTTATTCAGCTTTATTTTCTGAAAAGATTTGTTTTATCAAATAAAAAAAATATAAAAATAATTTTTAATTCAAGATGGATGAAAAAAGTTTATATGAGCGATTTAGGAATAAAAAAAATTAAAAATAAATTTAAAATTATACCAAATCCAGTAGATGAATCTTTTTTTAAAAGATTTAAAAGACAAAAAAAAAGAAAATTAAATATTTTGATAATTAAAAATTTTTCATCATATAAGTACGCTGGTGATATAACAATTAATCATTTGATTGAATTATCAAGATATAAAATTTTTAAAAATTTAAATATTACTTTAATCGGTAAAGGAAAAATTTTAGATCAAAAAATTAGCTTCTTAAAAAAAATATATAATATAAAAATAATTAATAAATTTATTGATAATAAAAAACTAATAAAATATCACCAAACCAATGATGTTTTTTTATATTTAACTAGAATGGATGCACAAAGTGTAACTTTGTCTGAGGCTTTAGCCTCAGGTCTTGTCGTAATATCATCAAATAATACTGCTATACCTGAATTTATAAATCATAATAAAAATGGATTTTTAATTAAAAATTTTGACAACTTTTATAAAATAATTAATGATCTAAATAAAAATATTAGATTGATTGATAAAATATCAAAACATGCAAAAAATACTTCTTTTTATTTAAAACCTAATTATATTTTTAAAGAAGAAAAAAAATTTCTTAATTTGTGATGATTATTAATTTCTCTAAGTCACAAAATTATTTAGTTTTTCTTATTACTCTTTTTTTATTACTTTCTATTTTTAGTGGTTTTGGTGACATTTTATTAATAAAAGATTACTTTATTACAGCCCCAAAACCAGGAATAAACAGATTTAGAGAATTTTTAGAAATCAAACAATACTCAATTTACTTTAAATACACGTTTATATTTACAGTAACTATATTAAATATTTTTTTTTTCTTAAATGTTGTAAATAAATTGACAATTATAAATAAACAGAATTATTGGTTAATTCATATTTTCTTTATTTTTCTTATTATTTCTTATTTATCTTCATACTTTATTTACTTTGAATTAAAGTTTCTAAAAAAAGTTCTGCTTATTATTTTTTTATATAATTCGTTTTTATTTTTTTCATTAAATGAAATTAATCAAAATTTTACTAAATCTTTAATTAAATCAATTGAAATTACACTATTAGCAACATTAATTATTTTTTTAATTGTTAATTATATTGGCAATATGAGCAATAACTATTTTGAATTTGTAAATTGGCCAAGACATACAGGGATTATAAGTTTTATAAATATTAGAGGTAATCCTATTACTTTTATTCTTTTATGCTTATTTGCTTTTCATTTTAAATTTGAAAAAAGTAGGGTTAATAGGTTCTTAATATTTATTATTTGTTTCTTTCTAGTTTTTATGTTGCAGAGTCGACTTGGAATTATTTCATTATTTTTATTTTTAATTTTTTTTAGTTTTAATAATATAAATAATCAAAAGCTACATTCAATTTTTTGTTACTTAGCTTTTTTTATAATTATTTCATATACTTTTTTGGGAGCATTTATTATAAATATTTTATTTGAAACTTTTAATAATCAAACGAATATTATAAAAGAACCTTATTTATATTTTGAGAACATAAAACAAACGTGCCCATTCAATGGTTTAAATTATAAAGAAATTTTCAATCAACATTGTGATGACATTTTATTTAAAATATCAGGCAACTTTGAAAAAAGTTCTGAATTGTTTAATTTTTTAAATTCTTTTTTATATAGACTTTCTTATCAATATGAGGCTTTAAATATAATGATTAGTAATAATTTTAAACCAATCTTATCTGAATTCAATCAGATGGGTAGCAGTTTTATAACAGATATAGGTCAGATTAGATTTGAAAATAATTTATTTACAAATGCTCACAATAGTTTTCTCTTAATTTCATTAAGGATCACTCTTTTGGGAACAATTTTAATTTTTACTTTTCTTTACCTGATATGTAGAAAATTAATAAAATTAAATGAGTTTAAATATCTTACTTTAATTATTTTTATAATATTTTTTCATTCATTTGATGATTTTTTTGTTGGAAATCATTTCGCTGCTTCACTAATAACTTGGATTATGTTAGGTATTTTCTTTAATAAAATCAAAAATGCTTAATTCATTCCTTAAAGTAATTAAATTATTGGATCAAAAAAGAAAAAGAAAATTTTATGTAATTATTTTATTTGCAATCATTGGAAGTTTTTTTGAAGTTTTTTCTGTATATTCAGTAGGTCCATTCATATCATTATTGACTGATCCATCAATTATAAATGAAAATAAAATTATAAAGCAGGTATATGATTTTTTTGGACTTGAATTTAATTATTTTGTTTTGTTTTTTGGCTTATTTTTATGTCTTCTGGTATTTATAAGTAATTTTTTACTAATACTGATGTCATGGCAGTCACATAAATTTGGGCAGTTTACAGGTAGTTATTTTTCACAATTATTATTTAATAATTATTTATCAAAAGATTATTTAACACATAAAAATCAAAATAATTCTCATTTTATAAAAAATATTATTTTTGAATCGAGAAGATGTGCAGATGGAGTAATTGGACCTTTTACAACATTAATATCAAAATCTGTAATTTTAATTTCAATCTGTATTTCATTATTTTTTATAAATTTT
>MDSV01201922.1_pt1 | contig 14596 bp, 14 predicted proteins | sample 810851 | NCBI WGS metagenome assembly MDSV01 (sample SAMN05326640, study PRJNA326480) | marine metagenome | isolation source: seawater | place: Atlantic Ocean: North East | collected 2012 | reverse complement strand
CCTACATTAATAAACTTTATAAGCCATATGATATAAACAGTATTGGAAGTATTAGATATCTTTTTGAATAGTGTTTTTTAGATTAAAGATGAAATTTAAAGATAATAACTTATTAAATATGTAAACTTAGTATTAAGTCAGATATGCCGTATATAATTACAAAAAGAATAATAAATATATTTAGTTTATTTTTTAAATCGCCTTATTATTGTTTTGTAAAAGGCCATAGTCATTTAACAAGTGATTCTTTATCAAATATCCATAAACTTATAGGCAAATCAAGTCAAGACACTATTGAAAATTTTGATACACAATTTGCTGCTAGCATAGGAAATGGTAAAGCTATTTCTTTTTCGGCAGCTCGTATGGGATTTTTTGCTTTGATGCAAATACGAGGTATTGGAAAAGGAGATGAAGTAATTCTTCTGGGGCACACATGTTCGGTAATGCCTAATGCTGTTTATAGAACAGGAGCCACTCCTATATATGCTGATATAGATCCAAATACATTTGGTTCTTCTGCGATTGAGATTGATAAGGTGATAACCCCACAAACAAAAATGATTGTAGCCCAGCACTCGTTTGGAATCCCATGTGATATTGAACCCATTGTTGACTTAGCTCGTTCAAAAGGAATTTTTCTTCTGGAAGATTGCGCTATTACATTTGGCTCTAAATTAAAGGGCATTCAAGTTGGGAACTTTGGAGATGCCGCTCTATTCTCAATTGACCACAGTAAACCTATCAATGCTTTTATTGGTGGATTGATATATACCAGTAATATTGGACTTCACAAAAAGCTAAAAAAGATTCAAACTGAGGCAGATGATTTACCGGTTGAGAGGCAAAAAGCAATTTGGAAAAAATTCCTTTTTGAGTCTAAATATTATAATCCAGCTAACTATGGAAAGTCATTGTTAAGAGATAAGGTGAATAGATATATTTATAGAGAAAGTAATTCATACCTTACTGATGATTATGGTAAAGAACCATCTTCTACATATCCATACCCCGCTAAACTACCAACATTTTTAGCACAGTTAGGTCTGTATGAACTGGATCGCTGGAGAAATCAAAGGGAAAGAAGAAAAGACTTACTTATGCTCTTCCTTGAATTATCTGCATCAGCTGGGTTAACTAAATTCCTGCCGGCATCCTATTTTGATAAAAATTTAGATATTGTTCCTTTACGCTTTGTGTATATCCATCCAGATGCTGATGCTATACGTAAAAAGATGTTGAAATTTATGGACATCAGCTGGTTTTGGTTTAATGAACCCTTAATTGTTTGCACAGATCCTCGTGATTTGGGGTACATATATGGTAGTTGCCCTGTATCCGAAAAAACTGGGAAAAATATTATCAACTGGCCCTGTGTTTTTAGTGAATCTGATAATGAGCGATTGCTAAAAAACTTTGAAATGGTTAATGCTTAATGGATAAAAATATGTTTAGAAATAAGTCAATTTTAATTACTGGTCACACTGGTTTTAAGGGTAGTTGGTTGTCTACCTGGTTATCTTATTTAGGTGCAAAAGTTACCGGTTTATCAAATGATGTCCCGACAAAGCCAGCTCATTATAATTTAATAAAGAATAATTTAGATAATGATTTGCGCATCGATGTGAGAGATGCAGATGAAATCTATGCTATTATCAACCAACTTAGGCCAGATTTTATTTTTCATCTTGCTGCACAGCCAATAGTTTTAGAATCTTATGAGAACCCTCTTGGTACTTTCCATACAAATGCCATTGGTACTGGAAATATTCTGGATGCTTTGCGCCGCACAAATCACAAATGTTGTGCGGTTATGATTACTAGTGATAAGTGCTATGAAAATTTAGAATGGACTTATGGTTATAGAGAGATAGATCGTCTTGGGGGCAAAGATCCATATAGTGGTTCAAAAAGCGCAGCGGAATCAATAATTAATAGTTATGTAGAATCCTTTTTTAAAAAGCCTGAATCAAATATTCGTGTAGGAGTCGGAAGGGCTGGTAATGTGATTGGTGGTGGTGATTGGGCACCTAGTAGGATAATTCCTGATTGCGTTCGCTCATGGTCCCAAAACAAAAAACCAGAAATTAGAAGTCCTTTTTCAACCCGTCCTTGGCAACATGTTCTGGAGCCTTTAAGCGGATATATTTCTCTCGCTATTGAGCTATATAAAAATGAGAAATTAAATGGTGAGGCTTTTAATTTTGGCCCACCAGCTCATCAAAATCATACAGTTGAAGAATTAGTTAATGAAGTAATTAATCATTGGGAAGGAGCAGAATGGTTGGATAAATCGAAAGAAAAAACTAAGCGATTAGAGGCAGGGTTACTCAAACTTAATTGTGATAAAGCATTGCATAAATTAGGATGGGAAGCAACTTTGGATTTTAAAGAAACTGCGAAATGGACCGGAGAATGGTACCGCTCATTTTATTTAAATGGTTCAAAGAATCCAAATATAAGAACTCTTGATCAAATCAAAAACTATATGGAAATTATGGTTAAGCGTAATACAAATAATAATTTCTAGTACAATGTTATCTGGAATGATTAAAACAAATCTTAATATTATTGAAGCTGAAGCTGGTTCGGTCTATCATGGTATAAAAAATACAGACTCAAGTTTTAAAAAATTTGGAGAAGTGTATTTTTCGTCAGTGAAAAAAGATAAAATAAAAGCCTGGAAATTACATCAAGAAATGACGCTAAATCTTTTTGTCCCTGTGGGTTCAGTACTATTTTATTTTATTGATGATAGAGAAAATTCAGCTACATTTAATCAAAGATTTAAAATTATTTTGTCTCAAAATCCCTATTTTAGATTAACAGTCCCTCCAAATCTTTGGTTTGGTTTTAGAGGAGTTTCATCGGGATTAAATTTAATTTGCAACGTGTCGGACCTACCTCACGACCCCAACGAGATATTAAGAAAAGAATTAAATGAAATTAGAATAGACTGGAGTCTGGAATGAAAGTAATAATTCTTGCTGGTGGTTTTGGTACTCGCTTATCAGAATATACAGAAGCAATTCCAAAGCCAATGGTGCTTATTGGAGGTAAACCAATTCTGTGGCATATTATGCAGCGCTATGCTAATTATGGGCACAAGGATTTTTATATTGCTCTAGGTTATAAAGCAGAAATAATAAAAGAATACTTTTTGAAATTCAGTTCACTTAATTCTGATTTTTCAATTGATATTTCTACTGGGAAAGTAAGAATACATAATAATAACGGATTAGACTGGACAGTTACTTTAGTAGATACAGGAAGCAATTCTATGACTGGGGGACGGGTAAAGCGAATGCAGTCTTTTATTGGGGATAGTACATTTATGTTGACTTATGGTGATGGTGTTTCAGATGTAGATATTAATGCTTTAATTAAGTTTCACCAAAGACATGGCAAGATGGTTACTGTTACAGGTGTTCGTCCTGTGGCTCGCTTTGGTGAATTAAACTTAGATGGTAATTGTGTCAAATCTTTTCAGGAAAAGCCACAAGTTGCGCAGGGATGGATAAATGGAGGTTTTTTTGTTGTTCAACCAGAATTTTTTAATTTTATAATCGATGATTTGACTATCTTAGAACGTGACCCCTTGGAGAATGCTGCAAAAAAAAATGAGCTAATGGTCTTTAAACATACGGGTTTTTGGCAGTGTATGGATACTAAAAGGGATAAAGACCTACTGAATGAACTTTATCAGACTGATAATGCACCATGGATAACTTGATGTAAATGAAAAAAAAAATTATTCGTCTTTCAAAATCATGTATTAGTAATTATGAAAAAGTAGCGGTTCAAGATGTACTGGATAGAGAGTATTTGGGTATGGGAGAAGATGTTCAAAATTTTGAAAACGCGTTATCGGTCTTTTTTAATTCTCCTGTTGTTTGCGTTAACTCAGGTACAGCTGCCTTACATCTTGCTCTGCAAGCTTGTGGCGTAGGCTTTGGAGATGAAGTTCTAGTTCCCTCAATTACTTATGTTGCTTCCTTCCAAGCTATTTCTGCTACCGGTGCAAAACCGATAGCCTGTGATATTAATCCAGAAACATTACTACTAGATATTAAAGATGCTGAAAAAAGAATTACAACTAAATCAAAGGCTATAATGCCTGTTCATTATAGTGGCTCAGCTGGGGACATAAAGTCAATCTATAAATTTGCAAATAAAAATAAATTGCGCGTAATTGAGGATGCTGCGCACGCTTTTGGATCTTCAATTAATGATAAGCTCGTAGGTTCATTTGGTGATGTGATTTGTTTTAGTTTTGATGGTATAAAAAATATTACTTCAGGTGAAGGTGGTTGTATTGTCACAAAAGATGAGACCGTTCTAAAAAAAATTAGAGATGCTAGATTATTAGGTGTTAAAAAAGATACTGAAAAGCGATATTTAGGTGAACGAAGTTGGGATTTTGATGTAACGGAGCAAGGATGGCGATATCACATGAGTAACATTATGGCAGCCATTGGGCAGGAACAGTTAAAACGATTTCCAAAATTTGCAGCTAGGCGTCAAAATATCGCTAAGATGTATGATAGATTACTTTTAAATAATTCATCCATATATACTTTTTCAAGAGATTATAATGAAATTGTACCACATATTTATGTAATTCGTATAAATGGAATGATAAATCGTAAAATTATTCAGCATGATATGTTAGAAGAGGGAGTCCAGGTTGGGTATCATTATCAACCAAATCATTGGTTAAGTTTTTATAAAGATGAAAAAGCTCTACCATTGCCCATATCAGACATAATTTTTCCAGAATTGATGAGTTTGCCCCTTCATTTTGACATATTAGATAGCGATATAGAATTTGTTGTCAAGACATTATGTAAAATTGTAAAAAAACACAATGCATAAAAAAAATCTGCCTCTTGTAAGTGTTATTATGAACTGCTTTAATAGCGAAAGTTTTTTAAAGGAAGCAATTGAGAGTGTTTTAAATCAATCGTATACAAACTGGGAGCTAATTATTTGGGATAACCAGTCAACTGATGAAACAGCTAATATTTCCAATTCTTATGATGATAATCGGATTAAATATTTTTTAGCTGATAAATATACTGCTTTAGGAGAAGCGAGAAATCTAGCTATAGAAAAATCTAAGGGAGAAATAATTGGGTTTTTGGATTCTGATGATATATGGCTACCAAAAAAATTAGAAAAGCAAGTACCAATATTTCAAAGTGGAAGGGTTGGCATTGTGATTTGTGATACATTATTTTTTAATGAAAAAGGTATAAATAAGCAACTATACAAAAAAAAGAAGCCACCAACAGGTATGGTTTTTAAAGAATTACTTTCAGATTATTTTGTATCGCTTGAAACGGCTATGGTAAGAAGGCAAGCCTTCGATGATTTAAATTACTGGTTTGACACTAGATTTGAAGTCATTGAAGAATATGATTTATTTGTACGCTTGGGATATTACTGGGAGCTAGCCTATGTTGACCAGCTACTCTCAAAGTGGCGTGTCCATAATTCCAGTTGGACATGGAGTAAAAGTAATCTCTTTCCAAAAGAAACAAAACTTATGCTTGAAAGTCTTAAGCTATATTTTCCTATGGATGACTACTCAGAGGAAATGATGAGTGTAGAACAAAATATTGCATTTGAAGAAGCACAGGCTTTTTGGAAAAAGGGTAATAGGCAAGATGCTCGGAAAATTTTGAGACCAAAAATTAAAGGGAGTTTTAAATACGGTTTACTTTTTCTAATTATGTTTTTTCCTTTTGGTTTTTATGAGTACCTACAACGATTGAGAGGGAATGTTTTCCCTGTTTAGTCAATTTTACTATTTCAAAATTAGAAATACTTTCAACTGCATTCTCAAATATTTCGGTTAAAAAATGATTATATCAAATTTTTAATTAGAATGGCCCAGAAGAATTAATTGGAAAGTAGCCTTCGATATAAATATAAATTGTAACATAAAATTGGCACATGAATAGAACTATTAAGCTTATTAGAAAAGCTAATTAAAAAAGAAAAACCTCATTAATAGGTATTATTTTTCAAAGGGTCGGACTGCTTTAAAGTATGGGTTAAAGCATCTGAGTGTATCTAAAGGAGAATCAATTCTCGTCCCCGAATATATTTGTGACGTTGTCCTTTATCCAATTCAGTCTCTAGAGATTGAACCGATATTTTATCCTGTAAATGACTTATTTAGACCAAAATGGAATCAGACATCTAAACTAATTAAAAAAAGCACCAAAGCAATTTTGATGATTCATTATTTTGGATATGCTCAGGATATAAATATGTTTGATCAATTTTGTAAGGGAAATAACCTCCTATTAATTGAAGATAATGCACATGGGGCTGGAGGAGAGGTTAATGGAAAATCTTTAGGAGAGAATGGTGATATCAGTTTTAGTTCACCTCATAAAATATTGAATATAAACAGTGGTGGAGTTCTTTGGCTTAAAAATCCAAAGGGAATTTTGAAAATGGATTTGGAACCTTGTCCAATTACAATTAAACAATATATCAATCAATACCTTCTAAAAACTTCTCCATTTTTCAGGAGTTGGCTTAAAAGACTATTATTTAAAAGGCCACATTATGAGAAGAATACTCCAACTATGGATAAAGTTTTAATTGATTACAAAATAGATAATAGTTCATTAAATATTTTAAAAAATGCAGATTGGAGCACTATTCGTGAAAAAAGGCAGGCATCATATAAAAAATGGAAAAATTTTGCCATTGAGAACGGTCTTCAGCCTGTATTTAGTGATTTTGATAATATGGCAAACCCTTGGTGTTTTCCTGCGTACACTCAAAATCATGATGAATCTGTAAAATGGATAAAATGGGGTTGGAAAAATAGAATTAATATTTTTTCATGGCCATCTTTACCAAGAGAAGTATGTATTGAAAGCAATGAATCTTACAATCGCTGGCAAAGATTGATATGCTTTGAGATAACATAAATTATTTAACATTGAACATGCAGGTAGAACTATATACAAAATTTGATGACAATTTAAAGGATATATGGCTTAATCTAGAATCTAAAGGTTACCTGACTCCCTTTCAATCTTATACTTGGCTGTCACGATGGTATAATATAGTTGGTTTGAAAGATAAGAATATTGAACCCTTAATTATTCTCGTGAAGGAAAAAAATAAACCAATTGTATTATTCCCTTTCTGTAAAAGGAAATCTAATTTTATTGTGTTAGTTGAATATATTGGAGGAATACACGCTGATTATAAGGCTCCCATCTTTGCTAAAGAACCTAAGATAGATAGGCAAAATTTTTATATTTTATGGAAGAATGTAAAGGCTAAACTTCCTCATCATGATTTATTAATGCTTAATGACCAGCCAGAAAAAATAGGAGATTTAATTAACCCATTTGTGAAATATTTAAGGGTGAAGTTAAAAACAACAGCTTCTCATCATAATATTGAAGGTGATTGGAATAATTTCTATAATGAAAAATTAAAAAAACGAATAAGATTAGATTCTAAGAGGTGTATTAGAAATTTAGAGAAAATTGGTAAACTGAAATTTAAAGTATCTAAAAAAATAACAGAGTCTGTTGAGATCATAGAAAAAATGATTCAGCAAAAACGAAAACGTTATAAAGAAACTGGATTAAGTGACCTCCTATCTCAGTCTGAGAATAGGGACTTTTATTTGAGTTTACCATATGTTGAAAATAGCTCAATTAATTTTCATTTTTCCTCATTAAGCATAAATAAGATAATAATTGCAACACATGTGGGTTTTATTTTTAATAATTGTTTCTATTACTTAATGCCTGCAAATGAATTTGGAGATTGGAAAAAATTTTCCCCGGGTAGGTTACTTTTAGAAAAATTATTTGAGCAGTCATTTATGGAAAAAAATGATGTTTTTGACTTTACTGTAGGAGGAGAATCATATAAGCAGTATTGGTGCAATCAAACTATTGGGATATATAATTATAATAAAGCTGCAACAATAAAAGGTCACTTATATTCTCTTATAGAAATTTTTAAAAGAAAATTTATTTACACAGAATTCAATATCAATTTTATACGAAAAATTCGAAAATACATTCATGGCCTTTTAAAAAAGAATATTGAAAAATTTTAAAACTAGCAAAGATATTCAAATAAGATATAAAACTCAATATCCATTTATTTTATGGATTTCTTTCTTTGCTGCTTTTTTATCAATATTCCTTGGAATATTTGTCAATATGTTTGGTTTTCATTTTACTTTCTACAATCTATTTTACTTAACAATAGTTGTTTTGTTTCTATTTGTTTTATTTAAACTACTACAGTTTGATAATGTAAAATTCAACCTGGGTATGAATTCGTTATTTTGGTATGTTTTACTAATAACTGGACCCATAACGTTATATTATACTAATTATATAGTATATCTGACGTATTTAAAAAATAATCTAATACCTTTTATCATTGCATTTTTCTGTATTTCAAAAATAAAAGAGAATCGTGACTTATTACCTCTACTTAGGATTATTTGTTACGCAACCATTTTTTGTTCTATTTTTCTTATCATTGAATTTGTTAACAAGGTAACAGGTTTTTCTGATGTCTTATCAAACGCAATTTCTAATTATTATATTGCGATAGGCAGTACTAGTATGATCGGTTTGGCAAAGGTTAATAAAGATGCTCTAACACTAATAAGGCCATTGGGCCTTGATTTTAGTATAGCTTCATCTAGCTTTATTTCGGCATCTGGATTAATCTTGAACCTAGGCCTGAGTAATTATATATATAAAACTAGATATATGGCTTTTATATGTTCTTTAATACTCTACACTGCCGTAATGTGTAGCCTATCTCGTCAAATTATTTTTGGTACACACATTTGTTTATTAATTGCCTATTATTTTTATCTACGTTTTAATAATCTGGGTGCTTTCAATAATAGATTTAGATTTATGATTACAGCATTATTAAAGATAATAATAATTTCATTAGCCATGCTCTTTATTCTACTCCCAAGCCAATATATTACTTTTCTAACACCTTCAACTAAGGATAGTACAGCTATGATTTTAATGGGTGACTTAGCCAGAGTTCCCAATATCTTATATCAAAATTTTTTAAATTATCCTTTACAATCCTTATTTGGTGTAGGGGGCTATACCCCTTCTCATCCAGGATTTGTTACTAATTTAGAAAGTATTAATGAACTACACTTTTTATTAAATATACCATATAGTATTGGTATTTTTGGTTTTTTACTATTCTGGTCAGTAATATTTAAATCACTAAGTTGGAATTGGAAAGCAATGAAACTAGAAACAAATGTTAATTATTTTGGTATATACTTTTCTGGATTTTTAATTGGTATACTATTTTTAAGCTGCATCATCCATTATTCACCAATAGGACTTATGTCATCATTTATTATTGCATTAATTCCGTTAACGGCTGCGTTATCAAGAAACCAATTATTATCAAATTGGGTATATAATACCTAGAATTAATGAAAGACTACTTTATAAAATTTGGGAAATTAATGCATTATTTAAGGGTGAATAAATTTCTTGATCAGAATGAATTAAACAATAGTACTAGAATCTTTTTTTCGCATGAAGTAAGGATTGATCATTATAATAATTACGAAAAAAATATTCAATATATTATTGATAATAGTAATGTTTTAAATCCTCAAGAATTTTTTGAGAATTTAAATAAGGGTATTGATTTTAAAGGCAAAAATACAATGTTTTCATTTGACGATGGTTTGTTATCAAGTTATAATTTTGCGAAAAAGGTGTTAAATGACTACAAGATTAAGGCAATATTCTTTATCCCAACCTATATTCTAAATATTAAAAGCAGACGTGATATGAAAAAATTTGTTATTAATAATATCCATTATGGAACATTACCATCAAACGTCATCACTAAATATGATTATGAGCTAATGAATATAGAACATTTAGAAGATCTTTGTTCAGATGGGCATATGGTTTTCCCGCATACTCATAATCATATTTTTATCAAGGACATAAAAAATCAAGTTGATGTCAAACAAGAATTAGTAATCCCGCAACAAATAATACAAAAGATAACAAATAATACTGTAAAAGCATTTGCCTTCCCTGTTGGCACAGAACGGCAGGTTAGTGAATATGCATACAATAACATCAAGGAGTATTATGATTACTGTTTTACTGCTTTTTCTGGTCTAATTACAAAAAACAGTGATTACCATAAATTATATAGGTCCCATCTACCAGCTAATGCTCCTTCCAATTACTTAAAAATGTTACTTGATGGGGTATATGACCTATTTTATAAATTTAAAATGAATAGAATATCCTCATTAGTAGATAAAATTTAGTAAAAGGACTCTTATTACTGACCGAAACACCATTTTAATGTTAGCACATAGGGTTCCTCCTATGCATGGGGCTGCTATAATAGGAGATTTAGTATATAGTACCTTGAAGGGGAAAAATATAAAAACAATATATATAGGCCTTGCTGGTTCAAAAAATATCAGGGAGACAGGAAATCTCAGTATAACAAAAATATTATTGTTAGTTAATATTGTTAAAGATTTAATTATTAATCTATACAGATACAGACCAAATATTATTTATACGACCCCATCTGTTTCTGGGATGTCCTTTTACAAAGATTTAATCTATTTATTAATCATCAAATTCTATAAGTATATATTTTGGGGTTGTAGGGTTTTAGTGCACTTGCACATGCGTCCTTTCAAGACTAATTATGTAAATAAAAAGTATTTATACAGATTCTTATTTTCAAAATCTGAGATCATTTTTCTATCAAACAAACTTATTGATGATTTCACAAGTAAGGATTTACAAAGTTCAATAACCCATATTTTACCAAATACAATTTTACCCATTATCAATAAGAAAGAAGCTCTAGCTAACTCTAAAAATTTTGACCATATACAAACAAAAATTAACAAAAGACTAAATGTATTATATTTAGGTCATATGATTAAAAGTAAGGGGTATCGACTAGCATTAGATATTTCGAAAAATGTTATTAAAGAAAATAATAGTTACCACTTTCACTTTGTAGGTGAATATGGTTCAGATGATGATTCACAATATTTCAATGATTTTATTTTTAATAATAATTTATCTAAAAATATCCATTATTTTGGTTCATGCGATAATAATGTGTCTAAAGCAAAGTTATTTATGGATAATGACATAATGATCCTTCCAAGCTATACTGAAGCGATGCCGCTAGTAATATTAGAAGCTTTATCAACTGGGACTCCAGTTATTGCTACTAATACTGGTGCAATAAGCGATTTAATTGGCAATGGATATGGAAAATTAATAGATTATGATAATGAGAGAAATTTCATTAATAATTTTTCTAAAGCACTAATTCACTTACCATATGAATGGGATTCATTATCGTCATCTAGATGTATTGAGAAATATTATTCAACTTTGGAACCAGAGAAATTTAAAAAAAAATTAATTCAAATTATCAAATTTGAATAATATACTGCACTCTTAGTTTATAAATTATCTTTTCTGTATAACCAAACTATCTCATTATTTGGTGTACTATTATAGTATTTAGAATTCCCGTATAAAATAAATGCTTGATTTATTTTAGTATTTATGACATAATCTATGATTTGTTCATAATCTTCATAATTTTTTGAGGAATTTTCTACTAAAATATATCTAGGGTTTATTTCCTTTTTATAGATATCACTAAAGAATGGATATCCCCAACTATCTACTAGGTTTACCAAGCTTACATTTATGATATCTTCATTATTAATAAGCGATTTAATCCTATTATATTCATTAAAGCGTTCAGGGCGTAACGCGATTCTTTTTGCCCATCAATTATTAGTTTGAGTAGTAGGTTATATTCATCGGGGTCATACTCCAAATCTGCATCCTGTGTTATTATTTAATCGCTACTACAGCTTTGAATACCTTTATGTATGGGGTATTCTTTCCTTTATTTTTATCATGTTGTATATGATGGCAATCCATGTTAACAAAGTTTTTTAGATAATCAAGCAACACGTTTTCAGTCTTATCAGATGAGGAGTCATTCACAAAAATAATTTATTTTTCTATATTAAATTCAAAGACAAGTTACTCGATGTTTTTTGTGATTTAGAAGATTGTTTTTTCTTTATAATAGAGAAGTATAATCTTAGGTAACTTTTTATTCATATATTGAATGTGAATATATCGATGATATAAAAATCTAAAATCATTATCACTAGAAATAGGTATTACAAAATGAGCAAGACAGAAAGCATAAACACCGTATATATTTTTGGAATACCAGTACATGGTATACCTCAAGAAAAAATCTTTGATATAGTTGAAAAGAATATTAGTAGTAAAAATAAAAAATATATCAGCATTACTAGTGGTGAATTAATGTATAATACCAGAAGAGTGAACTTTTTACCAAATTACATTAAAAATGCTGAGCTATCATTGTCAGATAGTGCATCAGTATCTATAAATGGTTTCTTGAGAGGCAAAAAGATTAATCGTTTCACTGGTCCAAAACTATTAATAGAATCTTGTCGTTATGGTGTAAATAAGAAATGGAGACATTATTTCTATGGAGGTGCAGAAGGTGTCGCAGACTTATTAAGTTTAAAACTAACACAAAAATATACTGGATTAATTACCGCAGGAACTTATTGCCCGCCTTTTCGAAAACTCACGATGAATGAAGAAGAAGAAATGATAAAAGAAATAAATAATTCAAATGCAGATATACTATGGATTGGACTTGGAGTGGTAAAGCAAGAAGGATGGATTGATAAATATAGAGAAAGAATAAACGTACCTATGATTGTAGGAGTTGGGGGAGCTTTTGATTATTATGCAGGCACAATGACTCGTTGTCCAGGTTGGATCAGCTCTATTGGTATGGAATGGTTATTTAGACTAATTAAAGAGCCATGGCGATATAAGAGAATTTTTAGTGTTTTTGTTTTTGCAACTGAAGGAATAATTGACTTTTTTTTCGGCAGAGCACCAATTTTAGGTAATTTGTTTAATGCACAAATCCCAGGCTGGGAAAAAAATAATTAATAAAAAAAAAATACTGTGTTAAAATTAACCCTCTAAAAAATATAGATTATAAATAAATATTAAGGATATGATAAAATGAGAAAAGTACTTGTTTGTGGAGCAGGTGGGTTTATTGGCGGACACTTAGTAAAGAGATTAAAAAAAGAAGGTTGTTGGGTCCGAGGTGTGGATATAAAAGAACATGAATATGTAAAAACCCCTTCAAATGATTTCATTATAGGTGATTTAAGAGATCCACAAATAGTAAGGGACGTAATTGATCAACCATTTGATGAAGTTTATCAGTTAGCTGCAGATATGGGTGGAGCAGGTTTTATTTTTACTGGAGAAAATGATGCCGATATTATGCATAATTCTGCTATGATAAACTTAAATGTGGTAGAAGTATCAGTAAAAGTGGGTGTGAAGAAAATTTTTTATTCTTCTTCGGCTTGCATGTATCCTGAAAGAAATCAAATGGAACCAGACAACCCCAATTGCGCTGAGGATTCTGCTTATCCAGCAGATCCAGATAGTGAATATGGATGGGAAAAATTATTTAGTGAAAGATTTTACTTAGCAGCACACCGTAATTATGGTTTAAATATTAGGATTGCAAGGTTCCATAATATTTTTGGTCCAGAAGGTTCATGGAATGATGGAAGAGAGAAAGCACCAGCTGCTTTTTGTCGAAAAGTTGCTGAAACTCCAGATAAAGGAAATTTTGAAATGTGGGGTGATGGTGAACAAACCCGGTCATTTTTATATATTGATGAATGTCTAGAGGGTGTAAAAAGATTAATGGACTCAAACTACAAACAACCTGTAAATATTGGTTCGGATGAGATGGTTTCAATAAATCAATTAGCAAAGATTGCTATGGCTGTAGCTGGTAAAAAACAAACTATAAAGCATATCGATGGCCCATTAGGCGTAAGGGGTCGTAATTCAGATAATAATCTAATCAAGGAACAACTTGGATGGGCTCCATCAATGCCCTTAAAAGATGGGATTGAAAAAACCTATTCTTGGATTTCTAAACAAGTATCATTGATCAATAATTAATTTTTAAAGAAATTATGATTGGTTTACATGCATCTTTTAAAGAAGCCTTAGAGTATCTACTTAATCATTAAAAATAAAAATCAATATCTGAATACATCTAACCTTAGTTTAAAAAACGGATAGATTTACATTCCATTTTGGCGAAAATAAACTACAGATATTTTTTAAAGAAAGATGAGTTCTAGTGAAAAAAATCTGACGAAAATGGAAAATAAATTAAAAATTGCTATTATTGGCTTTGGGCGTATGGGGATTACTCATTATTCAATTATTAATAGTCACCCTCTAGTTGATTTAAGAGCGGTTGTTGATACATCATCAACTATTTTAGGTCTATTAAAAAAATATACTAATACAAAATCATATAATAGTTATGAAGACCTTTTCAAGAATGAAAGCCTAGATGCAGTTCTAATATGTACTCCGCCATCAATGCATTATGAAATAGCAATGATAGCATACGACAATAATGT
>MDSV01033487.1_pt1 | contig 14596 bp, 14 predicted proteins | sample 810851 | NCBI WGS metagenome assembly MDSV01 (sample SAMN05326640, study PRJNA326480) | marine metagenome | isolation source: seawater | place: Atlantic Ocean: North East | collected 2012 | reverse complement strand
TGGGAATTTGTTTAGGAATGCAAATCTTAGCTTCCACGGGTGAGGAAAGTGTACCCACCAAAGGTTTAAATTTAATACCTGGAAATGTCAAAAAAATTCAAAATAATTCTAAAGATTATTTACCTCATATTGGCTGGAATACAGTTAAAATTTGTAAGGACCACCCAGTCCTTGAAGGCGTAAAGGATAATATGGATTTTTATTTTGTTCATTCCTATAAGTTTTGTCCAACTAATGAAAATTATATAGTTGGTCAAACATATTATTCTGAAAAGTTCAGCTCAATCATTGCAAATGAAAATGTAATAGGATTTCAATTTCATCCTGAAAAAAGTCAAAAATATGGTTTAAAAATAATTAATAATTTTTGTAATTGGTAAAATTAATGTTAAAAAAAAGAATTATACCTGTACAGCTTTTATTAAAAAATAGATTAGTTAAAACCAAATCTTTTGATAAATTTATTGATGTTGGAAACCCAATAAGAAGTTCCAAAATTTATAATGATAGTGATGCAGATGAATTAATTTTTTTAAATATTGATAAAAATGATAGATCAATTAAACCACTTCTAAAAGTTTTAGAAGAAGTTTCAAAAGTTTGTTTTATGCCATTAGCTTTAGGAGGTGGAATAAAAAATCTAGAAGATATAAAAATTATTTTTAGGTCCGGTGCTGATAAAATAATAATTAATTCTAATATTTATGAGAATTATGACTTAATAAACAAAGCAAGCAACCTATTTGGAAAACAATCAATAGTAATTTCAATAGATGCTAAGAAAGATAATGATACTAATCAATACAATTTGTTCTCTGAGTGTGGAACAAAAAAAGAAAATATATCTCTAAAAGATCATTTGAAAAACTGTGAGAATAGTGGCGCTGGAGAGATATTTATAAATAGTATTGATAATGATGGTCTGATGAAAGGATATGATATAGATTTAATACAGCAGGTTGTAAAAAGTTGCAATATACCAGCTATAGCTTGTGGTGGAGCTGGCAATTTCAATCATATGAAAGATGCTTTCGAAAAAACAAATATTTCTGCGTTAGCTTGCGGTAGTTTGTTTAATTTTGGCGACAATAATCCAATTAGAGCTAAATCATTCTTACAAAATTATAACCTAAATTTTAAAATTGTTAAATAAAATTAAAAAATTAAAAAATAAAAAATTTTTAGGAAAAAACATTTTCCTCAAAAAAATTAATAGTCATAATTGTAATAAAAATTATCTGTCTTGGTTAAGTGATACAAAGATTAATCAGTATTTAGAAACAAGATGGATAAAATTTACCATAAAAAGTTTAAAAAAATTTGTAAATTTATGTAATTCGACTGAGTCTATTATTTTATATGGCATATTTTATAAAAAAGAACACATAGGAAATATTAAAATTGATATAAATATCAATCATAAATTCTGCTATATTGGCTATTTTATCGGAAATAGAAAATATCATGGAAAAAAATTAGCTTCAGAGGCAGTAAATATATGTTGCCATATAGTTTTTAAATATCTTAATTTAAGGATGTGTTTTGCGGGAGTATATAAAGAAAATAAAAGTGGAATAAAATTTCTTGAAAAAAATAAATTTAAGAAAATTAGTACAATAAAAAAATTGTATAAATTAAAAAACAATCTTTATACAGATGAAATTACTTATTGTTTAAAAAAAAATGATTTTAAATATTTTAAAATTTAAATATTATTTCCTAGTCAAAAAATGAAATTATTATTTGTTTTATCAAACGGAAGTTGTCCATATATTTTAGAAGCGTGTAAAAGCTTATTAAAAAATCATAAAGTAAAATTAGCTTTTTATTGCACTGAGAATTTAAGTACAAATAATTTTTATAATTTGAATAATTTTATAAAAAAAAATAAATTTAAAATTTCTTTTTACAAAAATACTGATGATAATTTAATTAGTATTGATAATAAATATCTAAATCATATAGAGAATGATTTAAATATAAATTTATGGAAATGTATTTCGGTAGATAGGTCTCTAGGAAGAGGATATATTCAAGATCTGGATGGATATAATTCTATTTATAAATCTAAAGATCAAATTCTTTCAATAGCAATTAAAAAGATTAAAAATATTGAAAAAACTCTTATAAAATTTAAACCTAGTTTCGTATATTGGCCAACAGCAGTAGCTTCATTTGAAGGCGTTATTTTTGATAAATTATGTTATAGATTTAATATTGGTTTTATTACCTCCTCTCCATTTAGAATAAAAAATTTTTTTTATTATGCCAGAAATATGTTTTACAAATTTCCTGATATAGAGAAAATTTATTCAAATTTCAAAATTAATAAAAAAAAAATTAATTTAATTAATAAACTCTATAAAGAAATTACTATGCCTGGTAAAATGAGCAGTGATTCAGAATATGTATCTAATGTTGTAAATAATTTGAATCAAAATATTTTAAAAAGTATTTATATTTTTTTTATATTTTTCTTTAAACATTCAATTGCTTTTATTTTGTATAAACTTAATTTTAAAATTTATAGACTTTCTTATCATAGAGAGTATGAATTTTTTTCTCCAATTATAGAAAAATACAAGTTGCTATCAGCTTTACATTTTTTAAAAAAATATAAATTTAAAAATTTGAACTGTAATTATATATATTACCCACTGCACAGAACACCAGAAGGCTCAACTCAATTGAATGGAAATACTTTTATGGATCAATTTTTTTTAATTCAAAGTCTGTCAAAAAATTTACCAATAAACTATAAATTATTGATTAAAGAACACCCTTCAATGATTGAGGCACACTCCAGAGGAAATAAATTTTATGAAGAAGTTTCTAAATTGCCAAATGTAGAAATACTTGATTTCAATTTATCTGGAACAGAGGTTGTGAAGAAATCAAAATTAATAGTAGTGCTTGATGGTTCCTCTGCTATAGAGGCTTTGCTTTTGGGTATCCCTGTTCTCACGATGGCAAACTTTTTATATAGTTTTCTAGGTTTGTCAGTGGAAAATAAAAATCTTTCAAATTTAAACGAGGATATAGTCAAAGCTTTAAATTTAAAAAATATAAACCCCAAAGTAAGAGAAAAAAAGATAAAAAAATTATTACATTTTATTATCAATAAGGGTTTTGATTTGAGGGAGCCAAATACATTTTATTATATGAATAAAAATATTTCAAAAAATTCATATAAAATAACAGGTGAAGATGTTTATAATTCACTAGTTTCTGAATTAAGATTAAAATGAGAATATTATGTTATCCCACATCTTTGAATACAGGTTACATTGTTGAAGCTTTTAAAATACTAAAAGAAAAAAATTCAAAAATTAAATTTGGTTTTTTATATTCTTATGGAGAACAAAAAAGTTCCTTAGAAATTGAAAACGAGATTATTCATAAAAAAAGTAAATTAAGTGCCTCATTTTTTAATTTAACTTATTCCTCAGAACGAGCACAAAAGTTAGATAAAAAGTATTTAGATTATTTTGAAAGAATTTCAAAAAAAAATATTTGGAAAATTATATCATCAGATAGAGATTACGGGAGAGTCTATATAAACGATATCGATTCTTATAAATCTAGATTTATAAGGAAAAATGATGAAAAAATTCTTATAAATTTTACCAATCTCTCAAAGCGAATAGAAAAAATTATAATAAGATTTAAACCAAATGTTGTTTATATTTCTAATGGGTTATCAAATGTAGAAGTTTCAATTTTAAATGTCCTTGCAAAGCGTTATGGTGCAAAAATTTTAGTACCACATCCTACAATGTATAAAAATTATATATTTTTTTCAGATGATATCTATATTTATGATAAAAAAATTAAAAATTATTATAACAAAAATAATAAAAACTTATCTTCCAAAAGATTAAACACTTTATTTCAGGAAACTCAAAAAAAAGGAGTTGTGAGTTTGGATCGAGAAACAGTTAGAAATCAAATTTCTAAAATGAAAAAAAAAAATAATTCAAATTTTTTATTTGGAAAAACCGTTTACATAATTGTAAAACATTTATTTTTTAAATTTATTTTTTTACTAGGACTGAAGTATAAACATTTAAAGTTTTTAAAAAGTTATAATTTCATATCTATAGTAAAAGATGAAATTCAATTAAGGAATATGACTAAATATTTAACATCTGTTAAAATGCCAGATTTAAAAAAAAATTATGTTTATTGCCCACTTTACTTAATGCCCGAAACAGGAACCCTTTTGAAAGGGAATGATTTCATGAATCAAGCTTTTTATGTTGAATTGGTATCGAAAAATATACCCTCAAATTTCAGATTGTATGTAAAAGAACATCCGGGAATGTTCACATCTCACGCAAGAAAAACTGAATTTTATAAAAGGATAAATCTTCTTCCAAATGTTGATTTAATTCCTATGTACGCAGATGGTATTACATTAATTAAAAAATCTAAATTGGTAGTTGTTGTCGATGGGAGTAGTGGATTTGAGGCAATGCTTGCAAAAAAACCGGTAGTCACTTTAGCATATTTTGTATTCTCATTTTTAGGACTTAGTGTAACTAATAAAAACATTAATAACTTACATATTGATATGAAAAGAGCTATAAATATAAGTTTAAATACAAAACCTAAGGAATTTGAAAAGAAAATTAAATCTTTAATACTTTCAATTACAAAAACTTGTTATAAATTAAATAAACCAGGTTTTTTCTTCTATAATGAGAAAATGAATTTTAATGATATTGGCGATTGTGGAAAAGATTTGGCAAAAGCTTTGATCAAAGAGCTTAAAATCTAATCTAGACTTAATTAATTCAAATTTTTATAGTTTCATCTACTATTTTTGAAATATTTTTATCATGTGAAACAATTATCAATGTCTTTATTCTTTTAAATTTTTTTATAGAGTTTTTAATATATTCACTAGAGATTTCATCTAATTGATTAGTCGCCTCATCCAAAATTATTATACTACTATCACTTAAAAGTGCTCTAGAGAGTAATATTCTTTGTTTTTGACCTCCAGAAATTTTTAAGCCATTTTCACCAAGTTTAGTATGAAACTTTTTTGGCATCTTATTTATAAATTTATATGCAAGAGTAGCTTTGCATGCTTCAATAATCTCTTTTGATGATTTATTTTTTCCCATTAAAATGTTTTCTTTTATTGTGCCATCAAATAATGTGACATTTTGTGAGATATAAGAAATATCTTTTCTAAAAGATGAAAGATCCAAATTATTCTGATTTATTTTACCATAATATATATTTCCAATAGTTGGTCTTAATAATCCAACAATCATATCTATTATAGTAGTTTTTCCAGATCCAGACTCTCCGATTATGGCATATGACCTGTTAGGTTTAAATTTCAAATTTAAATTTGAAATAATATTTTTATTTGTGTTTGGATATTTATAACTAACTTTTTTAAATTCAATAATTGAATTTGTAATATATTCAATTTTACCACTCTTCTCTTTACTATTTTTAAATTCATTTAATCTTTTTTTAAAATTTAAGTGAGCTGGAATTTGTTCATTTATAGAGCTATAGCTCTCTGAAAGTTTTATAAAATTTGGAGTTGTTCTTAAAAAAATTAATATTGTTATTGTAACTTCCTCAAAACTTGCGTTAAGTTCATTGTAAAAAATCAATAGTGCTGAAAACACAAATGCTGTAAAGATAAAAAGTATATATTTTAGAAAATAGCTTAATAAGTGCAGCCTCCAATCAAACTCCCATGCTTGCATAATTTTTCGATAAAAATTTTCAAAAAAATATGGAATAAATGACGATTTGATATATTTTTTATTATTACTTATATTGGATATAGACTCTGCTATTTCAATTCGTCCAAAATTAAATAAATTTGCTAATATATTCATTTTAGATGAAATAATAATTGTCACTAAACCCATTATCAAAAAAAAAAATAAAAGAAGACTAGTTGTTTTAAAGCTAAAATAAAAACTTGTGGCTATATAAAAAATAACTTGAATAGTCGCTGAGGCTAATCTTAAAGAGTCTAATACCACTTGAGCTGAAGAAACACTTTCTATATTCATAGCGTGTTGAAATTTTCCAGATTTATCATCTAGAATTTTAATCCACTTGGCATCTCTAAAATAATTGATGAGACTTATAGAATTTTTTTTAATTACTTTGATGTTTATATATCTATTTGCTATTTCGATCGTTCCTAAACATGTTTGACCAAATATAATTAAAATTAGCGATAAAAACAAAAGAGAGTAAAAGTTTAAATCAATATTAAATAATTCAAATATATATTTTAAATTTTTATTATAGGGTAAATCATCTTTATTTTCTGTTTGAGAATATTGATATGCAAAAATAAGTAAAGGAATACCTGCTACAGATAAAAAACTTGATATAAAATTTGCTATAATTAATGTAAGTGAGTAGGGAGCTTCTTTGATGCAGTCTAATATTATTTTAAATTTTCTTTTTTGATCTTCTGGACTCATATTTGTTTTATTAATTAAACTAACTATACTATTTCATTGATTAATTTATCCAATGTATAACTTTTTGGAAAATCCATTGGCCAGAACATAAAGTGATTTACACCTAAATTTGAAAATTGTTTAATTTTTTGTCGAATTTCATAGATAGTCCCAACAAAAAATTCTTCTTTAAGTGTTTTTATATTATCATATTTGAAATCACTTTTATTAATTTGTCTTAATCTAGCAATAATATCATGATCAAAAGTTTTATTGTAAATTTTATTTTTTTTCATATTTATTATTTTTTTTTTTAAATCTTCATCATCCTTTACAACCATAATCTGAGTTTCTAAAGATTTACCTATTCTATTAAAACTTTTATTTTGTTTCCTACATTCTTCTTTGATTATTTCTATTTTTTTTTTTAAAAACATTTAAATTACATGGCATTGAATTATATACATCAGCATTTTTTACTATTTCCTTAACCATCAACTTATTATCAGACTCACCTAACCATATAGGAATTTTTTTAACTGGTTTTGGATTACATATAAAATTTTTAACTTTATAATATTTTCCGTTAAAATTTATTTTTTCGTCTTTAAATGATTTTTTTATAATTTTTAATCCTTCAATCATTTTACTTACTCTTTTATTTGTATCTTCAAAACTTATACCAGTTTGCTTGAATTCACCCCCTCTCCATGCATAATCATAGAATAGTATAATTCTTCCATTTGAAATATGACTTAATGTTGAAAAAAATTTAGCTACTATTGCGGGATGCCTAAAGTTATTTGCAAGATGTATTGATCCAATATTAATTCTTTTTGTTAAAGCGGCAAAAGCAGCCATGAGAGCTGTACATTCAAAAATTTCTCCTTTATTTCCAAGAAATGTATGATCTGCAATAAAAATTGAGTCTAAATTACTATCATCACATTTTTTAACTAATTTCTTAAGATCACTATAATTTAATTTTTTATAATTCGGAGTTCTAAATGACAACATGCCTGGATTAGCAAAAATAGGTAAACAAATACTAAATTTAATTTTTTTTCCCATTCAAACTATTGAAGATTAATCGACATTCCTCCGTCGACCACTAAACACTCACCATTTACCCCACTGGACATATCGCTACTTAAAAAAAATATTGAATTAGCTATTTCTTCTGGAAAAACAAGTCTATTTAACGGCGTTCTACTTATAAAATATTTTTTTAATTTAGGATTTTGTTCAAGTTGTTTCTTATTTAAATTTGTAATTATTGTTCCTGGCAGAACTGCATTAACATTTATACCATATTGACCAAGGCTAATAGCCATCGATTTCATAATTTGGTTAATAGCTCCTTTGGTTGCACAGTAATGCGCTTGTAGACTACCTCCAAATATAGAGCTTACAGAGCTTATAAAAATGATTTTACCTTTAACTTTTTTATCAACCATTCCTTTTGCAATTTCTTGTGCAAGAAAAAAAACACTTTTTTGATTAGTGTTTACGACTTGATCAAATATTTTTTCATCTATTTTCAGAAATTCCCTCATAGGACAAATACCAGCGTTCAAAACCAAGATATCAATTTTATTTATTGTTTTGTAAATCTTTTTTAGAAGGGGTTTAATTAAATTTTTTTTAGATAGATCTGCTTTAAAAAAATGTAAGTTGTTCTCTTTAGTATTAGAAGGCTTTTTGTCTATTACAATTACTTTGTTATTATTTTTTAAAAATAATTTAACTGTAGCTTTTCCTATTCCACTTGAGCCCCCAGTAATCAAAATAGTTTTATTCGTTATCATAAATTATTGCTTTCAATCTAATTGAAATTAATCTAAATGATAGAATTATATATGAAAAACATAAATTTTTTAGGTAAAAATTTAAAAAAAAAAAATACCACAAAAATCGGAAAACATTCTATTGTTTCAAATATAAGTCAAAACATACTTAATGGTCCAATGAGAGGTTGGTTGTGTGGACATTTCTACCCTAAAAATTCAGCATTTCACCGAAAAGATATAGAAATTTGTCTAAAAGTTTTAGATATAAATACAAAGGAAGAAGAGCATTTTCATTTGTGTAGTTTTGAATTCCTAATGGTTTTGGATGGAGAAGTTGAATATTGCATCGGAGGTAAAAATATTAAAATGAAACCAGGAATGTTTTATTTTTTAGAACCAGGTGCTACTGAGTTTATTAGCAAAGTTATAAAAAAAACAACCATACTTGCAGTTAGACTACCAAGTATTCCTAATAATAAAATTTTTACAAAAAAAATAAATAATAAAAATGATTAAAAAATTTGTTGCATTAATTCCTGTAAGAGAAGGTTCAAAGAGAGTAAAAAAGAAAAACTTTAGAAAATTTTATGAAAATAAAAGTATTTTTGATATCAAAATAGAACAATTAAAAAAATGTAAATTAATAAGTGAAATTTATGTTTCAAGTGATAGCAAAAGAGTTGAAAAATTATGTAAAGAAAAGAAAGTTAAATTCTTAAAGAGAGAAACTAAATATTGCAATGATCATCGAAGTTATCCCTGGAGTGAAATACATAATAGTATTTTAAATAAAATACCTGGAAATCCGTATGTAGCTTGGTGTCTTACAACTGCTCCAACTTTCTCGCGCTTTGATCAAGCAATCAAAGAATTTAAAAAAAAAAAGAAAACATATGATAGTTTAGTTGGTGTTTTACCATCTAAAAATTTTATTTTGAAAAAAAATGGATTTCCAGATAATTTTAATCCAGGTGTTTGGCATCCTTATTCACAAGAACTAGAGACTAGCTACTTTATAACAGGATCAATATTTCTTGGAGAAAAAAATAATATGTTAAAATGGAGTTATTGGTTTGGTAGAAAACCATTACTGTTCAAATTAAATAAAATAGAGGCAATAGATATAGATGAGATCCAAGATTTTAATTTAGCAAAAAAAATTTATGAATATGAAAATACTGATTACAGACGTAATTAAAGATAAAGCTTTAATAGAAAAAAAAATATTTGGAAAAAAATATTCAGTTAAAGTTTGTAATGCCAAGACAAACAAAGACATTCCTGAAAAACTACTAAATGAAGCTGACGCTATTTTATTCTATGATTTGATTAAATTAGACACAAATTTTCTTAATAAAATAAAAAAATGTAAAGCATTAGTTCGTGTTGGTGTCGGGCTTGACAATGTAGATCTCAAATATGCAAAAAAATTAGGTATACCAGTTTGTAATGTACCTGACTATGGTGTTGATGAAGTGGCTGATTATGCAATGGGTTCAATATTACTTTCTAACGGTAATTTTCTATCTTACTCAAGCGATACTAGCAAAAAAAAATGGATAAGAGAAAGCTCTTGCCTAAGACTTGAGGGAAGAACATTGGGTATAATTGGATTAGGAAGAATAGGTTCTGCTTTAGCTATTAGAGCAAAAGCATTTAAAATGAATATTATTTTTTACGATCCATACATTGAAAGTGGAAAAGACAAAGTTTTAAATATAAAAAGAGTCCTTTCATTAAAGGAAATTGCAAAATATTCAGATTTTTTATCACTTCACTGTCCTCTTACAAAAGAGACCAACAATATAATTAATAAAAATTTTTTTGAATTTTCAAAAGAAAATCTCGTTTTAATTAATTCTGCAAGAGGAAAGAATGTTGATTTAGATGATTTAAGAATTGCTCTTAAAAATAACAAAATAAAGGCTGCTATTTTAGATGTTTTGCCAAATGAGCCTATTGATTATGGAAACAAATTATTGAAGGATTATTTAGATAAAAATAAATATTTAAGAAATAGATTAATTATTACACCTCATTCAGCTTTTTATTCAGATCAATCAATTAGTGAAATTAGAAAAAAAGGAGCATTAGAAGCTAAGAGAATTTTAGAAGGTTTAAGACCATTGAACTGTGTAAATAATTATTATGAAAATCAAACATAATAGTAAGGTTGCTTTAATAACTGGTGGCTCAAGAGGTATTGGTTTTGATTGTGCAAAAAAACTTGCAAATGAAGGTTACAACTTAGCTATCTGTAGTAGATCAAACGCTGAACTTAAATTAGCATCAGATTTTTTAGTAAAGAATTATAAAATTAAATGTATTTATATGGCTCTTGACGCATCAAAAATAGATGATGTAAAAAAATTTATCAAAAAAATATTAATTAAGTTAAAATCTATAGATATTTTAATTAATAATTGTGGAATTCAATTAAATAAAAAGTTCGAAAAAATTTCAATTGAAGAAATAAACAAAGTAATTCAAATTAATTTATTTAGTTATATTTATTTCTCAAAATTAGTTGGTAAACAAATGATAAAAAAAAAGGGTGGAAAAATTATAAATATCTCCTCAGTACTTTCGCAATTTCCTCTTATAGGTAGACTTCCTTACAGTGTGGCAAAGTCAGGTGTAGATGCTCTAACAAGATCAATTGCTTTAGAATGGAGTAAATATAACATAGTTTGCAATTCTATTAATCCTGGCCATATAAGTACAAACTTAATTAAAAAAGATATAAAAAAGGGACTAATTTCAACAAAAGAATTGAAAAAAAGATCAATTACTAATTCAATTGGTAGTTTAGATGATATAAGTAACTTCGTTTTATATTTAGTTAAATATGGAAGCAAATTTCAAACAGGACAATCATATTTTGTAGACGGAGGTTTTTCAATTAAGAAATAAAATATTTTTCATGAAAAAAAAAATTGTTATTATTGCCGGTGGTGATGGAGATATAGGATTTGACTGTGTCAAAAATTTTTTAAAATTTAATTATGAGGTCGTAGTAATAGATATAAAATTTAAAAACAAAGTTTACTTTAAAAAAAATAATGTAATTTGTTTTAAAAGTAATTTAAGGTCTGAAAAAAATATAAGATCTATTTTATACAAGATAAATAAAAAAGTAGGTAAAGCACAAATATTAATTAATTGTATTGGGATATTTTCAAGTAAAACGATACTTGATTTAGATTTAAAAGAAATTGAAAACTTATTAAGAAATAATCTGATATACCCATTACTTTTAATTAAAAATTTTATTAAAATATCTACTACTCCAAAAAAAATATCCAAAATAATAAATATTGGTTCAATGGCTGGTCAAAATGGAGGTGAATTTGCTGGAGACTTATATTCTATATCTAAAGCAGGAATTATAAACTTAACTAAATCTATTGCTAAAAAATTTGGAAAAAGAAATATAATCTGTAACTGTATAAACCCTGGTCCTCTTGAGGGATACATTACAAATAAGTGGTCAAATCAGGTTAAACGAAATTTAATCAATAAATATAAAACAAACAGAAAATCTCTTGGAAAACCATCTGATATTTCGAATGCCTGCATTTTTTTAGCAGAAGATAGTTCGAATTATATTCAAGGATCTGAGTTAAATATTAATGGCGGTTTAGTAATTTAGTTTAGGATGAAAGTTACGTTTTTGGGAACCAATGGATGGTATAATTATGATAATCAAGAGACATCATGTGTGTTAGTTGAGTCAAAAAAATATAATTTAATTTTTGATTTAGGAAGCGGGATAAAGAATTTAAATAAAATAAAATTTAAAAAAAAAGAAACATTTATATTTATTAGCCATTTACACTTAGATCATGTAATAGGAATCCACTATTTGAGCTCTATAAATAACTTAGAAAATATTAAAATAATTCTACACAAAAAATATCAAAAAAAATTTAAAGATATTTTTAATCAGCCCTACACTTTAAAATTTAATTATTATAAGAACAAAATAAAAATCATTTCATTTGATGAAAAAAAAATACCAAAAATTCCCATAAAATTTATTACAAAAAAACTGAAGCATTCAGATCCTTCTTACGGTTTTAAATTTTTCTTAGATAAAAAAGTTATCAGTTATTGTACTGATACAAAACTGTGTCAAAATTTATTTGATCTTTCAAGTGGAACAGATCTTTCAATTATTGAATGCAATCAATATAAGAAGAAAAAAAATTTTCACCTAAGTTTTAAGGAAATTAACAAAAATTTATATAAATTTGGAACAAAAAAAATTGCTTTAACACATTTTGGTCCAGAAGATTTTTTTTCTGTTAATCAAAGATTTTATAAATTAAAAAATAAAGTTAATTTAATTAAAAATATTAAACTATTAATCACAAGAGATTTATTTTCTTTAAAAGTATGAACTTAAATGACAGTTTATTATTAGCTTTTGACAGTGATGATACAAAAAAAATTGTAAATCTATTTGATAAAGAAAAAAATAGAGAAATATTAGCATTTACACCAAACTCATACGAGATTCTAAGCGGTAATGGTTTCAACAATATTATTACACCTTATCAAGTAAATCCAAATTTACACCAAGAAGTTGCCAAAGATAATATTTTAATAAGATCAAATTTAGAAAATTTGTGTAAAAATAAAGTTAATTATAGTTCATATGACGAAAATTTTAAAAATATATTTATTCAATGTTTATCTACCATAAATTTTTTTTCAAAAATTTTGAAAAATGAAAATTCATATATTTGTTTATTAGATAAAGACACTAATAAAAAAAATTATCACGAGGTTTTGAACTTAATTTTAGATTTTATTATTACAAAAAAATATGGAGTTTTTAAATTAAGTTTTTTTTTTAAAAGTAAAGAACTATTTTCTTTAAAAAAAATTATTAATAATATTTTGTTTTCATATATTCAAAATAAAAATATTATTTTTAATTTTCTTGGTAATAAAAAAAAAATGTCGAAAAATCACAATGATATAGAAATTGCAATAGGCACCTTTTCTGATTCAAGATTATATAATCTTTACTTAATTTTAAAAAACTTTTTTAAGTTCTTTAACAGAAATAATATTAAAATTATCTATACAGATATAACGTACGACAAAAATATATTGGTTGAAAAACAGATAAAAAATCTACTTAAACTTTTTAATAATCATTCATCTATATTTGAAAATAAAAATTTAGTATTTTTCTTGAGCGAGGTATTGCTTTACAATGTTGCATTAACTAATTTTTTAGAAAAAAGGTTTGATAAATTAAAAATAAAATTTTTAATTTCAGATTATTTAACCTGGATGAACCCAAATATTGTTGCAAAATTTTTATATAATAAATCGCTGAATGTTTTTCTTTGCTCACATGGAAATATGGATACAAGTAACGATATTTACTCAAATGCAGAACTTTTATCTTTGGGAAAAGGTCTTTGCTATAGTGAATATGCAACAAATATAATCGCCCAAAGTCCAACAGCATATAAAATCTCGAAGATGTTAAATAATTCAAAAAAAATAAACATAATTAAATCACATCCTTTAGCTTATAATGGACAAAGACAATCTAAATACATTAGCAATAAAAATATAAACATTTTATTTGCAGGGACATATAAAGTTTTTCTTTCTAGACCTTATATTTATCAAGGTTCATATCAATTTATTGATACAATAAAAAAACTCTCATCAATATTTAAAAAAAATAGTAATATAAATTTAACTCTGAATATTCGAACAAATGATGAAATAGACAATGAAGTTTACAAAAATTTATTAAAAGATTTACCTAATTCAAGATTATTATTTAATTCGAATATTGAAAATTTAATGCAAAACTCAAATTTATTAATAACAAATTTTTCAACTCTAATTGATGAATTTTCTTATTTGAATAAACCAGTTGTCATTTTAAACGATTTTTTGAAACATGAGTGTTATAAACATTTTTACCCAAAAAGTGAAATAGATGGATTAAAGTCGATATATTATTTTAATATTAAAGAATTTGAAAGTGAATTACCGGACATAATTAAAAAAATTAAAAAAAATTCTGAAATTTTAAAACCAAAACATATTTGGTCACAAAATGAAGTTTTAGATAATCATAGTTTAATAAATAAAATAATGGGAAGAATTTGTGAAATTAATTAAAACAAAAATTAAAGACTGCTATTTAATTAAATTAAATAAATTTAATGATGAAAGAGGTTATTTCACAAGAGCATTTTGTAAGAAAATTTTTAAAGATAACAGTATAAAAAATAACATTTTTCAAATTAATTTTTCACACTCAAAAAAAAAAGGTACTATAAGAGGTCTGCATTTTCAAAAAGAACCATTTCAAGA
>MDSV01095779.1_pt1 | contig 14599 bp, 13 predicted proteins | sample 810851 | NCBI WGS metagenome assembly MDSV01 (sample SAMN05326640, study PRJNA326480) | marine metagenome | isolation source: seawater | place: Atlantic Ocean: North East | collected 2012 | reverse complement strand
TTGGGAAGAATATGGAATCAAAGAAAATGATATTATCAAAAAAATAAATTCAAAAATTATTTTATCAGTTTCAGATGTTGAGAATATAATGAAAACTAGAAATTATTATGATCCTATATCAATTGAAATATTAACTAGTAATAACAAAATCGAAAGATTTAATTTTAGATAACCATAATGAAAATTGATATCATAACTGCTGTTCCTGAAATATTAAAGGGTCCATTCGATACATCAATTATCAAAAAAGGTTTGGAAAAAAATCTGGTTGAAATAAATATTCACAATCTTAGAAACTATTCAAAAAATAATTACAAATCTGTTGATGACTATCAATATGGTGGTGGATCGGGAATGGTTCTTTTAATTGAACCTGTTGATAATTGTATAAACGATTTAAAGAAAAATACAAAATATGATGAAATTATATACATGGCTCCTGATGGTGAAAAATTAAGCCAGCAATTGTGTAATAAATTATCTTGCTTAAATAATATAATAATTCTATGCGGTCATTACAAAGGGATAGATCAAAGAATAAGAGATTACTTAGTAACTAGAGAGATTTCAATTGGTGACTTTGTGTTAACAGGTGGTGAGCTACCTGCTGCTATTCTTGCAGATAGCATTGTTAGACTATTACCTGGTGTTTTAGGAAATGAAATGTCGGCACTTACTGATTCATTTCAGGACAACTTAATTGCACCCCCAGTTTACTCTAAGCCTAGAAAATATAAAGACTGGGAGGTTCCTGACATCTTATTAAGTGGAAATCAAAAAAAGATAGAAGATTGGAGAAGTAAAAAAGCAATTGAGTTAACAAATAAAAAAAGACCTAAGCTTCTGTAAATTAATCATTAAAATAATTTATCAATTTATTTTTTTAATTATATTTGCAGCCGTTATACATTACACCATATAATCATGAATAGTATTATTAAAAATATTCAAAACGACTTAAAAGAAGTTAAAGATTATCCATCTTTCAGTTCGGGCGATACAATTACCGTATTTTATGAGATAAAAGAAGGATCTAAAACTAGAACACAGTTTTTCAAAGGTGTTGTATTACAAAGAAGAGGTGAAGATGCAACTGAAACCTTTACGATTAGAAAAATGTCTGGAAATACGGGAGTAGAAAGAATATTTCCTATTAATTCACCGTCTATTCAAAAGATTGAATTAAATAAAAAGGGGAAAGTAAGAAGATCCCGTATATTTTATTTTAGAAACCTAACGGGGAAGAAAGCAAAAATTAAAGAAAAAAGAGCTTAACTTATTTAACAATTGTTAATAAGTATGGTTTAAAAGTAGTTGATATCTTTATCAATTTTATTTTTTTAATATAAGATTTCTATATTATTATTGTATAGGATTTGTAGTGGACTCCGAAAGGATAAGCAACTTGTTCAACAAGCCAAATTCTAGAACGTTCTTTAACATGATTACTTATAAGAATTTAAGCCTAGCTTAAATTAGCTACGAAAAAACTATTGAAAGTGTGCCTGCACAATTGAAAAAGTTTTTTCATCCATCAGGGAAACTTGATGAGAAGTGAGGATTATGAAATTAAGTAATAAGCCTATATCAAATATAGCTTCAGCCGTATTTGAATAAGTAATCAAGGACTGCAGAGCAGAAAATTTCCTAGAGAAGTGAGTAAGCCAGATAGTTCAACAATTGAGAAAACATGCCTGGTAATGAAGCAATTCAAAACAGAAACAGTTTTCGAAATTTAGAAAGCCATATTGGGGTAGCAATACTCAAATGTGGCTTTCATTTTTTTTATAAACTATTATCATTTTTAACATTTTTTTTATAAGCATTCTTTATATTTGAAACTTATAATAACAGTGATTGATGTTGAAGATTATTTACACCAAAACCGATGAAGCTCCTGCCCTAGCAACCGCTTCTCTTCTTCCAATTTTACAAGCATTTACCAAATCTTCAAAAATTAAATTTGAAACCAGAGATATTTCGTTATCTGCAAGAATTTTGGCAACTTTCAACGATTTTTTGGGAAGTAAAGTTAAATATGAAAATGATTTAGAATTTTTAAGTAAAGTAGTAAAAGATCCAAATGCAAATATCATTAAATTACCTAACATTAGTGCATCAATTCCACAATTAAAAAAAGCAATAATTGAATTACAATCTAAGGGGTACCCACTTCCAAACTACCCTGAAAAGCCAAATAATGATAATGAACTAATTATAAAATCAATATATGATAAAATCAAAGGAAGTGCAGTGAACCCGATTCTCAGAGAAGGAAATTCAGATAGACGGGTACCCTTAGCTATAAAAAATTACATTAAAACAAACCCACATAAATTGGGTAAATGGGAAAAAAAATCAAAGACCCATGTTTCAACAATGAGCAGTGGAGATTTCAGAAACAATGAAAAATCTAATACATCAAAAAAACATGAATTATTGAATATTTATTTTTTTGATGAAAATAATAAAAAAACAATTCTCAAGGAAAATATTACTGTTCACAAAGGGACAATTATTGATACAAGCTTTCTAAGTATTAGAGAATTATACAAATTTTTTGAAAAACAATTAAAAAATTGTGTTGATGAAAAAATCCTCCTATCCCTTCATTTAAAAGCATCGATGATGAAAGTCAGTGATCCTATCATTTTTGGACATATGCTTAAGGTTTATTTTAAAGATTTCATTTTAAATAATAAAAAAATTCTTTCAGATTTAAATGTAAATTTTAACAGTGGTCTATCTATTTTGTATGAAAAAATAGAGTCTCTTGAAAAAGATGAAAAAAATAGAATAACTAAAGAAATGGAGAATGAATTTCTTTCAAGTGCTGAAATTGCAATGGTTGATTCTGAAAAAAATATTTCAAACTTTCATGTTCCAAGTGATTTGATAATTGATGCATCTATGCCTGCAATGATAAAAAGTTCTGGAAAAATGTGGAATAGGAACGGAGAACTTAAAGACACTAAAGCTATAATCCCAGATAGCACATATGCTTCAATTTACCAAGCAACAATTGATTTTTGCAAACAAAAAGGAGCATTTGATCCATCGACTATGGGCACCGTTCAAAATGTTGGCCTAATGGCAAAAAAAGCTGAAGAATATGGCTCTCACGATAAGACATTTGAAATAAAAAAATCTGGACAAATCAAGGTCCAAACAAAAGACGGAAAAACTATAGCATCACATATTGTTGAAAAAGGAGATATATGGCGAATGTGCCTTGTCAGAAAAGATGCTATCAAAGATTGGATCAAGCTTGCAATTTCCAGAGCAAAGCAAACAAATTTTCCAACTATCTTTTGGTTAGATAAGAACAGACCACATGATTTAGAAATAATTAAAGTTGTAAAAAAAGAATTAAAAAAAATCAATACCTCCGAAATAGATATTCAAATTTTGAGCCCTTTTGAAGCTACAGTTTTTACACTAAATAAAGTAAAAGAAGGAAAAAGCGTTATTTCTGTTTCTGGTAATGTATTAAGAGACTATTTAACAGATTTGTTTCCGATATTAGAGTTAGGGACAAGTGCAAAAATGTTATCAATTGTTCCCTTAATGAATGGAGGTAAACTCTTCGAAACTGGAGCAGGTGGCTCTGCTCCGAAACATGTTCAGCAACTTTTAAAAGAAAATCATCTTAGATGGGACTCTCTTGGAGAATTTTTAGCAATTTCTGTAGCATTAGAAGACATGTCTCTGAAAAATCCAAATTCTAAAATACTTTCTGTTTGTTTAAATCAAGCGATAGAAAAACTTTTGAAAAATAATAAATCTCCATCAAGAAAAGTTGGTGAAATTGACAATAGAGGTAGTCATTTCTATCTTGCTTTATATTGGTCAAAATTTTTAAGCAAACAAGATGAAAACAAAAAAATTAAAAATGAGTTCTCTAAAGTTTATGAAGACCTATTAAAAAATGAAAATAAAATAATGAATGAAATTAATTCAAATCAAGGTAAAAGCATTGACTTAAATGGTTATTATAAAACTGATAATTCTATTATTAATAAAATAATGCGACCTTCAATCACTTTAAATAATATCATTGATAACATTTAAAATATTTTAAACTATCAAAACAACTGAAAAGGAATCGAATTATTTTAATATAGAAAAAAAGTCTATCGAGGTTATTACAAGCGAAATAAATAATGAAGATAATTCTATAGCAATTTCAGTTAAAAAATGTTTACCAATGGTTAATCTACTAATTGAAAAAGCATTTAAAATTCTAAAAAATGATGGTAGATTATTTTACATTGGTTCCGGAACTAGTGGAAGGCTTGGTATTCTAGATGCATCAGAATGTCTACCCACCTTTGGCATTGAAAATAAAATTATTGGTTTGATTGCAGGTGGAGATGCAGCTATTAGGAAGTCCCAAGAACATGCAGAAGATTCAATTACTAACGCATGGAAGGATTTACTAGTTTATAATATAGATCAAAATGATATGGTCATTGGTATTTCAGCATCAGGCTCAACTCCTTATGTAGTTGGGGGTTTAATTAGTTGTAAGAAAAATGGAATAACTACAGGATGTATCACTTGTAATAAAGATTCAAAGATAGCTCAAAACTCTGATTTCCCAATTGAAGTAATAGTAGGACCTGAATATATTTCCGGAAGTTCTAGGATGAAAGCTGGAACGGCTCAAAAAATGATTCTTAATATGATTTCAAGTGCAGTTATGATCAAACTTGGAAGAGTTTTAGATAACAAAATGATTGATATGAAATTATCAAATAATAAACTTTATGAAAGGGCAATAAGAATCGTGGGATCAATACTCAATATTGATAAAAATATTGCTAAAGATTTAATTTATAAATACAAAAATATCAGGTTAGCAATAGAAAATTATAAATCAAATGATAAGTAAAAATTTTTCTAAAAATATTAAACTCTTGTTATTGTCATTCATACCAATATTTATTGGGCCCGTTTTTATACATTTAGGAGGAATAAATAATTCAATTTTTCTTGTTATTTGTGGAATTTCTTTTTGTGTGATTGCAATATCAATGATTTTTACTTCATTATTTAAGATAATATCTGAACTATTTAAAAAATGATTCCTAATTTTAACCAAAATTTTAAAGTAAGTGATTAAAATTAGCTTAAATGATGGATCGATAAAAGAATATCCTAAAGGAACTTCAGCGTTAGAAGTTGCGAAGGATATCAGTGAGGGATTTGCCAGAAATGTCATTTCAGCTAGCTTAAATAATGAAACTTTAGAAATATCCAGTAAAATAAATGGGAGCGGCAAATTAGAATTTTACACATGGGAGGATGATCTGGGAAAGAAGGCATTTTGGCATTCCACATCACATGTAATGGCTCAAGCCATAAAAGAGTTTTTCCCGAACGCTAAACTTACAATTGGTCCAGCAATTAATAACGGATTTTATTACGATATAGATCCCAATAATCAAAAAATTTCTGAATCTGATTTTGAAAAAATTGAAACTAGAATGTTACAAATATGTAGAGAAAAACATAATTTCAAAATCAGATCTGTTTCAAAAAAAGATGCTATAAAATTCTATGAGAATGAGGAAAATAAATATAAAGTTGAACTTATTCACGAATTGAAAGATGGTGAGATTACATTTTGTGATCATTCTAACTTCACCGATTTATGTAAAGGGGGGCATATTCCAGACACATCAATAATCAAGGCTGTTAAAATATTAAATATTTCTGGTGCTTTTTGGAGAGCAAACCAAAATAATAAACAATTAACAAGAGTTTATGGAATATCTTTCCCAAAACAAAAATTATTGAATGAATATTTAGAAAATATTGAGTTAGCTAAACAAAGAGATCACAGAAAGATTGGGAAAAAGCTCAAACTTTTTTCTTTTTCTAACAAGGTAGGTCTAGGCTTGCCTTTGTGGCATCCAAAAGGAGTTGATTTGAGGGAAAGATTAGTTAATTTCTTAAAAAAAGCTCAAAAAAAAGCAGGTTACCAAACAGTAATAACTCCTCATATTGGAAACAAAGAACTTTATATAACATCCGGTCATTATGAAAAATATGGAGAGGATAGCTTTCAACCTATAAAAACCCCAAAAGATAATGAAGAATTCTTTTTGAAACCAATGAATTGTCCTCACCATTGTGAAATATATAATTCAGAACAGTTCAGCTACAAAGATTTACCTATAAGATATGCTGAGTTTGGAACCGTATACAGATATGAACAAAGCGGTGAACTGCATGGATTAACCAGAGTTAGAGGTTTTACACAGGACGACGCACATATATTTTGCTCCGAAGATCAATTAGATGATGAGTTTAAAAATGTTATTGATCTGACTTTATACGTTTTTAAATCTTTAGGGTTGAATGATTATAGTGTTCAAATTTCAGTTAGGGATTCAGCAGATTTTAGCAAGTACATAGGCAGTGTCAGTGCCTGGGAAAAATCTGAAAAAGCAATAATCAAAGCTGTAAAAGATAAACAACTAAATTATAGTATTGTTGAAGGTGAAGCAGCATTTTATGGACCTAAGCTCGATTTTATGGTTAATGATGCGTTAGGAAGGAAGTGGCAACTTGGTACAATTCAAGTTGACTATAATTTACCAGATAGATTTGACTTAACATATATTGACAAAAATAATAAACCCGTTAGACCTGTGATGATTCACAGAGCTCCATTCGGAAGTTTAGAGAGATTTATTGCAATTTTACTGGAGAACACTGCAGGATATTTACCACTGTGGTTAACAACAAATCAGTTTATAATTCTTCCAATCAGTGACAAACACGAAAAATACTGTCAAAATGTTTTAAATTTGTTAGAAAATAACGAAATTCGCGGCCTGATTGATAACAGAAACGAGACTATTGGCAAGAAAATCAGAGATGCTGAACTTGAAAAAATTCCCTTTATGATTATCGTAGGGGAACAAGAATCAGATAAAAAAGAAATTTCTTTAAGAAGTCATGGTGGAAAAGATTATGGTAAGATGAAAGTCAAAGATTTTGTTAAGATCATTAAAGATAAAATTAAAATAGAAGTTTAACTTAAATCATTAATCATAGCAATAAGAAGACGAGGGGGAAGGAGACCCTGGAGGATAATAAAGAAAAATCCTCATAAAATAAATTCTGAAATTGAATCTAACGAAGTTAGATTAGTCGGTGATAATGTTGATATTGGAGTTTATCCGCTGAGTAAAGCTCAAGATATAGCAAATAACCTAGATTTAGATCTTGTTGAAATTTCTCCTAATGCATCTCCTCCTGTTTGTAAAGCATTAGATTATAAGAAATTCTTATATGAGCAGAAAAAAAGAGAAAAACAACTCAAATCTAAATCAACAAAAGTAATTGTTAAAGAAATTAGATTTGGTCCACAAACAGACGAACACGATTATGAATTTAAGAAGAAACATGCAGAAAAGTTTTTAAAAGATGGAGCAAAACTGAAAGCGTTTGTATTTTTTAAAGGAAGATCTATAATATATAAAGATCAGGGAGAAATTCTTTTATTAAAATTAGCTCAGGATCTTGAAAGTTTAGGAAAAGTTGAACAACTTCCAAAATTAGAAAGTAAAAAAATGATCATGATAATGTCTCCAAAAAAAATTAAATAATTATGCCGAAAATGAAAACAAAATCCAGTGCTAAAAAAAGATTTAAGGTAACTGGAACAGGAAAAATAAAGAGAAAGCATGCTTTCAAGAATCATATTTTAACAAAAAAATCAAAAAAAAGAAAATTAGCTTTGACTCACTCTACATTAGTACATAATAGTGATATGAATAGCGTCAAAGAACAATTAAGATTAAAGTAAAGGTTAAAAACCGTAAATATAGGTAAGAAGAGTTTTATTACCACCTAATTTAAAATTATAAAAAATGCCAAGATCAGTAAATTCAGTAGCAAAAAGAGCTAGGAGAAAAAAAATATTAAAACAAGCAAAGGGTTATTTCGGGCGTAGAAAAAATGTTTGGACTGTTGCAAAAAATGCTGTTGAAAAAGGACTTCAATATGCCTACAGAGATAGAAGAGTTAAAAAAAGAAGCTTTAGATCACTCTGGATAATCAGAATTAATGCTGCGTGCAGAATACATGATATGAATTACTCTGAGTTTATCAGTAAGCTCAAATCTAATAACATTAACATAAATAGAAAGGTGCTAGCAGATTTAGCGGTTAATCATCCTGATGAATTTAAAAAAATAATTGAAAAAATAAAGTAAATATTTAGAAAGGTAAATCGTCCTCACCTTGTTCATTTTCTTTAAAAGTATCGTCATTAGCCGCAGCATTCATTTTTGAGTGAAATTCATAGGGAGACTCAAAGTTATCCAAGTCTTCAAACTTTCCTAAACTTGGAATAAATCTTATTCTGATATTTTCTAGTCCTCCATTCCTATGTTTTGAAACTATAAATTCAGCTTCACCTTCTGTAGAGGATCTGTCATTATCATCCCAAGTATCGATTTTATAATATTCGGGTCTATAAATAAATGAAACTATATCAGCATCTTGCTCAATTGCTCCAGATTCCCTTAAATCAGAGAGTAATGGTCTTTTAGAAGTTCTTCCCTCTACCAATCGAGACAATTGAGATAAAGCGATAACAGGAATATTTAGTTCTTTTGCCAATGCTTTTAGATTTCTTGAAATAGTTGAAATCTCTTGTTCTCGATTTCCTATTTTCATATTACCTCCAGCAGTCATTAACTGTAAATAATCTACAATTATTATCTTTACATCTTTTTGCGAAACCAATCTTCTGGCTTTTGCACGAAGGTCAAAAATCGATAACGAAGGAGTATCATCAATATACAATGGTGCTTTTTCTAAATTTTTTACCCTTATATTAAGCTGTTCCCATTCATGTTTTTCAAGTTTACCAGTTCTAAGTTTGTTTGAATCAAGAGCCGTTTCAGATGATATCATTCGTGTAATTAGCTGAATTGACGACATTTCTAATGAAAAAAATGCTAAAGGAATTTTATTTTCAATTGCAATATTTGAAGCCATAGATAAAGCCAAGGCTGTTTTACCCATTCCAGGCCTGGCAGCAATAATTACTAAATCACTCTGTTGCCAACCAGCTGTAAGTTTATCTATTTTATTGAACCCAGAAGGAATACCACTTAGACCTTTTTTATTGGAAATAGATTCAATTTTATTTTTTGCTTGAATAACTAAACTTTGTGCGGTTTCTGATGATTTTTTAATATTTCCTTGTGTAACGTCATATAGCTTAGATTCAGCATTATCCAACAAATCAAATACATCTTTTGATTCGTCATATGAATCAGAGATTATTTCATTGGAAATTTTAATTAAACTCCTTTGAATAAACTTTTGCAGAATAATTCTAGCATGAAACTCAATGTGTGCAGAGGAAGACACCTTTTGGGTTAGGGAAATTAAATAAAAATCACCTCCAACCTTATCATGTGTACCATCTTTTTTGAGCTGATTTGAAACAGTTAATAAATCAATTGGCTCACTTCTTTGGAAAAGCTTAAAAATAGCATCAAATATATTTTGATGAATTTCTTTATAAAAAGATTCAGGTGTTAAAATATCAATTACTTCATCAACCCCTTTTTTATCAATCATCATGGCGCCTAGAACAACTTCCTCAAGATCGATGGCTTGTGGTGGTAGTTTTCCTTTCTCCATATTAATAATAGTGCTAGGATCTAATCTAAGGTCTTTATAGGATGGTTGTTTCATATTGTCTAATGTAGATAATAAGATTTAATTTTGACAAAATTTAGATTCTAATTAATCAACATAAAAAATGTTAATAACAATACAAAAATGTTAATAGCTAAAGATTAATTTTGATAAATTCCCATTTGAAAATATTTTTGCATTCTCTTAGCAATTAATTTTTCTTTAGATAATGATGATAATTCCGTGTATGACTTGATTATGTTTGCCTTTACTAAGTCAAAAGTTTTAAACTTGTCTCTATGAGCACCCCCAATTGGCTCCTTAATAATTTTGTCGACTAAATTCATTTTTTTCATATCCTTGGCAGTTAGCTTTAAAGCCTCAGCAGCTTTTTCTTTAAATTCCCAACTTCTCCATAATATTGATGAACATGATTCGGGTGAAATAACAGAGTACCAAGTATTTTCAAGCATTAAAACAGCATCTCCAACTCCTATTCCTAAAGCACCTCCTGAAGCACCTTCACCTATTATTACGGTTATAATCGGAACAGTTAATCTGGTCATTTCAAAAATATTTCTTGCAATAGCTTCCCCTTGACCCCTTTCCTCAGCCTCAAGACCTGGATATGCACCTGGTGTGTCAATTAATGTAACAACTGGAATATCAAACTTTTCAGCTAATTTCATTAGTCTTAAAGCTTTTCTATAACCCTCAGGGTTAGCCATTCCGAAATTCCTGTATTGACGATCTTTGGTGTTGTGCCCTTTTTGTTGACCAATGAACATGAATGTTTGGTCTTTAATTTTTCCTAAGCCTCCAACCATCGCTTTATCATCCTTAAAATTTCTATCACCATGTAATTCAAGAAATGTTTTACCAAAAATTGAATTTATATAATCTAAAGTATAAGGGCGATCAGGGTGTCTTGAAATCTGAACCTTTTGCCATGGAGTTAAATCAGAATAAATTTCTTTAATAGTTTGATCCAATTTTTTTTGGATCTTCTTTTGAGTTTCTGTAACATCAATATCAGATTTTTCTCCCAATTCAATACAATCCGATAATTGCTTATCTAAATCTTTGATTGGTTCTTCAAAGTCTAAATAATTCATATAAATTATTTAACGATAAAGATAAAAAAGATCTTAATAATTTATCTTTTTATTATTTTTTTTTAAATAAAAATTTAAAAAAACTGAAAATAGAATTAATAACAATCCAATATAAAAGTTAGAACTCATTTTTTCAGATTCTCCAAAAATAATAAGAGCTAGAATAATACCATATATAGGCTCTAGATTATAAGCAAGTACAGCAGTATAAGGTGTAATATAATTAAGTAAGTATACCGCTGCAATGAATGCGTAAGCAGTACAAACTACACCCAAAATGAAAATATATAAATAGTTCAAAGAAAAATAACTTTCAATTAATAAATCATCTATTCTTCCTGTTATAATTAGAAAAATAGATATGAATATCACTCCAAAAAGAAATTCATAAAATGATATTTTATATGCGTTATCATTTTTAATTAAAAGACCATTTAAAACAGAAAATATTGAGGCGAAAAAAGCAGAAAAAATTCCCAAAATTATCCCTACCAAATAATTAAAATCTGAATTTAAGATTAAATAAATAGCGATAATAACTAAAATAGACAATAATAATTCATGAGCTATAATTTTACGCTTAAAAAAAAATGGCTCGACTAATGATGTAAAAAAAGCAGTTGTTGACATCATCGAAAGTGTTATTGATACATTTGAATAATCAATTGACATAAAAAATGTTATCCAATGAAGGGATATTACAAACCCAAGAGCAGAATACCTAAGAATATATCGATATGATGTTTTTAGTTTTTTTCTTGTGAATACAGCAAATAAAAAAATTACAATTAAAGCTATAAACATTCTGTGCCATACTATTGAAATAGCAGAATTTGTAATTAGTTTACCCAAAATAGCTGTAAATCCAGCAATAAATACTAAAAAATGTAGATGAATGTGATGTTTGATGTTATCTTTTGGCATTATACACAAGATAAATAGACAATAAACCAAAAATAATATTTGGAAGCCATACTGCGATTATTGGAGATAAATCAGACTGCAGAGCTAAAACTCCGAATATCTTATCAAAGAATACATAAACCATGGCAACTACTATCCCGAAGGCTAAATTTACACCAGTACCACCTCTTCTTTTCTCGGATGATACTGCAAAAGAGATTAAAGTCAAAATAAAAATTGAAAAAGGAATACTCCATTTTTTATGTTTTGCAACTAGGTATCGATCAATATTCGCTGAACCCTTTAATTTTTCAATTTCAATAAACTCAATTAACTCATTATATGTTAATGACTCGGCGATATAGTTTACTGGTGTAAGATCTTCAACTTTAAAATCAAAGATTGTATCTAACGACCTTTTATTAACGATAATATCGACTGAATCTGTAATTGTTCTTTTTGAAAAATTATTTAATCGGTATTTATTAGATTTTTCAAGAAATCGTATACTTGAAGCACTAATTTTAAAATTCATTTTTTCCCCATCAAAATTTTCTAGAGTAAAATTTGTTCCAACATTATTTTTTGGATTAAACTGGGTTAGAAAAATATACTCCCTTTCATTAATTTTTCGAAAAATATTTTTACCATCGATTGCTTTTTTATTTCCTCTCAAATATTTATAGGAAAAATCGTTATAATTTTTCGTTGATTCTGGAACAATATACATTCCAAAATAAAGAGAAAAAATTGCAATAATAAATGAACCTATCATGTAAGGTTTTAAAATCCTTTTTAATGAAATTCCAGATGAATACAAGGCAACAATTTCTGAATTGTTAGAGAGTTTAGATGTAAACCATGTAGTTGCTAGAAATAAAAATAATGGCAACAAACTAGATGAAAAATAAATACTAAAATTATAATAATGATTTAATATCTCACCAATTGGAACTTCTTTCGCTATTAACTTATCAACATGCTCCGCCAAATTTACAACTATTGCTATAGGAACAAATAGAATTTGAATTAACAGATATGTGCTAATGTATTTCCTAAGAATATATTTATCAATTTTATTCAATTAGAGTCTATTTGAAAGTTTAACTACCATTTTATTTTTCCAATTTAAAAAATCTCCATCGATTATTTTATTTCTAGCTTTTTGCATTAGATTTCTATAAAACCCTAAATTATGAATAGATGCAATTTGTTTACCTAGCATTTCATTCACAGTAAATAAGTGTCTAAGATAGGCTTTTGAGTAATTATCAACCCAAGTTATATTTTCAGGGTCAATTGAACTAAAATCATTTGTCCATTTTTTATTTTTAATATTGATGATACCCTCGGATGTAAAAAGCATTCCATTTCTTCCATTTCTTGTTGGCATTACGCAATCAAACATATCAACACCTAAGGATATGTTTTCCAACAAATTAGCAGGTGTTCCAACACCCATCAAATATCTTGGCTTAGATTTTGGCAATATTTCACAAACATTTCCAACCATTTCATACATTTCATTATGTGGCTCCCCTACAGATAAACCTCCAATTGCATTTCCGAAACAATCTTTTGAAGATATTACTTTTGCAGATTCTTGTCTGAGATCTTTATATGTACTGCCCTGAACTATAGGAAAAAAGATTTGTTTAAATCCATACTTTCCATCTATTGAGTTAAATTTCGACAAACATCTATCTAACCACCTATGTGTTAAATGCATAGAATTTTTTGCATAACTATAATCACATGGGTAAGCCGGACATTCATCAAAAGCCATAATGATATTTGCTCCAATTGAGTTTTGAATTTCAATAGCATACTCAGGAGTAAACAAATGTTTACTACCATCAATATGACTTTTAAATTCTACTCCATTTTCATTAATTTTTCTATTGGATGAAAGTGAATAAACTTGATAACCACCAGAATCAGTTAAAATATTTTTATTCCAGTTCATAAACTTGTGAATACCCCCAGCATTTTCAAGTACTTCAATTCCTGGTCTTAAGTACAAATGGTATGTATTTCCTAAAATTATTTCAGCATTAATATCATTTTCAAGTTCCCTTTGATGAATGCCCTTTACTGTTGCCTGTGTACCAACAGGCATGAATACTGGTGTATTAATCTCTCCATGTGAGGTTTTAATCAGACCTACTCTGGCACTAGAGTTTTTATCAAATGAAATAATTTTAAATACTGGATCCATTAAAGGCAAATATAATTAAGATAGACATCATTGACCATATTTGTTAATAAATGAAAAATTATTTCTTTTTTAAGTTTTTAAAATAGCATAAATTGTATCTAAATATAATTATACTTTACATGTCAGAAATAGATAAACTGGAAAAAATTACAATTCAAACAAGAAGAGATATTTTGAGGATGGTTCACAAAGTAAATTCTGGTCATCCTGGTGGATCATTAGGATGTTCTGAATTTTTAGTGACTTTATTTAACAAAATAATGAAAAGAAAAGATAATTTTTCAATGGATGGTGTTAATGAAGATTTATTTTTTCTTAGTAATGGACATATATCTCCAGTCTTTTATAGTGTTCTTGCTAGATGTGGGTATTTTAATATTGATGAATTAAATACTTTTCGACTAATTGATTCTAGACTTCAAGGTCATCCGACAACGCATGAAGGACTTCCAGGAGTCAGGATATCATCAGGATCTCTTGGTCAAGGATTATCTGTAGCTATTGGCGCTGCATTATCAAAAAAACTTAATGATGATCCGTCAATTGTATATTGTCTCATGGGTGATGGTGAACTTCAAGAAGGGCAAAACTGGGAAGCAATTATGTATGCATCCGCTAAAAAAGTTGACAACATAATTGCAGTTATTGATTTAAATGGCCAACAAATTGATGGTAGCACAGAGGATGTTTT
>MDSV01014827.1_pt1 | contig 14599 bp, 15 predicted proteins | sample 810851 | NCBI WGS metagenome assembly MDSV01 (sample SAMN05326640, study PRJNA326480) | marine metagenome | isolation source: seawater | place: Atlantic Ocean: North East | collected 2012 | reverse complement strand
GCCAATCTAGTTGGACACTTGATACATTAAACATTTTTTATCTCCAGTAATTTAGCGTCTTAAGCCTAGAGATTTAATAAGCGACTCATAATTATCGTTACTTTTTCTTTTAACATAGCTCAAAAGTCTTTTTCGCTTCCCAACTAATTTCATTAAACCTCTTCTTGTGTTTTCATCTTTTTTGTTAAGCTTTAGATGCTCAGTTAAATTTTTTATTCTATTGGTAAACAAAGTGATTTGAAATTCACTGCTACCAACATTTTTATCTTTCTTCTCGTCTTTACTTGCCACAATATTCAATCCTTTCAAACAACAAGATTATTTAATAAATTCTTTGGATAAAAATTACCATTCTTTAAGTACCCTACAGCAACCAATTCGTTTTTAAACTTTGCGAATGCAAGATCGCCGCAAGGGTCAATAATTTTACTCATTTCAATAGGCCTTCCATTTAATATAAGAGCAAACTCATTCATATCCAAATGAATCTCGTTAAATTCCTTAAAAACCTTTTCAATTGGTTTTAAAACACTTAAAAAACACTCAATATGCACTAAACTCAACAAATAATCTAGTGAAATAAGTTTTTTATCCAAATTTCCAAACCCAACACGTCTCAATGAGGAAACTAAACCATATGTATTTAAAGCTTTGGCCATATCCTCTGCTAAACTTCTAATGTATGTTCCCGAGCTACATTTAATGTAAAATAAGGTTCTGGGCTCTGAAATTTGATTTATAATTTTAAGATCTGAAATCTTTTTTTTTTCTTTTTTTAAATCAATATGTATTTTTTTTCGCGCAAATTCATAAGCCTTCTTTCCATTTACTTTTTTAGATGAAAATTTATGCGGAACTTGATAGTAGTCTCCAATAAAATTTTTAATAATATTTTTAATTTGTTCTGATGAGGGATAAATTTTATTATATTTTTTTATTTCTCCCTCAAGATCACCAGTCGATGAATGCATGCCCCAGGTAACTTCAAAAACATACTCTTTATCATAGTCAGATAAATATTTTATTGTTTTTGTAGACTTTCCTAATGCGATCGGAAGAAATCCAGATGCAAGTGGATCTAAGGTACCCACATAACCTGCTTTACAATTATGAAAAATTTTTTTTACTTTTTGTAATGCTTTATTAGAGGAAATCCCTATTGGTTTATCTAAAAAGATCCATCCGTTAATATTATTTTCTTTCATAATAATTACTTAGAGTCTTTATAGACCATCGATAATTTTATCAATTTCAAAAGATTGTTTTCTCAGATGATCAAAGCGAAATTTCAATCTGGGAGTATATCTCAAAACAACTTTTTCGGAGAATTCTTTTTTAATCTTATTTAAATTATCATCAATTAGTCTCAAAGACTCGTTCTCACTTAAATTATTTTTTTTTGAAAAATTGGTTAAGAAAATTGTTGCAATTTTTCCATCTTTTGAAAGTACCACTTCATCAATAAAGATCAGCAAGTTATTTCCTTCGTTATCTCTAAAATCTTGATTTAAAAAAATCTCACCTAATGTTTTTTTGATAAGTTGCGTTAATTTTTCAATTCTGGAGCTTTTTCTAGGGATTTTAAATATTTTAAAGTCATTTTGCTTTATCATTGCTAACTCTTAAGTAAAACTCTAGCTTATCATTTTCTTGAATTTCATTGAATTTATAAAGTCCTATTCCGCACTCTAATCCTGACAAAACTTCTTTAACTTGATTCTTTTCTCTTCTCAAACTTTGAATATCAACCTCACCAACTAACTTTTCTTCCCTAAAGATTTTAACTGCAGATTTTGCAGTAACCTTACCTTCATCAATAGAGCACCCAGCAACTTTTGAGGAGTCTGACATTTCAAAAACCTTTTTTATTGTCCCTTTACCAACTAGTTCTTCTTTGAAATCCTCTTCAAACATTCCATCTATTATTTTTTGCGCCTCGTCAATAACTTCATAGATAATGCTAAAATATTTAATAGAGATCTTTTCCCTTTTAGATAAATTTTTTGCCTGAACATTGGCTTTAACATTAAAACCAAAAATTCTCGCATATGAAGCAGTAGCAAGGGTAACATCTGATTCATTAATCTCACCAACACCGGAATGAACTATTTTTATTTCAACTTTTTCAGAATTCATCTTTTTTAAGCTTTGTTCAATTGCTTCCTTGGATCCATGAACATCTGTTTTTATAATTACTGAAATTAAGACCTTTTGTTCCCCTGAGCTATCTTGTATCATCTGATCAATAGAAACTCTTTTGACCGTTGAATTTTCTTCAATTCTTTTCATTCTTGACCTATATTGGGTAACTTCTCGCGCTCTTGCTTCACTTTCAACAACAACTAATTTTTCTCCGGATTCAGGTGCGCCTGACAAACCCACCACCTCAACTGGATAACTTGGCAAAGCCATTTGTAATCGCTTTCCCTCATCATCATACAAGGCTCGAACTTTTCCCCATTCTTTACCTACAACAACAACATCTCCTATATTTAAGGTTCCTTTTTCTATTAAAATAGAAACGACTGTACCCTTTCCTTTTTCAATTTTTGATTCAATAACAGATCCTTCAGCCGACCTATTCGGATTTGCTTTTAACTCCATAATTTCTGCTTGCAGTTGTATGACATCTAAAAGTTCGTCTAAACCCTCTTTAGTTTTAGCGGATACATTCACAAAAACATTTTCTCCACCCATTTTTTCGCTTATAATCTCATGCTTCATTAAATCATTCTCAACTTTTTGAGGATTAGATGCTTCAAGATCAATTTTATTAATTGCAACAATTATAGGACATTTTGACGCTTTAGCATGACTTATTGCTTCTATTGTTTGTTCATTAACACTATCATCACCTGCGACTACTAATATAATTATATCAGTTATATTAGAACCTCTAGCTCGCATTTGACTAAATGCTGCATGGCCAGGTGTGTCAATGAAAGTAATTTTTTTTTGCTTTGTTTCAACTATATATGAACCAATATGTTGAGTAATTCCTCCTGCCTCTGTTGATGCAACTTTTTTTTGTCGGATTGCGTCTAGAATTGATGTTTTACCATGATCGACGTGCCCCATAATTGTTACCACAGGTGGTCTAGATACGAGTTCTTTATCGCTATCCTTTTTTCCACCAAGCCCCAACTCCACATCAGACTCACTTACTCGTTTAGGAATATGGCCCAACTCAATAACCAAAAGCTCTGCTGTATCACCATCAATTGTCTCATTAATTGTACTCATAACACCTAATTTCATAAGCATCTTGATAAGAGTTGATGACTTCTCAGCCATTCTCGATGCTAACTCACCAACACCTATTAAGTCAGGAATTATAATTTCTTTTTTCTTTCTTTCTTTATTTTCAATAGTTTCTTTGTTTTCTAAATTATTAATATTCCTTAATTTTGCTTTTTCTCTTGCTCGCCTCACTGCTGCTAGGGAACGTACTTTTTCATTCTCATCATTAAGAGCCTGAGAAATCGTAAGCTTTCCTTGCCTTCTATTTTCAAAGCTTTTTGGATCTTTAACAAATTTTTGAGACTTGAACTTTTCTTCATTCTCATTTTGATTGTTAGGAAATTTTTTTAAGTTTTTTTTATCAGATTGATCAAGCTTTTCTTTTTGCTTATCAATGATAGGTTTTTCAATTGTATCTTTCTTAGAGTTAGTGTCACTTTTTTTAAGGTCCTTTTGATTATCTAGCTTTTCATTTTTAGTGGTTTTTTCTAGATCATTATCTTCTTTAAAAACTTCTTTTGTTAAATCATTATTCTCATCGAGGCTTCGAAGTAATCTTTTTTTTTTTTACTTCAACGGAAACAGACCTAGTTCTTCCGTGCGAAAAACTTTGCTTGATTTGTCCAACATTAAATCTCTTTTTAAGTTGAAGTTTTCCCGAATTTTCTGTTTTTTTATCTTTATTCTCTTCCATTTTAATCTTTAAACCAGTGTTCCCTTGATTCTAAAATTATTTGATCTGCCTTATTTCTATCCAGATCAGTTAAAATATCAATTAATTCATCGCTTGATAAATCAGCAAGCTGATCTCTTGTTATAATTTCGTTTTCTTTTAATTTCAGAAGTTGGTCAGGAGTTAGAATATTATGGCTCAATAAATACTCTTCAACTCCAGCTGATTTTAAGGTTTCTAAATTTTCTTTTTTAACCTTTTCTATGAAGTTATTAGCTCTATTAATAAGCTCTTTAGCTAGTTCTTCATCAAAGCCCTCAATTGATGCGAGTTCATCTACTGATACCATTGCCACCTCATCAATTGAAGAAAAACCTTCAGTTACTAAAAGGTGAGCTATAACTTCATCAACATCTAAGTTTTCAATAAAGCCCTGAGATAAACTTTTAAACTCTTCGCTTCTTTTTTCTGACTCCTGTGAAGTTGTAAGAATATCAATGCTCCACCCTGACAAAGAACTGGCCAAACGAACATTTTGACCTTTTCTTCCTATTGCAAGACTAAGTTGTTCATCGGGAACAATTACATCAATTTTTTTTAAATCTTCCTCAATTACAACTTTATCAACCTCTGCAGGTCCTAATGCATTTACAATAAAAGTTGCGATATCTTCGGCCCATAAAACTATATCAATTTTCTCACCCTGTAATTCATTAACAACAGCTTGAACTCTACTACCCCTCATACCAACACAAGCTCCAACAGGGTCAATACTTTTTTCTTTAGTGAAAACAGCTATTTTTGCTCTACTTCCAGGATCGCGAGCCACAGATTTCACCTCAATTATTCCATCATAAATCTCTGGAACTTCCTGCTCAAAAAGTTTTACGAGAAAATTATTGTGTGCCCTAGATAAAAATATTTGAGGTCCCTTGAGATCAAATTTTACTTCAGTAATGTAAGCTCTAATCCTGTCAGATCTTCTAAAGATTTCTCTATTTAAAAGCTCATCTTTTTTTAGAATTGCTTCGCCCTTTCCCAAATCTACGACCAAATTTCCAAATTCCACCCTTTTGACAACTCCATTAACTATCTCACCAACCTTATCTTTGAATTCATTGAACTGAACTATTCTCTCTGCTTCTTTTACTTTTTGAAAAATTACATGTTTTGCAGTTTGAACTGCAATACGACCAAAATCTAAAGGAGGTAATTCTTCCACAAGAAACTCTCCAATCTTCAGTTTACTTTTTTCTTTTGGTAATTCGGTCAACAATACTTTGTTAATGTTTTCATTTGTATCTTCTTCAATTTCAGAGTCTTCTACCAGGCTTTTAACAACCTCTCTATATCTATACAAACCAATGTAGCCTGATTCTTTATCTATTTGAGCCCTTATATCTAATTCATGACCATATTTTGTTCTTCCGGCTTTTGCTATAGCAACCTCCATAGCTTCTAAGACTTCTTCGGCGCTTATCCCTTTCTCTTTTGCAATGGTTTTTGCCACATCAAGAATTTCAAGGTTTCTGCCAATTATTAATTCATTTTGTTCCAATTTTTCTTCCATTATTTAAATAATCTTAACTATTTCAAATATTTTAGGTTAATTCATACCAATACTTTAAAGAAACTTAAATGATTTTAAAAAATTTTTTAAGATTTTTTTTTTTCGAAAAGTAGGAAGTATACTCTTTTATTACTTTTTTTTGCCTTCTTGTGATACTTAGTTAAACTAATATCAAAACAAGTATAAACTTCATAACCAATTACTTCAGTTGAAAGTTCAAAGGATTTACTTTTATAAAACTCGTAAAGTATCTGATTTAAATAGTCTTCATGGTCAGTTGCAACGATTATTTTCGTTTTTTCAAAAGTAATCAATTCTAGAAGACTAACAAAATTAGAGTTAATTAATCTTCTTTTTTTATGCCTTTTCTTAGGCCATGGGTCAGGAAATAAAATTACTATTTTTTTAAAGATGGTGCTCTTTAGAAATTCAAAAAGCTCTAAAAAACCTAAATTTGTAAAAAAAAGATTTTTTAAACCAAAAGTTTTTATATCTTTTTTAAGATTAAAAGAACCACTAAGATACGGATCACAGCCGAGGAACAAATCTTTATCATTTTTTACCGACTGAGCAAAAATATTCTCTCCTACACCAAAACCAATTTCTAAATTGAAAGTTTCAAATTTTTTTATTTTGGTCTTGAATGTTTTTATTTTGCTTTTGTCTAGAAAAAATTTAAAATCAAAAAGTTTTTTTAGTTGGTCGTTTTTAATGTTCCTTGGGTGTTTTCTTCCATAGAAATTAAGCATTAAAAATTTTTTTTAAATAAGTCTACACTAGACAATGACTCCCAAGTAAAAGTGCCCTTAGATTCATCATATTCTCTTCCAAAATGACCATATGAAGCAGTATTAGCATAAATTGGTCTATCAAGTTTTAAAAAAGATTTAATACCAAAAGGTGTTAAATCAAAATAACTTTTTATGATATCAATTAATTTTTGAACTTTTGGAGTTACTTCCTTATCAATTTGAACAAAAATCGAAATCGGTTCTGCAACACCTATGGCATATGAAAGTTGAATCAAACATTTTCTTGAAGCACCACTCGCTACAATGTTTTTTGCAAGATACCTTGCCATGTAAGCTGCTGATCTGTCAACTTTAGTATAATCCTTGCCTGAAAATGCTCCTCCACCGTGAGGAGCAGCCCCACCATATGTATCGACTATAATTTTTCTTCCAGTCAGGCCAGCATCACCATCAGGACCACCAATTACAAATCTTCCAGTAGGGTTTATTAGAATTTTTTTTTCTAAAGGTAGTGTCATTTTAGGGATTGCCTCTTCAATTATTTCCAAAATTTTTTTTCTTATCTCATTATTATTTGCAGACTCTAGGTGCTGACTAGACACAACAATAGAACTTATTTTTTGGGGTCTGTTATTTTTGTAAAGAACACTCACTTGACTTTTAGAATCAGGACCAAAAAAAGAGTCGTTATTGTGTCGATAATCAGAAAGTGTTTTTAATATTTTGTGGCTATAGGCTATAGGCGCAGGCATTAAACTGTCCGTCTCGTCACATGCATAACCAAACATTATACCCTGGTCGCCAGCACCATACAGTTGATTCGATTCATCTTTGTCCACTCCTTGAGAAATATCTGTTGACTGGTTATGAAGTAGATTTTCTATTTTTAAATTTTTCCAATGAAAACCATCTTGCTCATAGCCAATTTCTTTAACTTTTTTTCTAACTACCTCATCAATCAAGCTTGCGTCAATTTCATTATTTTTATTCTTAAGGTTGATTTCTCCAGCAAGGATAATCCTGTTTGTAGTAGCTAAGGTTTCACAAGCTACTCTTGAGTTGCTATCTTTTTCCATAAAAAGATCAAGGACAGAATCAGATATTTGGTCACACACCTTATCTGGATGTCCCTCAGAGACAGACTCACTTGTAAATTCAAAATCTTCTTGGATATTTTTCATTTAATTAGAAGTTAATTATATCTTTTTAAAGAAATTAAAGATTCAATCAAGTAAAATAATAAACCAAGAAAAAGAATAATCAAAAAAATTGAAATATTTCCATTTTTTTCAAAAAAAGTTTCTACCGAAGAAAGCTGAGTGTTAATGTCAATATATCCTGTAGAATTAAGGTTAATTTTTTTTAAGATTTCACCTTTATTATTTACAACAACTGAAATACCAGAATTAGCAGATCTTAAAAAGAACACAGACTTCTCTACTGATCTAAAAATTTGTGATGCTAAATGTTGTCTTGGGCCAACAGTTTTACCAAACCAAGCATCATTAGTTATATTTATAAGTACTGAAGATTTATTTTTTGTAAATGTTTGAAAAATTGCTTCATAGCAAATTGAAGGTTCAAAGAGAATTTCTTCATTTTCTAATTCGATTCTCATTTGGTTTACCTTATCTCCTTTACTGAAATCTGTCGTACCGGGTGCCAACCTAAAAGATTTCAAGATTCCTCTTAATGGTACAAACTCGCCGAACGGAACTAATTTTTTTTTATCATAAAAATCAAAGCTTTCGTTGTTAATCAAATATAATGAATTGAAAAGTTTAAAGCTTTTATTATTAAACTCTCTTCGTAGTCCACCTGTTATAAGTGTCATATTTTTAGGAATCTTCTTTTTTAAATATTCAATAACATCAGGTTCTTCGGTTAAAAAATAGGTTAGAGCCACCTCAGGCCAAACTACAACCTTCTCTTTTTCTTCTAAACTTTCTTCGATTGTCAAATCTAATAATTTGTTAATATTTTTTTCAAAATATAGTTTGTTCCATTTTTCAATTTGAGGAATATTAGGTTGAATTACTCTAAAATTTACTTGATTATGTGCAATCTCTGTTTCTTTAGGACTGGGAAAAAAATTGAAGCTTAGTAAAAAAAGAGGGAAAAAAATAAAGGTTAAAAAACTATTTAAGAATTTTTTTTCAATTAAAAAAATTGATATACAGCTTATCCAGAAAAGGGTAAAAAAACTCAATCCCATTACTCCTGTAAATTTTGAAACTTGAATAAATTCATGATTAAATGCCCACAGATGTGCAGTCAAATTTAATGGCAACCCTCCAAATAAATTAGATTTAAAAATCTCAGCTATAAAAAAAAAGGTGGCTATGACAAAGGCTTTTGAAACAGATGAAATTCTCTGAAAATGAATAAAGTTTTTTAGAATTGTTATTAAAACAGAAGGAAGCGAGAAGAATAATCCCATCAACAAAGGAAAAAAAATTGAAATAGGAGATAATAAAAAGTGTTTTTCATAAATTAAAAAAGGAGAAATTATCCAGTGCATTGAACCAATATAAAAACCAATTCCAAAACTCCAACCTGCAAAAAAAGAATCTTTAAGATTTTCTTTCGTAAGGGTCTTTTTAATAAATATGAAATATGAAAGTATAACAATTGGTGTTAGAAAAAAAAAGGATTGCGACACTCCAAGACAGATTCCAAGAATTATGAAAATCCATAATGGGTTTTTGTTCATTTTTTTAAAGTAACTAGAATTTTTTTTATTCTTCTAGTATCAGCTTCTGTTATTGTAAATTCTAATATTTTTTTGTAATTGATAACCTCACCTCTGCCTGGGATCCTTCCAATTAAGAAAAAAATAAACCCCCCAATCGTATCAATTTCATCTTTTTTTTCAATTTTGAGTTTTACACCAATTTCTTTTTCAAACTCTTCTAAAGATACTCTAGCAGGAAGCTCAAATATTTTTTTAGAAACCTTCTTAATTTCTTCTGATTCTTCAGAATCATGTTCATCCTTAATTTCGCCTACTATTTCTTCTACTAAATCCTCAATTGTAACCAGACCGTTTGTACCTCCAAATTCATCTACAACTATAGACATATGAATCTGCTCAGATCGCATTTTTAAAAGCAAGTCCAAAATTTTCATAGTCGGTGAGGAAAATAAAATCTTTCTTATTATTTTTTTTGAAATTTTTAATTTCTTTTTTTGGATACTGCTATTGTGTATTTTCTCAAATAGGTCTCTGATATGTATCATTCCAAAAATTTTGTCTAAATTACTATCAAATACTGGAATTCTTGAATGTTTTGTTTTATCAATGAAAAGAACTAATTCATTGTAAGTCGTATCAACTGAAACCGCATCTATGTCTGCTCGTGGTATCATTATATCCTCGATACACTTGTCACTTAGGTTAATAACATTCTTAAAAATACTTCGCGTACCGGCATCAATATTATTTGAGCCGTTAACATCTTCTTCAATTAAATCCTCTAAAACTTCTTTTATATTTTCCTTTTCGGAAAATTTAAAGAGACCTTTCAATGAATGAAATAGGTTTTTAATCATTTATTTTGTAAGGTGAAGATATTGACAATTTAGATAAAACATCTATTTCTTTTTTTTTCATTTTCTTAAAATCTTTTAATTTTTCATGACTAAAGCCTAATAAATGTAAAAGACCATGTATTATCATATGGGTTAAATGGTCTGAAGTTTGTTTTTTTTGCAACTTAGATTCCTTTATAATCTTTTCCAAGGATATTACTATATCACCAAGAATAATTTTAGACGTTTTTTTAGTTATAAACCTTTCATCATTTTGTTGAAAAGATAATACATTAGTAGGCTTATTAATTTTTCTATACTTCTTATTAATTTTTTTAATCCCATTATTGTCAGTCAATAAAACCGACAAGTAATATTTTTTTTTAAAGTTCATCTCTTTTAAAGCCTCTGATATTGCCTTTTTCACAATCCTTTGTATCTCATTTTCACTGAAAGAAGCTAAGTACTCAAAATTAAATTCAATCATTTTTGAAGACTATACATATTCTTTTCCAACACCTTTATCCTTCTCAAACTTTTCATAATTTTTTACAATTTTTGAGACTAAAGGGTTTCTTACTACATCATTATCTGTAAATTCAAGAAAACCAATCTCATCAACATTTTTTAATATATTTATCGATTCTCTCAAACCAGACTTTGTTCCAGATGGAAGATCAACCTGAGACAAATCTCCAGTAATAATCATTTTTGAGTTTTCACCTAATCTTGTAAGAAACATTTTCATCTGTACAGCTGTTGTATTTTGTGACTCATCTAAAATGATAAATGCATTAGATAGTGTCCTTCCTCTCATAAATGCAAGGGGGGCAATTTCTATAAATCCAGATTCTATTTTTTTTATTACCTCAGAAAAGGAAAGCATATCGTTTAAGGCATCATAAATTGGTCTAAGGTAGGGATCAATCTTTTCTTTTATATCTCCTGGAAGAAAACCTAATCTTTCACCCGCCTCTACTGCAGGTCTAGTTAAGATTATCTTCTCAATTTCGCCTGACTTTAACATTGATACAGCATAGGCTACAGCTAAGTATGTTTTTCCAGTACCTGCCGGCCCGCAACAGAAAACCATTTGCTTCTCTTTAACCAAATTAAAATATTCTAATTGCTTCTTTGACCTTGGTTTAATAGTTTTTCTTCCCGCTACTATATTTGAAGATTCAATCACTTCGTATTCCTTTATAGGTTTGTCATAGTTTTGGTTTTTAAAAATTTTAATGATAGTATCAATATCAGATGAACTTAAAAACTTGTTTTTATTCACCCCTTCGTAAAGCTTATTTAAAACAATATATGTATGTTCTACATTTTCTTGTAAACCTTCAATCTTTAAATAATTTCCCCTTGGAAAGATACTAACACTAAATGCATTTTCTAGTTTTTTTAAATTTTCATCATTACTTCCAAAAAAGTCGGGAAGAATTAGGTTATCTTCAAAAGAGATAATTCTTGAAAATAGTTCACTTTTTGTTAATTTTTTTATCAAATCTTTTACGAACTTAAAATTTTTCCATGAAATGAGTAAGAGGTCAGTCTTTCAATTTTAATTTTCAGAATCTTTCCCACTAAATCGCCTGAAGAAAAAACATGGACTGGTTGCAAGAAAGGTGTTCTTCCAACGTATTGATTATTTTTTTTTCCTAAACTTGTAAATAACACCTCAATCTCTTTATCCAAAAAAGTCTCATTAAAGTTTTTTTGCTGCTCATTAAGTGTATTTTGAATTTTATTTAATCTTTTGTCTAAAATTGAATCATCAACTCTGTCTTCAATTAACGAAGCAGGTGTTCCAGGCCTTGGTGAGTATTTAAATGAATATGAGCTTGCAAATTCTACTTTATCAATTAAATCTAATGTTTCTTGAAAGTCGTTATCTGTTTCTCCAGGGTAACCTACAATAAAATCTGATGAAAAAGCCATGTTTACTACTTCACATTTAATTTTATTTATTAATTCAATGTAATTTTCTTTTGAGTGCTTTCTATTCATTTTTTTTAAAATTTTGTTTGAGCCTGACTGAACAGGAAGGTGAAGGAATGGCATTAACTTTTTATTATTCTTATGTTCTAAAATTAACTCATTATTAATATCGGAAGGATGAGATGTAATATATCGTATTCTTTTTAACTCAGGTAAAGATGATAAAATATTACAAAGCTTTGATAAGTCTATTAATTTTTTTTTTGATTTACCAAAAATATGTGACTTATATGCACTGACATTTTGACCAAGAAGATTTATTTCCAAAGCTCCATTTTCAACTAGGTTTTTTGCTTCAGCGTAAATTTCCTCTACTGACCTTGAATATTCATTGCCTCTAGTGTAAGGGACTACACAAAAAGAACAAAATTTATCGCACCCCTCTTGAATTGTTATTTGTCTTGAAGTTCCCTCAAGATAAGATTTTGGAAATGAACTAAATTTTTGTTCACATAAAAAGTCTGTATGAATTGTCTTTTTTGATTTCGTCTTCAATAATTTAGGAATTGATTGTATATTCTGAGGTCCGACAACGTAATCCACTAATGTATTTCTTTTAATTACCTCCTGACCCTCGGCCTGAGCAACACATCCCATGACGACAATCTGCATTTTTTCTCCAAGCTTTTCTTTATTTTTTTTAAACACTGATAACCTACCTAAATCAGAGTAGAACTTTTCACTTGCTTTTTCTCTTATATGACATGTGTTTAGTATAGCAACATCTGACATCTCTAGATTTTTAGCTTTTTTAAATCCGTTATGAACAAGTAACTCATCAATTTTTTCAGAGTCATATTGATTCATCTGACAACCATACGTTTTTACAAAAAAAGATTGATCCATAATTTAAATAATTAAAGAATTTTTTACTTATTACAAGAGCATAAATTCATAAAGTCTAATTTTTTTTTCTACTTCTTGATTTTGAAAGTTCATACTAATTTGTGAAGAAATTACTTCATGACAATATTTAGCAGCATGCTTTCTATCTTTAAAGTGTGAAAATTTTTTTGGCTCATGAAAATTTACATTAACTTCACTAAAACCAAGTCCAAGAAATTTCCATGCATGGGAAACAAGATCCATATTTCCAAACCAAGCAAAAAAAGGTCTGAACTTTTTTTCTAAAGGTATGCCGTCAAGCTTACTGTAGGATATGGAGATTGGTTGTAGGTAAAACTCCTGAGGATTTTTATCTTCTATAACACCTAGAAGTGAAGTTTTAAAAGGTAGTACTTTAGAGCCATCACTTGAGGTTCCCTCAGGAAATAATATGACACTATATCCACTTTTTAAAGTGGAAGTTATTCTATTCATTTGCCCTTTAACCTTTATTATATCATTTCTGTTAACAAAAATTGTTCTGCCTAGAGCACACATCTTGTTTATAAATGGCCAAGAATCTATTTCTGATTTTGCCACAAACAACCCATCAACACTTGAACCTAAAACAAATATATCAAGATAAGAAATATGATTTGATACAAACAAAACGTTTTTTTTAGATTTTCTCCCTTTAATGTTTACTTTTATACCGAAAATTTTTACAAGTCCCTTAAAAAAAACTTTGTAGAACAGAAAGAAATTTTTTCTTAACAAAAAATGGTAAATTGATTGAAGAAAAGCACAGATAATCGTCCATATTAAAAAAGGAAAAATTCTTAAGCAGGAAAGAACTGGAGAATAAAGCATTATTTAAAAGATAAGTTGGAATATTTTTTAATTATATTCTTTGATTTCAAGATTATTAATACATCTGTTGTATTAAACATCTTATCAACAACAGCTCCTTTACCAACCCATGCACCTGCTCTTATGTATGCTTTTATTAATGGTGGAAGCGACCTAAATTCATCATCTTCATTAATGTTTTTAGGTAACACAATATCTATATTTGCCTTTAATTTTTCTTTTGGAGAGGTGGAATATTTATGAGGAGGTTTATGAAAATGATTTAAATAAGAAAGTTGGTGTTTAAATTCAGCACAATTTGATGAAGGAAAACTTGCACAACCAAAAATCAAATCAACTTTTTTTTGTATAATATAAAAAGCAAGCCCTCTCCAGAGTAGTTTTATTATTTTTCCATCTCTATAATTTTTATCAACACAGGATCGTCCTGCCTCCAACATTGAAATATTTTTTTTAAAAAGATTTGAAATGTCAAACTCGGATTCACTGTAAAATTTTCTATATCTCTGACTTTTTCTTTTAAGTAGCAACCTATATGTTCCTACAACAAAATCACTTGAAACTGATCTGTCAATTACAACTAGGTGGTCACAAAATTCATCAAATTCATCAGAATCTATTTTTTCTTTGGAGTTTTCAAAAAAACTTTTTTGTCTTAATTGTTTAGCTTTAATTAACAAAGGGTCAGGATGGTTAATAATTTTTACCTGATATTTTTTAAACGAAAAATCTAAATGTTCAGTATTAGTTGATTTTTTCAGAACATTAGAACTATAAACAGTTTTTTTAGTTTTTTCTTCCTCTAAACTTGAAGACCATTTTTTTACATAAATTACATTTTTTGCAACATATTTGACTTTAGATAAGATTGATCTGAATCCGTCAATGTTCTTACTGATCGAATCCTTAGTAGATTTATTTCTTATCTTTAATTGGAACACCATACAATTCTAATCTATGATCAACTAATTCGTAACCTAATTCTTTTGCTACTCTTTTTTGAAGTTCCTCAATATCATCATTTTGAAATTCAACTACTTTTCCGTTCCTAATGTCTATAAGATGGTCATGATGCTCGTCCGGAACCTCTTCGTACCTAAATCTTCCATCTTTAAATTCATGTTTTTCAACAATATT
>MDSV01179476.1_pt1 | contig 14601 bp, 17 predicted proteins | sample 810851 | NCBI WGS metagenome assembly MDSV01 (sample SAMN05326640, study PRJNA326480) | marine metagenome | isolation source: seawater | place: Atlantic Ocean: North East | collected 2012 | reverse complement strand
TTGACTTAACTAAGTTCATAAATCATATTAGTCTTAATTTTACCCCATTTGTACACCTAATTAGCATAAATGAAAAAAACAAAAATCGATCATTACACAGACAAAGAAGCTCTGGAGTTCCATAGTCATAAAAAACCTGGAAAGATAGAGATAGTGGCTTCGAAAAATATGACTACCAAACGAGATCTCGCTCTCGCGTACTCTCCCGGTGTTGCAGTCCCTGTAAAAAAAATTAGTGAAAACCCAGAAGCAGCTTACGATTATACAAGTAAAGGTAATTTAGTTGCAGTTATTAGCAATGGGTCTGCTATTCTTGGAATGGGTGATCTAGGTGCACTTGCATCTAAACCTGTTATGGAAGGAAAAGCAGTCTTGTTCAAAAGGTTTGCAGATATAGATTCGATTGATCTCGAGATTGATTCGAAAAATTCAGAGGAAATAATTAATTCAATAAAAAATTTTGCGCCTTCATTTGGTGGAATTAATCTTGAAGATATTGCGGCACCAGAATGTTTTATAATTGAGGAAAAACTAAAAGAAATTTTAGATATTCCAGTTTTTCATGATGATCAGCATGGCACTGCTATTATTACAACTGCTGCTTTGATAAATGCCTTAGATATAAATAAAAAATCAATTGATAAAATTAAAGTTGTTGTAAATGGAGCAGGCGCTTCTGCAATGGCATGTGCAAATTTATTCAAAAATAGTGGTGTGCCACAAAAAAATATTACAATGGTAGATCGTAAGGGGGTAATTTACAGGGGAAGAGACAACCTCAATCAATGGAAATCGAGTCACGCTATTGAAACCCAAGATAGAACATTGGATGATGCAATTAATAAAGCAGATGTATTTTTAGGACTTTCAGCAAAAGGAGCTCTTACAAAAAAGATGGTAAAAAAAATGGCAAAGAATCCTATAATTTTTGCATGTGCAAATCCTGATCCAGAAATTTTACCTGAAGAAATAGAAGAGGTGCGTACTGATGCAATTATAGCAACTGGAAGATCCGATTATCCTAATCAAGTAAATAATTTAATTGGTTTCCCTTACATATTTAGAGGAGCATTAGATGTAAGATCAAAAACTATTAACGAAGAAATGAAAAATGCTGCTGCTCATGCAATTGCTAAACTTGCTAGAGAGGATGTTCCTGATGAAGTTGTAGCTGCGATGGGGGGCGAAAGACCCCATTATGGCAAAAATTACATCATACCGTCTACCTTCGACCCAAGATTGATCAGTGTTATTCCTGCGGCTGTCGCAAAAGCAGCGATGGATACGGGTGTTGCAAGAAAAAAAATTCAGGATTTTGAGGTTTATAAAGATGAATTAAAACAAAGACTAGATCCCACTGTAACAATTATACAAGGAATAAATTCTTATATTAAAAAAAATCCAAAAAAAATTGTTTTTGCTGATGGAGAAGATGAAAATACATTGAAAGCTGCTATTGCTTTTAAAAACTCAAAATTAGGAATACCAATCTTAGTTGGTAAAGAAGAAAAAGTTAAAGAGCAAATAAAAAAAATTGGTTACAGCGAAAACTTTGATATCGAAATAGTAAACTCAAAAGATAAACCTAAAAGAGAAAAATATGTAAAATTTTTATTTGAAAAACTTCAAAGAGAACAAGGACTATTAGAGTGGGATTGTGATAGATTAATAAGAAATGATAGAGTCGTTTGGGCTGCCTCTATGGTTGCTTGTGGTGATGCTGATGGCGCAGTAACAGGTAATACAAGAAGATTTGGATCATCATTGGAAAAAATCAAACAAGTTGTTAAAGAAAGACAGGGTGAAATAATGTTTGGACTTAATTTAGTTGTCCATAAGGGAAAGACTATTTTTGTGGGAGACACTAGCGTTCATGAATACCCAAGTTCTGAGCAAATGGCTCAAATAGCGATATCTGCTGCTCGAGTTGTTAGATTATTTGGATTCGATCCAAAAATCGCTTTTGTTTCACATTCTACTTTTGGTCAACCATTAACTAGCAGAACAAAACATATTAAGAAAGCTGTTGAAATTTTAAAAGATAAAAATGTGGATTTTGAATTTGATGGAGACATGCAGCCAGATGTTGCTTTAAATAAAGATTATAAAGATTTGTACCCATTTTCAAAGATAGTTGGTAATGCAAATATTTTAATTATGCCAGGTCAGCATAGTGCTGCAATATCTTACAAAATGATGAAAACTTTAGGTGATACAAAAGTTATTGGGCCTTTATTAATTGGATTAGGCCTGCCAATTGAAATTGCTCCACTGAGATCTTCGACTTCAGAAATTTTAAATTTAGCATCTATTGCAGCATATTCTGCAGATGTAATTGATTATAAAATTGATTAATTTTTCTGTATCCTTAAATTATCAACCAATAGAATACTTGCGATTACGTCTTCTACATCTAAAATTTCAAGGGCTTCTTTAATTACTTCATCTTTTTCATCAGAAGTTATTGCAATACCATAAATAAATATTTTTTTTTATACGTGTCTATTTGGTAATTTGAAGACTTTATTTTTTTACTAATAATCAATGCAGTTCTTAATTGTGAAGTTATTAGAATATCTTTTGCTGATTGTTTGAAATTAAATTCTTCTTTAATCTTTATATCATTTCTGACTGATCTCACACCAGTAGTTTCCCAAGCTAATTTTGTCAATCGTAATTTTTCCTCAGGATTTTCTACTTTTCCAGTTAAAAAAATCCTACCATCTAAAACTTTTGATTTTACTGAAATAACATATTTTTTATCTTGTAACACTATTCTAGCAGTTAAATTTTTTTCCATAATTGAATCATCGATTTGTGTTCCCACTGACCTTGGATCGAAAGCAATACTAACACCAGTACCAAATAAACCTTTTGAACCAACTCCGGCGCAGGATGATAAAAAAAATATTAATAAAATTGTAAATATTAAACTAAATTTCATTTTTCAATCTTAGACAATATTGATAAATTTCTTTCTTTGAAATATTACTTTTTTTATTTATTATTTTGGTTACTTCTTTTACACTTAGTTCATTTATCATTTTTGCAATCTCTTTTTTATCTGATTCACTTAATTTATTCGATAAATTTTTATCAACTTTTCTTTCAGAAATTACAATAGTAAGCTCCCCTTTAGGGTTATTTTCAAACTGTTTTAATTCTTTGACATCAGTCCTAATAAATTCCTCGTAAATTTTAGTCATTTCTCTACAAATTAATATTTTTCTATCATCAAAAAAAAATTTAATTGATGGTATCAATTTGTTTATCTTTTTTGATGAAATGAAAAATATAATCGAACAATCAATCCCTGATAAGATTTTTAAATCCCTTTCCAGATCTTTTTTTTTTTCTGGAAAAAAACCATAAAAGAAAAATTTATCCGAAAATCCACTAATTGAGGCTGCTGAAGAAACTGCAGAGGCACCAGGTATAGGAATCACCTCTATATCATTTTCTACGCAAGCCTTAATTAATATTCTACCAGGATCAGAAATAGCTGGAGTACCAGCGTCTGAGATTAAAGTTACTATGTTCCCAGAATTTAAAATTTTAATTATTTTTTCAACATTTTTTCTTTCATTAAACTTATGATTTGAAATCAATTTCTTATTAATTTCATATTTATTTAATAAATTTTTAGAAATTCTTGTATCTTCACATAGAATAACATCGGAATTTTTGAGAGTTTCTACGGCTCTAAAAGTGAGATCGCCCAAGTTGCCAATTGGCGTAGATACCAAATAAAGACCTTTTTTAAATTCTTTGTTAGGTGATTTGGTTTTATAAATCATTATAATGAATAAATATATTATCATTAATATGAAAAAATATTTAAAAATTTTAACACTAATTCTATTCTGCCTATGCTTTATTTTTAATCAAAAAGTATCAGCTGAAAATAAAATCAAAATAGGTTTGCTTGTGCCTAACACTGGGGAAAATAAAAAACTGGGTGAACAAATTATCAAATCTGTAAGAATGGCAATAAACGATATTGATAACAATAAAATAGAAATCTTAATTAAAGACTCAGGGTCAAACCCTGATAAAACTTTGCAATCGGCAGAAGAATTAAAAGATATTGGAGTAAATATTGTACTTGGTCCAGTATTCATAAAGAGCTTAGAATATTTAGATCAAATTGAAGACATGATTTTTTTATCATTTACAAATCAAACAATTAATTTACCAAAAAATGTTATAAGCTCTGGAGTCAATTCAACATCACAAATTAATACAATAAGCAAATTTATTGATCAAAATAAAATTGATAAAACAATTTTTTTAATACCTAAACTTAATTATGAAGCAGAGCTTAAAAAAAGTATTAAAAAATCTAAACTTAAAAAGATTAAAATTTATAGTTATGATACTGAACCAACAAAACTAACGAAACGAATAGAGGAAATTACTAATTACCAAATTCGAAAAAGAAATTTAGAGGATGAGATTAGAAGACTAAAAAAATCTGAGGAACCTGGAAAAGAAAAGAAAATCGCTAATTTGGAAAAAAGATATACTCTTGGAAGAGTAAACTTTGATGCAATAATAATAGGCGATTTTGACGAAAGTTTAAAAAGTGTTGCAACATCTTTGCTCTATTCCGATGTCTCTCCTAAAAAAAAATATTTTATTACTCTGAATCAATGGTTCAACAGAAGCTTTATTGTAGAAGAAAGTTTACAACCAATATATTACCCATCTATTGATAAAAAAAATTTTGAATTATTCAAAAAAAAATTTTTTAAAGAATTTGATGAATATCCTGATCATATATCACTATTAAGTTATGATCTTGTTGGATTGGTATATTACCTTTCTTTAACTAGTAATCTTTCAAACATAGACAATTTGTTTAAAAAAGAAAGTTCATTCAAAGGTAAAATGGGAATTTTTGACATCAAAAATAATGAAATTAATCACAGACTAAATTTTTATAAAGTTGAAAATAAAAAACTCATAAAAATTTTTTAATCTTTTTAAATGCTTTAAATCGGTGATCTATTTTATATTTTAAAGTTGATTTCATTTGACCAAAGGTAATTTTTTTTTTTTCTGGAATAAAGATTGGATCATAACCAAAACCGTTCTTGCCTTTTGGTTCTTCAGAAATTCTTCCTTCAACTTTTCCTGTCACGCATGCAATTTTTTTATTCAAAAAACAAATTGATAACGCACAAACAAAACGAGCCTTAATTTTTTTTTTTTCCAATCTTTGTCTTTTTTTTTTAATTGTGAATAAACTTTTTTGATAGCTTTGTTAAAATTTGAATTTTTTCCAGCCCATCTGGCCGAAAAAATACCTGGTTTTTTTTTTAAAATATCTATCTCCAGTCCTGAATCATCAGCTAAACAAACTAGACTAGTTTTTTTTGAAAAATACATTGATTTTATCAAAGAGTTTTCCTTGAAAGTTTTGCCATTCTCTCTAGGACTTTTAAGTTTAAAATCTGATGTGGATAATGTTTTTATGTTTTTTGGAAGTAAATCCCTTATTTCTTTTAATTTTCCCTTATTATTGGTGCCAATTATGAGTTTCTTAATTTTTTTATTTAACATCTGGAAATTTAAGATTTTCTTACCATATAAGATCACATGGAAAAAGAACAAAACCAAAGCCCTGACGAAAATCAAAAAAATGAACCTGTTTCAGAAGAAATTGATCAGAAACCAACAAACGAAATAAACAAAGAAGAACAATTAAAAGAGAAAACTCCTGAGGCAAAAATTTTAGAATTAGAGGATAAGTTAGCTAGAACATTTGCTGAAATGGAAAATCAAAGAAGAAGATTTGAAAAAGAAAAAGAAGAAGCTTTTGAGTACGGTGGGTTTATTTTTGCAAAAGAGGCCCTTAACCTTATTGATAACCTTGAAAGATCAAAACAAATTTTACAAAATGATGTGGCATTAAAAAACTCTGATGCTTTAAAAAAAATGTTAGAGCATTTTGATATTATTAATAAAGACATAATTTCTGTTTTTTTAAAAAATAACATTAAACCAATAGATTGTTTAAACAAAAAATTAGACCCAAATTTTCACCAAGCTATGATGGAAATCGAGGATGATCAAAAGGAACCTGGAACAATAGTTCAAGAAATACAAAAAGGTTTTACCATAAAAGAAAGGTTATTAAGACCCTCTCTAGTTGGAGTATCAAAAAAAACAGAGAATAAAGATAAAAAAGATGTGGAAAATAAAGAAAATTTGGAGAAGAAATAATGCCTTTATTAGCTTGTAGAATTCAATTTAACACCTATATGAGTGAAGAGATTTATTTATGAGTAAAATTATTGGTATAGATTTAGGTACTACAAATTCTTGTGTAGCCATAATGGAAGGAAGCCAGGCGAAAGTTTTGGAAAACGCGGAAGGTGCTAGAACTACCCCATCTGTAGTAGCATTCACTGATGATAATGAAAAATTAATTGGACAACCAGCCAAAAGACAAGCTGTTACCAATCCTGAAAATACCATATTTGCTGTTAAAAGATTGATTGGAAGAAATTTCGAAGACTCAACTGTAAAAAAGGATATTGAAGCTGCACCATTTAAAATTGTGAATTCTGAAAAAGGTGATGCTTGGTTAGAGGCTAAAGGTGAAAAATATTCACCATCACAAATTTCAGCATTTATACTTCAAAAAATGAAAGAGACAGCTGAAAAATATTTAGGACAAGCTGTTACAAAAGCCGTAATTACTGTACCAGCATATTTTAATGACGCTCAACGACAAGCAACTAAAGATGCTGGTAAAATAGCAGGTCTTGAAGTTTTAAGAATTATTAATGAACCAACCGCAGCATCGTTAGCTTATGGGCTTGATAAAAAGCAAAATAAAAAAATTGCTGTATATGATTTAGGTGGAGGAACTTTTGATGTTTCAATTCTTGAATTGGGTGATGGTGTGTTTGAAGTAAAATCTACAAATGGTGATACTTTTTTAGGAGGTGAAGACTTTGATAACGCTGTAGTAGAATATTTAATTTCAGAATTTAAAAAAGACAGTGGAATAGATTTAAAATCAGATAAGCTTGCTCTACAAAGATTAAAAGAGGCAGCTGAAAAAGCTAAAATTGAACTATCTGCAGCTGAACAGACTGATATTAATTTACCATTTATAACAGCTGATAAAACTGGTCCAAAACACATTAACTTAAAAATGACTAGAGCTAAACTTGAGGCTTTAGTTGAAGATTTAATTCTAAGAACAGTCCCACCATGTAAGACGGCCCTCAAGGATGCAGGTATATCGGCAAGCGACATCGATGAAGTTGTGATGGTTGGTGGTATGACTAGAATGCCGAAAGTAATTAATGAGGTTAAAAATTTCTTTGGGAAAGAACCAAACAAGAGTGTTAACCCGGATGAAGTGGTTGCCATGGGAGCAGCTATTCAGGCTGGTGTACTACAAGGTGATGTTAAAGATGTTCTTTTATTAGATGTTACACCGTTATCTTTGGGTATAGAAACCCTTGGTGGTGTCTCAACGAAACTTATTGAAAAAAATACAACTATACCTACAAAAAAAAGTCAGGTTTTTTCTACGGCAGATGATAATCAGCCTGCTGTTTCAATAAGAGTTCTCCAAGGAGAAAGAGAAATGGCAACAGATAATAAATTACTTGGTAATTTTGAGTTAGTTGGTATAGCTCCAGCTCCGAGAGGGGTTCCTCAAATTGAAGTAACTTTTGATATAGATGCTAACGGTATAGTAAACGTTTCAGCAAAAGACAAAGGAACTGGTAAAGAACAAAAAATTCAAATTCAAGCATCAGGAGGTTTAAGTGATGATGAAATCGAAAAAATGGTTAAAGACGCTGAAGCAAACAAAGATGCTGATAAAAAGAAACGAGAGTCTGTAGATGTAAGAAATCAGGCAGATAATCTAATTCATTCGACAGAAAAAAATCTTAAAGAACACGGTTCCAAAGTTTCAGATGCTGAGAAGAAAACTATAGAGGATGAAGCTAATTCTTTAAAAGAGGCTTTAAAAGGTGAGGATATTGAAGATATTAAGAAAAAAACTGAAACACTGGTTCAAGCTTCAATGAAGCTTGGTGAAGCAATTTATAAATCACAACAAAGTACAAAACCAGATTCTGGTAAAGATGATGGTAAAGATGAAAAGGATAAAAAAGACGATAATGTTGTTGATGCTGACTTTGAAGAAGTGAAAGACGATAATAAAGAAAAAAGCGCTTAACTGACATCTATTTGTCCAGGTTAAATACATGGCTAAGAGAGATTATTACGATGTCTTGGGTGTTAACAAAAGTGCCAGTCCTGAAGAATTAAAATCAGCTTATAGAAAATTAGCAGTTAAATATCATCCAGATAAAAATCCTGGTGACAAAAGTGCTGAAGATAAATTTAAAGAAGCCAGTGAGGCATATGGAATTCTTTCAGATAAATCAAAAAAAGAAAATTATGATAATTTTGGTCATGCTGCCTTTGAAAATGGTGGTGGTGGCCAAGGTGGCTTTGGGGGGTTTGGAGGTTTTAGTGGAGCAGATTTTTCAGACATTTTTGAGGATTTTTTTGGAGATTTTGGTGGAGGTAGAAGAAGTTCTCGAGGAAGAAATTCTAACAATAGAGGATCAGACTTAAGGTATGATCTATCTATATCATTAGAGGAAGCTTTTTCAGGAAAAAAACAAAATATTCAGTTTTCAACTTCTGAAAAATGTAACACATGCAAAGGGAATGGATCAAAACCAGGTTCGAGTCCAGATAGATGTACCTATTGCGGTGGAAATGGTAAGATAAGATCCAACCAAGGTTTTTTTACAGTTCAACAAACTTGTCCTCAATGCTCGGGGAGTGGAGAAGAAATTACAAACCCATGCTCGGATTGTAATGGCCAAGGAAATAAACAAACTTCTAAGAAAATATCTGTAACTATTCCAAAAGGGGTAGATGATGGAACAAGAATAAGACTTGCAGGAAAAGGGGAAGCTGGAACAAGAGGTGGAGCCACTGGCGATTTATATTTATTTATTAATGTAAAACCACATGAACTTTTCAAAAGATCTGAGGTTAATTTATTTTTTGAGTTTCCAATTTCTATTGCAGACGCTGCACTTGGAACAACAATTGAAATACCAACTATAGACGGTAAAAAGGCTAAAATTAAAATACCTGATGGCACTCAAGACGGTAAACAATTTAGATTAAAAGGAAAGGGCATGCCTTTTATGCGAAGAGGTGATTTTGGTGATTTATATGTACAAGTCAAAACAGAGGTACCTGTTTATTTAAATAAGGAGCAAAAAGATTTACTAGAAAGATTTAGAAAAATAGAAAATGAAAAATCGAATCCAAGCATTAAAAAATTCTTTCAAAAAGCAAAAAGTTTTTGGAATAGTTAAAAATGGATTTAGAGCAAATAATCCCAGCATTTTATCTAATAGCAATTTTGGTTTTAATTCTTCCCTCATTTATCAAATCAAGTTCTAAAACAAATCCATTTATCAAAAATTTACTCATTTGGTCTATAATTGTTGTGTCTGTTGTGATAGTTTCATCAAAAATCTTAAAATGAAAAAAATAAATTTAGCTATTACTGGATGTATGGGCCGTATGGGTCAACAAATTATAAAATCCTCGAAATTAGATAAAAATTTTAAACTTGTGTCCTTTACTGAAAACAAAAAGATTAAAAAAAAAATAAATGGTATCAAAATTGTTTCAAATACAGAGCATGCTTTTAAAAAGGCAAATGTAATTATCGATTTTACAGTTCCAAAGTGTACTCTCCAAGTTCTTAAAATTGCTTCAAAATTAAAAAAAAAAGTAGTTATAGGAACTACGGGATTTACAAAAAAAGAAGAAAATTTAATTAAAAATTACTCAAAAAAAATACCTATTCTTAAAGCTGGAAATATGAGTTTAGGTATAAATCTTTTAATGTATCTAACCGAAATAGCAGCTGGTTCCTTAGGAGATAAATTTTTAAGTAAAATTTTTGAAATTCATCACAAACATAAGAAAGATCACCCCTCAGGTACCGCCTTAATGTTGGGAAAGGGTATTGCTATAGGTAAAAATAAAAATTTTTCAAATTTAATAGGAAAGAAATATCTTAATAAAAAAACAATTCCATATGGAAATAAAATCAATTTTAACTCTTTAAGAAAAGGTGAAATCATCGGTGAACATGAAGTAAAATTTTCAAGTGGTAAGGAAATTATTACACTTAATCATGAGGCTTTTGATAGAGCTCTATATTCAGAAGGAGCACTAACGGCTGCAAAATGGTTAATAAATAAAAAATCTGGACTTTATTCTATGAGAGATATTATGAATTTTAAATAATGAAAGAAATTCAAAGAGCTAAAATAATTTTAAAAATTTTAAATAAAACTTATCCAAAAATAGATGTTCCTTTAAAAAGTAGAAATGTTTTTACTTTATTAATTTCTGTTCTTCTCTCAGCACAATGTACAGATGTAAATGTAAATAATGTAACAAAAGATATTTATCCAAAATATTATAAACCTCAACATTTTAAAAAACTTGGAAGAAAAAAAATTGAGAAATTAATCAAAAAGATCGGTATTTTTAGAATTAAAGCAAAAAGTATTTATAACTTATCAAAATTATTGATTGAGAAACATAAGGGAAAAGTTCCAAAAACTTTTGAAGACTTAGAGAGACTGCCAGGAGTCGGTCACAAAACGGCTAGTGTAGTGATGTCTCAAGGGTTTGGTTATCCAGCTTTTCCAATTGATACCCACATCCATAGATTGGCTCAAAGATGGGGTCTTACAAATGGTAAAAACGTTATTCAAACAGAAAAGGATCTTAAAAGATTGTTCCCAAAAAAAAACTGGAACAAACTTCATCTTCAAATAATTTATTATGGTAGAGAGTTCTGCAAGGCAAGAGATTGCTACGGATTAACTTGTAAAATTTGCACTACTTGTTATCCTAAAAGAAAAAAACCTCTTAAAACAAAAAAAGCTTAAAATGAAGATATTAGGTATAGGCAACGCAATAGTTGATGTTATTTGTAAAGTAGATGAAAAATTTATTAATAATAATAATTTAACTAAAAGTAATATGAAGTTAATATTCGATGAAAAAGAATTTAAAAATTTATTATCTAACTTAACTATTGAAAAAACTATTTCTGGTGGATCTGTAGCAAACTCAATTGTGGGATTATCTCAACTAGGTAACAAGGTTGGTTTTATAGGTAAAGTCTCAGATGACAAATTTGGAGAGCAATATGAAACTGGATTAAAAAAAGAAAATGTTAATTTTATTTATAATAAAAAAAAAGAGGAATTGCCAACAGGAACCTGTTTAATATTAATTACACCCGACTCAGAGAGAACAATGTGTACTTTTTTAGGTACTGCAGGAAAAATTAATGAAAACGATGTAGACGAAAATGCGATTAAAAAAAGTGAGTTAATATTCTTAGAAGGGTATTTATGGGATGAAGGTGATCCAAAGAGAGCATTTGAAAAGGCTATTGGCTTTGCAAATAAAGTCGCAATGTCTCTATCTGACAAGTTCTGTGTAGACAGACATAAAACACATTTCTTGGAACTTGTAAAAAATAAGCTTGATATAACTTTTGCAAATGAAGATGAAATTAGTTCTTTAATTAATGCAAAAGATTTTAATGAAGTTATCCAATTTGGTAAAAAGATCAATAAGTCACTTGTAATTACTAGAGGAGCAAAAGGTGCTATCTCAATTATTAATAACCAAGTTGAAGAAATAGGAATACAAAAAAATCTTAAAATAATAGATTTAACCGGTGCTGGAGATTTATTCGCGGCTGGTTATTTGCACGGTTATTTGAATAATTATTCCCAATTAGATTGTTTAAAAAAAGGAACAGAAATGTCGTCTAAAATAATTCAAAAAATCGGTGCAAGAATTTAATTTTTTTTTCTTTTAAAACTTCCTTTTCCTTTTTTTGGTTTGACTACTCGAGGCTTATACTTTTTAGTAAATAAATCCTTAGCAATAATATTTTTTTTTTTATTCAATGACATAACCATCATTGGTGCTTAGTATAAATTTATCATTATTAAATTTGTCTTTAATTTTCTTTCTCAATCTATAAATATGAGTTTCCACTGTATGTGTTTCAACTTTTGAAACATATCCCCAAACTTCATTTTGTAAGTCAATAATTGAAACAGGTTTTTTAGAAGTATAAATAAAGATTAGAACATTTGCCTCTCTTTCAGTTAAGTTTAGTTTAATATCTTTATTAAATATTTCTCGACTATTTAAATTTAATTTATACGGGCCAACATTAATTTCAGATTGAAGATTGAATTTATTTTTTAAAAAATTTACATTAATAATTTCCAACAATTTATTTATTTTAATTGGGTAATAATCTAAAATTAACTGTTGCTTAAACAAATTTTCATTTTTAATAGCTATTACTAAATAGTTCTCTAATTTATCAATTTCTAATTTGTTGTAGTCTTGTTTATTTAAATTTATTAATTTGAAATTAAAGTTTTCCTTTAATTCATTTAAAATCTCAAATAAAACTTTATTTTCATAGATTACTAAAGTTTTAAAACTCATATATTATAAGATATGACAATTATTATTAAAAATAAAGCAACTCTTATTTATGATGATTTTGAATTTAAATGCTCAGTAGGCAAAGGGGGATTTACAAAAAAAAAAGTGGAGGGGGATAAAAAAACTCCAATTGGTATTTTTAAGCTTGGGCCACTTTATTTTAGGAAAGATAAAAAATTTAAACCCATCACAAAATTAAAAAAAATACCAATTCTTAAAAATTTTGGTTGGTGCGATGATGTCAATCACAAAAATTACAATAAACTAGTTAGAGTAAACAAAAAAATTCACCACGAAAAATTATATAGAAAGGATTCAAAGTACGACCTCTTAATACCAATTCAATATAACACAAAAATTCCAAAAAAAGGCAAAGGAAGTGCGATATTTATTCATTTAACAGAAAATTATAAAAAGACAGCTGGCTGTATAGTGTTAAAAAAAAAAGATTTCTTAATCTTAATCAAACTCATTAAAAAAAATACTTTAATTCAAATTAATTAATTTCTTTGACCAAAAATTTTTGATCCAATCCTAACAAAAGAAGCACCACAATCTATAGCCTCAGAATAATCATCAGACATACCCATACTCAAATCATTTAGTTTCATTTTATTTTTTAAAGAATTCATTTTTAAAAAATGTAGTTTATTATTTTTGTCCTGGGGTGGTAGACACATTAAGCCAACGATATTTAAATCAAACTTTTTTATACACACGGAATAAAAACTATCTAGGTCGTTTATATTAATTCCATTTTTTTGGGTTTCATCACCAATATTGATTTGAATAAAAATTTTAAATTTTTTTTTCTTTTTTTTTTCCTCAATTGAAATTTTTTCAGCTAATTTTAGACTATCTAAAGAATGGATATAGTCAAAAATATCAATAGCATATTTTACCTTATTACTTTGAAGATTCCCAATCATGTGTAAGACTAAATTTGGATTTTTTTTTTTTATATCAGTCCATTTTTTTACAGCTTCTTGAACTTTATTTTCTCCAAAATGCACATGTCCATACTCTATGATGGGCATAACTTTTTCCAATGGAAACGTTTTTGTGACTGCAATTATTTTAGGTTTGGTTAAATCTGATGCTTTTAATTGAAGCTCTTTTTCTATAGAAATAAGGTTATCCAAACTACTATGCAAAATACATTACCTCGAATTTATTATTTTACTGATAAATATAATTTATCAGAATTATTAAGATTAAATAAGTTTATTGATATCATTTATAGAAATTATAGGAAAAATAATAATAAAAATACACTAATTTCTTTGAAAAAGTTTTGTTCCAAAACTAAAAGAAAGTTTTACCTATCTAATGATATTAAAACTGCCTTAAAAATTAAAGCTGACGGAATATATATTCCATCTTTTAATAAAAAAATAAATTACGCTACAAAATTTACAAAACCCTTAAAATTTAAAATTATTGGCTCAGCGCATAATAAAAATGAGATAGCTATTAAAAAAAAACAAAAATGTAGTGAAATTTTTGTATCATCAATTTTTAAAAATAAAAAAAATAAAGAGTTTTTAGAAATTATAAAATTTAACCTTCTTATTTTGGATCAATCAATAAGTATTATAGCGTTGGGTGGAATTAATGAGGAGAATTTCAGGAAACTTAAACTTACAAATTCAATAGGTTTTGCGAGTATAAACTGGGTAAAAAAAAACGGCCTAAGTAAACTTAGGCCGTTTTAAAATTTAAAAATTTACTAAACTAGAATGCTAATCCTAAAGCAACTTCAGTTACAGTTCTTGAATCTGCATCTGATTTAAAGTTAGGGTTATTAGTTTCTGTTTTGTAAGCTTTGATTGACATAGAACCCATTGAGTATGCAACTTGCAATGACTCAATATCCATTGTCACATCAGCAACAGCTGTACTTGCGTTGTCTTGTGCATTGTAAACGTCCTCAGTTTCAGAGTATGAAACAGATAAGTTGTCATTTACGTTGAATGCAATCGACATAGCCTCAGATTCAAATATACCCGCTGAAGTACCAACTGTTTTAGC
>MDSV01097410.1_pt1 | contig 14601 bp, 19 predicted proteins | sample 810851 | NCBI WGS metagenome assembly MDSV01 (sample SAMN05326640, study PRJNA326480) | marine metagenome | isolation source: seawater | place: Atlantic Ocean: North East | collected 2012 | reverse complement strand
TTTTAGTGTAAAACTGCCAAAACGTAGTATTTCATGATTTAATGTGAATTCGATAAATTGTTTTTTAAGGCTGTTCATCTAAATATCTAGTAATATAGACATATTAGCATAGAGATAAAAAGATTATGGTAGTTTTAACACTAAATGTATGCGGAATTAGAGCAAGTCAGAAGAAAGGCTTGTTTAAATGGCTATCTAAAGTAAAGGCGGATGTCATTTGTTTGCAGGAGGTTCGAGCCACTGAGGAGCAAATTAGCTCAAAAGAGTTCAGTCTAAAAAATTACTCAAGATATTTATCTAAAGCAGTAAAAAAGGGCTATAGCGGTGTATGTATTTATGTTAAAGAAAGGCCAATTAAAATCAGCAGAACATTTGGCTCTAAATTTTTTGCTGATGAAGGTAGATTTATCGAACTTGAGCTTGCAAAAATAAGAGTTGTATCAACGTACTTTCCTTCTGGATCTTCTGGTGAGAAAAGACAGGATATTAAATATGAATTTTTGGATAAATTTGAAAAATATATGAAGAAAATAGTAAATAGTAAAAAACCCACAATCATATGTGGCGATTGGAATATAGTGCATAAAGAAATTGATATAAAAAACTGGAAATCAAATCAGAAAAATTCTGGATGCTTACCTAAAGAAAGGGCATGGTTAGATAAAATATTTGATGAATATGGTTTTACTGATGCTTTTAGAGTAATCAATACTCAACCTCATAACTATACATGGTGGTCAAATAGAGGCAGATCGTGGGATAATAATGTAGGGTGGCGCATTGATTATCAAGTTCTTTCACCTGATAGTAAATTACAAATATTAAATGCTAAAATATATAAAAAGGAAAGATTTTCTGATCACTCGCCACTAATAATAAACTACCAATTTTAATATGATGAATAATTTAAAGTTAATGATAAATCCATATTTAGAAAGAAAAATGATTATCACTTTATCCATGGGTTTTGTTTCTGGGGTTCCTTTGCTTCTAACAATCACTCTGCTACAAGCCTGGCTAACTGATGAAGGTATATCAAAATCTACTATCGGCCTATTTGCTTTAGTGGGACTGCCTTATTCATTAAAATTTATCTGGGCTCCACTATTTGATCATTTTATATTATCAAGTTTTGGTAGAAGACGCAGCTGGCTCTTAGTCACACAAGTCTTATTGATATTGTCAATAGTAGCTTTGGGCATGACGGACCCAGCAATGAACGCGCTTAATGTTGCAATACTCGCAACACTTGTGGCTTTTTCATCTGCATCACAAGATATTGTTATAGATGCTTATAGAAGAGAGTCGCTAACCGATGATGAACAAACAATTGGAGCATCTGCTTATGTTCTAGGTTATAGAATTGGGGCGCTAGCTGCGGGCGCCGGTGGTTTGATTCTAGCAGATTATATGTCATATCAAATGGTGTATGCATTAATGTCTTTAGTTATGTTATATGGTGTATTCATTACCATAATTGCTGAAGAACCAAAAAAGTATCATATGCCATCAAATTTCATTGCTGCTATTTATAACCCTTTTATCGAGTTTTTTAACAGGTATAAGACGATCAATATATCTAATGATAGATTAATTAATATAAAGGCAAGAAATAAATTATCCAGACGAGACATTTCAGAGAATCCATTCCTAATACCAATTTTAATTTTATTGTTCATTCTCTTATACAAAATTGGGGATACAATGGCACACTCATTAAGCACTAACTTTTATCTAGATATTGGCTTTTCAAAATCACAGATAGGAACTATTGTGAAATTTTTTGGGTTATTTGCAACACTAATAGGAGCATTCGCTGGGGGGCTAATATCATTAAAAATTGGTCTGTATAAATCATTAATGATATTCGGAGTATTTCAAGCTATTGCAACACTCGGGTTTTCAGTACTAGCCTATATGGGCAATAACCTTTATGCGTTAATGACCGTTATTTCATTAGAAAATTTAGCTGCCGGTATGGGCTATACGGCCTACCTAGCATTTATAGCAAATATGACAAACAAAAGATTTACAGCTACTCAATTCGCTCTCATGACAGCGTTAATGTCTCTACCAAGAACATTGTTTTCTGGATCCTCAGGGTTTTTAGTAGAGATGATGGATTGGGAATTATATTTTATTTTCTGTTCGCTTATAGCTTTCCCTGCTTTAATAATACTAATACAATTGAGAAGGAGCTTAAGACTATGACAGTATTTAATACAGCGGACCTATGCGATGATCATCAAGATATACAGATAGCTGAACCTATATTTAAATCATATGGAAAAAAGAAAAAGTTTTTTGGAAAAATAAGGACAGTTGATGTTATTGATGACAATTCCTATGTCAAAAAGCTAGTAAATGAAAAAGTTAAAGGGGATGTAATGGTAATTGACGGAAAAGGTTCGACAAAATGCGCACTAATTGGGGATAATCTTGCAAGGATAGCTTCTGAAAATGGGTGGTCTGGGTTTGTTATAAACGGCTGCATAAGAGACTCGGAGATAATATCTACTATTGAAGTTGGAATAAAAGCAATAAATGTTGTGCCAAATAAAAGTGATAAAAAAGATGTAGGTGAATATAAAAAAGAGCTAAGCTTTGCCAACATTATATTTAAAGAAGGAGAGTACTTGTATTCAGATTCTGATGGAGTATTGACATCGAAAGAATTAATTCTTAATGACATTATTGCCTCAGAGGATTCTCTTATCCCATACCGCTTAGCATCATGCATAAAGATATTTAAATAATGACTAATATTATATTAGAAGCAAAAGGTATCTCGCTTTATAGAAATGATTCTAAAATCTTTACAGGTGTGTCTTTCAATATTGAAAAAAACAAACTCCTAAATATATATGGAAGAAACGGATCTGGAAAAACGTCATTGTTAAAAATCATAGCTGGTGTTACAGAACCAACAACAGGAAAGATATTTAATAAGGCTAATGACGATTTGCATGACAAAATTATATACATAGGCCATAAGAGTGGATTAAAGGGTAATTTAACAGTCAATGAAAACCTTTATTATTTTATAAAATCAGACCTAAAGAATAGTAAAGACAAAATAGATGATGTTTTGGATATTTATAAAATGTCAAAATATAAAAATACATTGATTAAAAATTTATCGCATGGACAGCAAAAAAAGGTATCTTTGATGAAGACGATTATAGTTAATGCTGTCGTATGGATACTTGATGAACCTTATAGTGCATTAGATGCTGAAAGTATCAAGATTTTTGATATGACGATGTTAAATTATATAGAGCAAGGAGGATCTGTTATAATAACCAACCACAAAGAGATAGCCGTAGAGAGTTGGAGCAAGAACTATAAACTAAATTCATGAAAAATCTATTCAAAGTAATTAATAAAGAATTTCTTCTGGTCGCGAGATCCGGATATGAAATATTCATGCCAATTGCGTACTTACTAATAATAATGATTTTATTTAATATATCCATAAGCTTTGTTGACAAAAAGATTGTCCAAGAATTGATACCACTAATGATTTGGATTTCTTGTCTACTCATCTGCATATTAAATTTGGAAATAATTTTCAAGGAAGACTATGAAGATGGAAGTTTAGAAATGTTTTTGATAAATAAAAAAGATATAGAGTCTACTGTTCTAGCAAAAATATTTGCTCATTGGGTTTCATCTAATTTTCCTGTTGTGATTGTTGCCCCTATAATTGCTTTAATTCTTGGTCTAGACCCTCATACATCCTCCATTCTTTTTCTAAGTTTACTGGTCGGCACTCCTTCGCTAACCTTAATTGGTTCTATTGCTGCGGCATTAACAATAAGCTTAAGGTCAAATAAAATTCTTTTATCTTTGATAGTATTACCTCTATATGTCCCTATATTAATTTTTGGAACAAATGCAGTAAATAACTCATTTTTTGGCATTAACTATCATAGTGAAATAATTATGATGATATTATTATTTTTTATTTTTTTATTAATCACACCAATTGCATGCGCTAAGGCGCTTCAAATTGGTTTAGATTGATTTTATCCAATTAGTATTTTTTTCATGCTCTATTAATGTATTTCTAGCTGACAGCAGTATGGCCAATAAAAGATATGATGTGAAGCCAATGGTTGTATATATCAGTGGATATAACATTTCATCAGAAATAGATGGGGAGCTAAACTTCATTACGGAGGGACCTTGATGTAAAGTGTTCCACCACTCAACAGAAAAATGAATTATAGGGATATTTATAAAACCAACAATAGCAAGAATATTTGCTGCTTTAGCTCCTTTTCGGTAATCATCATAGGCATGATATAAAAAAATTATTGAGAGATATATAAATAATAATACTAGCTCCGATGTTAACCGAGCATCCCATACCCACCAAGTTCCCCACATTGGTTTACCCCAAATAGAGCCAGTGACTAATGCAAGAAATGTGAAAATAGCTCCATTTTTTGCTGAAGCAATTGACAGTATCTCAAATACCTTTATCTTCCAAATCAATGCGATCACAGAACAGATAAATAGTGATGTATATGCAAACAAAGAAAGCCATGCGCTTGGGACATGGACATAGATAATTCTGAAAGCATCTCCCTGCTGATAATCAGGAGGAGCTACAAAAAGACCTAAATATAAACCATATGATATGAATATCAAAGTTACAAAAAAAGCCCATGGTATTATTTTTGAAGAAAAAAAATAAAAGTTTTTTGGCGATATATTTTGAAAAAGTTTTTTAAACATAGTTCTTTATTCGTATTTTATGATAACATAAAAAAAAGTTAAAACTAATGAAACACAGTACAAAAAATAAACATCTCAAAAAATATGAATTGGTAGAGACCACATGGAATAAAGGGAAGTTTGGAAAATATAGAATACTTAAAAAAATAAACAAACTGGCTTTTAATTCATCAACAAACTCTAAGAAATAGCTTCTATTACGGGTCTCCAGTTATAGTCAACATCGGAGATTACAAAGAATTCCTTATTTAGGAATGTTTGATTTTTATTATACTTCAGAGGTTTCATAAACTTATCCACAACCGCTCCTCCAGCTTCTTCAATTAATGATTGACCAGCAGCCGTATCCCATTCATGCGTAGGACCTAACCTTGGATAAAAACAACCTTGCCCAGATGCAATATAACCAAATTTCAATGCACTAGAACATTTAATAAACTTTGGTGAGTAAATATGATTTGTTAAAAATGATATGACGCTGTCTTTTATAGATGAACTTGTATAAATTATGTTAGTACGATCACTATGAATCTTTTTTGTAGATAACCTTATTGCCTTACTATCTTTTTTCTGCAAATATGCGCCTAGATCTTTATATGAATAATAAAAATCTTGTGTGATAGGCGAGTATATCAAACCTAGAATAGGAGAATCATTTTCAATCAAAGATATACATATACAAAACTCATGTCCTTTATTCATATAATTTCTAGTTCCATCTAGAGGATCAATCAACCAAAAACATGAGTGTCTCTCTTGCCCTTTATAATCCTCTTCAGAAATAATAGGTATATCTGAAGTTAAATGTCTCAAGCCTTGAGTTATAATATTATTAGCTCCAATATCCGCTTCTGTAACTGGAGTTTTATTTTCTTTAGTAACATAGTTTAAATCTGTATTGTGAAGTTTTATTTGTAATTCTCCAGCCTCAACACATAAGGTATGGAGCATAGAAAGTATTTGTTTAAATTTATTTTTGTCTAACATTATTTAAGCCATTATTATAAATATACAAAGCAGCTAGGGCTCTTGAATCTATGTTCGTATTCTGATTCAAGAAAGAAGCAATATTTTGCTGTCTACATTTCACTATAATTAATTCCTCAGGTTCGTCACCTAATAGTTTAGATGGCACAAGGTTTTCTGCTAAAACAATAAATGTTGTGTGATCAATATACCCTGGCGCAAGGTCTAGTGTATATATATGTTGCAGCTGGGTTGATTTGAAACCGATTTCTTCTTGTAACTCACGATTAGCAGCCTCTATTATTAATTCTCCTTTATCAATTTTACCTTTTGGAAAGGTTAATGAATAATCATCAATAGCAGCTGCATATTCTTTAATGAAATAAAGTTCATTATTTAAAATTGGCAAAATCATAACCGCACCCTCGCCAGTCCCTGATATTACCTCATACTCACGAGTATCATTATTATCAAATTCGATATTAAGCTTCTCGACTTTAAAAAGTTTGGTTGATGTAATAATTGATTTATTTTTAATGGTAGGCATTATAAGATTATTAGGTATATTTTTATTAGGAATGATACATTAAATATAATGCAATTAAAAGATAACAAATATTTTCTTATTGATCTTGATGGGGTTATTCTGGATACTAAGTATGATAATTATTTTTGGCAAGTTTATATACCGAAGGTTTATGCTGATAAGAAATCAATAACTATAGAAGATTCGATTAATATAACACATACACTGTTTAACTATAAAAAGAAAACCAAAGATTGGTATGATATTGAATACTGGTCTAATCTACTAAATATAGATATTAAAGCTGAAAAAGAAAAACGCGAGAATGTCGATAGAATAGCATATAAGGAAGGAGCTATCCAAGTTCTAGAAAAATTAGTGGCACATAATAAGCAACTCTTTTTAGTAACAAATGCACATAGGAAAACACTAGACATAAAGTTAAAAAAATTTGATATTTCAGAATATTTTAGTCAAATGATATGCTCTCATGAACTGGGATATATTAAGGAAAATATTCAATTTTGGCATATCTTGAGAGTTAAACTCAATATTGATTTTAAAAATACCATATTAATAGAAGACACGATAGATAATATTAATTCTGCATATCATGCGGGCTTACGGAATTTTGTCTATATAACTGACCAAGAAAAAAGCAATGGCAAAATAAATCCCTTATGTCTCAAAACTTTCTCAGAACTTACCTCTCGCTTTTAAAAAAGTATGTTTATTAAACTCGAAAAAATCTGGGAATACCTCATCTACATAAAGTATTTTTTTTGAGTTTTTATATAGAGATACTCTATGAATAGAATTATTGATAACCTTATACGTTGTCTTATTTCTATGGAATCTTTTAGAATTTAATATATATGTGCCTAAAGATTTTGTACCCAAGATTTTCAAAAATCTCTCACGACCAGAAATATGCTTCTGAGGCATGAAAGTATAGGCCTCAATATCAGGGTATAGAGATGTTGATAATATTACTTTTCTAAATACACCAAAAGCTTTCACTTTATCAAATAAATAATATGGGAATATTTTAGATGACAATATTGATGACTGGGATATAACTTTAACTTCGAAATTATGATTTGGCGTAGATGTTAACTTATTTGTTAATGAATTACGGTCAATAATGCTTAGTCGTGTTAAAAATCCGATTCTTTTTAGCTTAATTTCATTTTTCCAATTTGAAAGATACTTATATGACATATTATAGTTGAATTGTATCAGATGGTTCTTTCCCCCATCTTTTGATTAATTTTAATTTACTTTTTTCATCTAACGAGTCTATATTATCATATGATTCTTTTATTAAATCATAGTTATTAAGTGCATCTTCTGGGGTAGCCAATTTAAAATTATGGTTAATTCCTGACTGTTTATATCCCAAATAATCTCCTGCACCCCTGAGTTTCAAATCTTCTTCAGCGATTGCGAAACCGCTTGAGTATTCCTCCAAAGCTTTAAGCCTAGAAAGCGCTGATTCGGGCAATGAATCTTTGCTAACCAAATAACAGTAACTTTGTTTCCCACTCCTCCCCACTCTACCTCTGAGCTGATGAAGCTGCGATAAACCAAACCTGTTTGGATCTTCTATAACAATACACGTTGCATTTGGAACATCTACGCCAACCTCAATCATGGTGGTGCATACAAGAATATTGATTTCACCATTAACAAAAGAGCTCATTATTTTTGAGTTTTCTTTAGAATCCTGCCTTCCATGTAACATTGATATTTTATAAGATGTAAAAAAATTACAAAGCTCATCATAAATACCTTTAACATATTCAATCTCATGCTCTTCTGTATGGTTGATACATGCGCATACCCAATATATTTGCTCATGCTGCTTTAATATATTACTAATATTTTTGAATAATAGTGGTTTATCATGATTAGAAATAATTTGTGTTAATATAGGTTTTCTATTTTTAGGCATTTCTTTTATTACAGTATAATCCAGCCCTTCATATAAAACCAAAGAAAGAGATCTTGGTATTGGTGTAGCTGATAAATAAATTTCATGGGCCCTTATCGATTGATCGTGATTTTTTTGTGAGAGAAGTACTCTTTGATTAATACCAAATTTATGTTGTTCATCTATAATGATTAAAGCAAGTTGTTTGAAACGAACAGTCTTTTGGATCAAAGAATGTGTTCCAATTACAATATCTATCTCTCCATCAGCCAAACCATTTATAATAGCAATTTTACGATTCGAGGATAAATTATTTTTAAAGCAAGCAATTTTCACGTCATATTTAATCAACAAACTCTTAAAAGTAGTTAAATGTTGATCTGCAAGGATTTCCGTTGGAACAAGAACTGCTGTTTGTAGGCCTGATTGTTTAGCATAAAGGGCTGCAATAACCGCTATCACTGTTTTACCAGAACCAACATCACCTTGGATCAATCTCTTTGTTGGAAAATTTTTTGAAAGATTTTCTTTAATAATATTTGATGCCTCAACCTGTGAAGAAGTTAATTGAAATGGTATAGATTTTTGAAATGAAGTAAGTAAATTTTCATTTATAGAGAAACTATATGATTTAGATTTTTGTGATGAAGACTTTGCTTGCGCTAAAAGTAACTTATAAGCTAGGAGCTCTTCAATAACAAATCTTTGCCTTCCAGACTCAAAGAGTAAATTAGATGCATTAAAATCAGCAGATGAAGGGAAATGGCAATATCTTAAAGCGTCTAAATAATAAGGAACATCAAGATTTTGCAATAGATTTTTATCAAAGATATCAATATTAGACTTATTTTCAATATAATTATACGCATCTTTTATAAATCGACGTATTTTATTTTGTGATACAATTCTTTTGGTTTTATAATAAGGAACAACATTCTCTATAGCTATATTTTTATTTATAACCTCTATCTCTGGATGAATCATTTCTCTTGTCTTCCCTTTAAAGCGAATGACTCCTGACATACGAATCTTTATTCCAGTTTTTAGATTAGAATAAATTATGATTTTATGAAGAAATCTTATTTGTATAACTGATTCCCCGATGTCTACAGTTAATATAAGATTAGGTTTAAATCCTTTAGTCTTAATTACTTTTTTTATGACTCCGATGAAGAGACCATGATCTCCAGATGATAGAGAATGTATGTCTGATAGTTTTGTTTTGTCTATTAAGAAAGATGGGAGAAATAAAATTAAATCACTTATTCTTTTAATGCCAATTTTGTGTAATTGAGTTTTTGTCGCAGGACCAATTCCTGGCAACCCTTCTAAATCTTTATCCTCTAATCTTTTTTGTATGACCATCAAAATTAAACATCAGAGAATACAATTGCATCTATTTCAACTTGAACATCTTTTGGAAGTCTACTTACCTCCATAGCTGCTCGAGCAGGATATGGTTTTGTGAAAAAGATTTCCATAGCTTCATTGACTGCTTGAAAATTAGTTAAATCCTTCAAATAAACATTTATTTTTACGATATCTGATAATTGACAATTTGATTCTTTGACTATTTCAGAAATATTATTCAATACTTGTTTTATTTGGAGATCAAAATTATCACTAACAATTTCCATGGTATCTGGCATCAGTGGGATTTGCCCTGATATGAAGACATAACTGCCTGCTCTTATAGCCTGTGAATATGCGCCTATTGCTGATGGTGCTTTTTTAGTATTTATTTTTTTTATTTTGCTCATGGCTTTTTCCTTACATATCCATCTTTTGATAATTTATCTAAGTATTCATGCCAATAATTTTTGTAATTTAATGATAAGTCATATAAATATTCCCATGAGTATAAGCCGGTATTGTGTCCATCGTCGAAAACTATTTTTATAGCGTAATTTCCAACTGGTTCAATTGCATCTATTGCGGTATGCTCTTTACCTTTTTGCAAAACTTCTTGCCCTGGACCATGACCTTTAACTTCAGCTGACGGCGAAAAACACCTCAAGTATTCAGTTGTCAGATTAGCATTAACACCGTCTTCAAATTTTAAAGCCAATATGTTAGTTTTTTTGATATATCTTATTTCAGTGGGTTTTATCATAATAATAAGTATATATTTATATTAAGATTATTTCACTTCCTATTAATTAGTGGTCTCGTCTATCTTGGACTTTGCTCGAGGATGAGAATTAATATAGACCTTTTTGAGATGTTCAAAGTCTAAATTAGTGTATATTTGAGTAGTGCTTATATCTTCGTGACCCAGGAATTCTTGCACAGCTCTCAAGTCTCCTGATGATTCTAATAAATGCGTAGCACAAGAATGTCTCAACGTATGAGGACTTATTTTACAATTTAGGCCAAGTACTTTACACCAATAATCTAACCTTAGTTGAACAGACCTGTTAGATAACCTTTTGCCGAATTTATTTAAAAAAAGAGCATCATTCCCGTTAGGGGTGCCTCTGTTATTGAGCCATTTCTCAAGCGCAATAATTGCTTGTGTTCCAATAGGGAGGTATCTTTGCTTTTGACCTTTACCAATGACAGACAAAATACGACCACTAAGATTGACAGATGATGTATTGAGAGAGGTAATTTCTGACAGTCTCAATCCAGAACTATACATGAGTTCAATCATAGCTTTATCCCTGAAAGCAGCAAATGATTTTTCTGGGATATTACATAATATCTCAACTTGTTCAATTGATAAAATATATGGTAATTTTTGAATTTTTTTAGGGGTAATTATTTTCTTTGTAGGATTGACTATAATTATCCTTTTCTTCGATAAAAAATTAAATATAGATCTTATGGAGGAAGCTTTTCTTGCTAGAGATGTAGCTGAAAGGCCAGAACGATGTAATTTATTAATATAATTTTGTATTGTATTAGAAGAAATATCATTCAGTTGTGAAATCCCAATATCAGATAAAAAATATTCAAATTTTTGAAGATCTAGAAAATAGTTTTTATAAGTTGCGGCACTATATTGTTTTTCATGCTTGATATAAGAAAAAAATAATTGACTAGCAGATTTAAAGCTTTTCGTTCCAGGTGTCGTCATACTCATATGTGCTAGGTCCAACTAAAGTTAAATTATTTGTTTGATTTGTTAATTCTGATGTGGCACTCCAGCTAATGTTGAGTACCCCGCCTTCTTGTTCAACATTAATATCATTTTGTTTATATTTTTCTCTTAAGAAATTATGAATGCAAAACGCACCGGCTGCAGAAGCCGCGCTACCACAGGATTTTGTCCATCCTGAACCCCTTTCATTTACTCTAATAATTAAGTTAAGATTTGGATTGATAATCAGCTCATCATAGTTCAAAAGGAAAGATATATTTGCACCATCATCATATATGCTTGTCAAAATGTCAGATATTGCTTCTTTTTGTGAGAAACAATCTGATGAAAATACAATACAATGAAAGTTCCCTACGGATATAGGCGCATAACTAAATGTCAATTTATCAGTGTCTTTAAGTGATTTAACATGACAATAGTTCTTCTTATATTCAATAGAGAAGTCCGCGTTTAACTTAACAGTTGGTGATTCAGTTACGAACAAAGGAGGGCCCATTTCTACAGAAATATTATTTAGATCTATATACCTAGCTTTATAGGTTTCACGTCCAATGCAAATAGAGCATGAAGATAAGTTATGCTTTAATTTAAGATATAGCATAACAGCACGCAGGCCATTGCCACATTGTTTAGCTTCTGTAGAATCTTGATTGAATATAATACATTCAACCGAATTAGCCGAGAGTAATTTTAAGACCAACAACTGATCACACCCAATGCTATCACGTGAACACATTGATAGAATCAGTTTTGATGTAAATTTGATTTTCTGAGAAGTATTATCAACAATTATAAAATCATTACCCTGGCTATTCATTTTAGTAAACGCTATTGACACCAAAGTCTCCTGAGTCTAAACCAAATATTTCTTTTCATTTTCCATAATCTGCTCAATTGTCTCTCTTGCCCGAATTTTTTTAATTATTTTATTATTCAATAAATATTCATCAATTTTTGGACGTGTATTATAATTTGATGATAACACAAACCCATATGCACCAACATTTTCAATACAGAGATAATCACCTTGATTAACTGAGAGCATTCTGTCTTTCCCAAGGAAATCTGCTGTTTCACAAATTGGACCCACTATATCAGCAAGAACTTTTTTTTGATTAGACTGCTCGAGCTCAAATATTGAATGATAAGCATCATAAAGCGGTGGCCGAATTAAGTCGTTCATTCCAGCATCAACAATTATAAAGTTTTTTGTTGATGTTTTTTTTGTATTGATAACCTTTGTTACTAAAATACCGGCTTCACCAACTATTGATCTCCCGGGTTCGATGAGTATTCTTAGCCCTAAAGATTTAGTGATCTTTAGAATTTCGCTGATAAAATTGTCTTTAGAGAGTATAGACTCTTGCTGATAAGAGATTCCAAGGCCACCGCCAATATCTATATGATCTAATTCTATGTTCAAATTTTTAAGTTCAGAGACTATATTTTTTACTTTATTAAGAGATGCAATGAATGGCTTGACATCTGTTATTTGTGAACCAATATGAAAATCTATACCACATATCTTCAAACCTTCAAGGTTAAAAGCCTCTTTATATAATTTAATAATTTCTGATTCATCTATACCAAATTTATTATCACGCATTCCAGTAGTTATGTATGGATGTGTATTTACATCAATGGCTGGGTTAACCCTAATTGATATATTTGCAATTGTTTTATTCTCTATAGCTAATCTGTTGATAGTATGAAGTTCATCCTGGGATTCAACATTAAAACACATTATATTTACTGATAGTGCAAATTTAATTTCTTCTTCAGTTTTACCAACTCCAGAAAATACTGTTTTAGATGGGTCACCCCCGGCCTGAATAACTCTATATAATTCACCTATAGAAACAATATCAAAGCCTGAGCCTAGATTAGATAAAACAGAGAGCACAGAAAGATTTGAGTTAGCCTTGACTGAATAGCATACAAGGTGATCAACTTGTTTTAGATTTTTTTTATATGAGTTAAAGTTTTGCGTAATAATGTTTTGTGAATATAAATAAAAGGGCGTTTGATTAAGTTCTGCAAAGTCCAGAATATTAACCTCATCAAAAAATAAGACATTATCTTTATACTTCGATGTCATAAATACCTCAATTGTTGTTGGTTGGAGATTCCTGTTCTGTAACTTGTTCAATTTGCTTTTTAGGTAAAGTCAATGGCCCTTTGTTACCACAAGATGAAAGGACAAAAGAGAAAGCTATTATCAGAACCAAATAAGTAATAATTCCATTTGAACGGTTTATTTTATAAGACATATGATACATTATAATCATATTATCTTGTGTCTACTAGGCTAGCAATGAATTTAAATAATGATTTTATAACAATTGGAAACAAGGAGAAGTCTAAGGTCAATGTTGTATGGCTTCATGGCTATGGTTCTAACAACTGGTCTTTTGAGTCAACCTTGAAGGTAATGAATATGCAGATGAATACTGCCGCATATATTATTTTGCCAAATGCACCTAAAGTGGATAATAAAAGATCATGGTACCCACTTCCATTTAAAGACAAAGATGGGAAATTAATTGAGGACTGCATAGGCCTAAAAAATTCGATTGATATGATTGATAACTTCATAAATACACAAAAACTTGACAAAGAGAAGAAGCTGATAATTGGTGGTTTTTCTCAAGGAGCAGCACTATCGCTCAGCATGTCTTTTGCTAGTGTCCATAAAATATATGGGTGCGTAGCTTTATCTGGATATATGCCATGTGTAAAAATATATACAAAAACAAATATAAATGTCAAAAACGTATTCATAGCTCATGGTTTTGAAGACAAAGCAATAGAATATGAGGCGTATGAAAAAAGTTTACTGTTTCTTAAGGAAAAAACAAATAGAATCACAACATCAACTGGTTCTTTTGGTCATACAGTTAATAAGCAAGTTAGTGATGATTTGGTATGTTGGTTTGAAGGGATAATAAATGAGCCCCGCAAGGAGCTCATTTAACTAACTAGTCTCTATGTCTTTGTGCTGCAGCCATAGCTGTTTCACTTCCGTACTTCTCATTGATCTTTTCAACAGTCTCAAAATGATCAGCTCGTCTATGAGTTAAACAATTACCTTTTTTATCAACACCCCATAATGCATATGCAATAAAGGGTTTAAGATGATCAGGTGTTTGGTCAAAGTGCGGAATGCCGAACCTAATAAGTAAATTATTACGGTCTGCCCCACTAGCTTTTTGTTCTTGTATAATACGTTGGACTTCTACCTGAAGATCTTTAACATCATCTCCATTCCAAGTGCCAACTTTTGTTCCATCAGGTAATATTATGTCATCGCCTTCTGGTACTGGATGATCT
>MDSV01212370.1_pt1 | contig 14602 bp, 1 predicted proteins | sample 810851 | NCBI WGS metagenome assembly MDSV01 (sample SAMN05326640, study PRJNA326480) | marine metagenome | isolation source: seawater | place: Atlantic Ocean: North East | collected 2012 | reverse complement strand
GGCACTCGGCGAAGGACTCCTCCGTGACGCAGGTCTGGTACAGGCGCGCGAGGTTGGCGCGCAGCCCCTTGGGGGGCTCGGTGGTCATCTTGAGCCCCCTCTGCAAAATAGCCAGCGGGAAGTGAGGGGTCGGGTTGGACGAGAGCCACAGGCGGAACCGCTCGTGCGGCGCGGCGTCCTCGAAGCGCTCGACGATTTTTTGAAGTTCGGGCAGCCACGAGAGCATCAGGTGGCAGTTCGCCAGGAACACCCAGTTCCCGTCTTTCGTCGCGTCGTCGATGAGCTTCGTGGCGATCGGGGCCTGGCCCTGCCCGAGCGCGACGGAGAAGAACCGGTCCGCGACGCCCTGCGCCTGCGCGAGCTGCTTCAAGTTCGCCGTCGGGTCCACGCCCGGGGACAAGACGAAAATCAGCGGCGCCAGCGGCGTCGAGTCGGCGTGCGTCTCCGCCAAGTCGAGCGTGGGCGGCTCGACGTATTTGCGTCCCAGCGCGTTCGCGACGTACATCGTCGCGGCTTTCTCCACGCGGTCCATGCGCAGGCATCGCACCAAAATCATGCGCTGCAGCTCGTCGCACTTGCTCTCCCAGTCCCCGGGCAGACGCGTCGGGGCGTTTTTGTTCTCCGGCTCGCTCTCGCGGTACCAGTCCTCCCAGTCGACAACGTTCTGCTCAAAGTGCGTCGTGATGCCCATGAAGTGTGGCACCTGCTGCTCCAGCTCCACCACGTTGTCCCAGGCGAGCTCGCTGATCCAGTCCGGCGCCGGGTTGGGGGGCTGGTCCGAGCGGTCCAAAACGGCGCCGCCGCGCAGGAAGAAGCGCCACTCGACGTCGTTCATCTTCCCGTCGCTCTGAAGAATCCGGACGCACATCTGCAGCGACAACAGGAGTTTGTGCGCTTCGAACAACCCGCGACTGGTGTACTTGTACGTGGCGTAGGTGTGGAACTCGTTCAGGAACTTTATGCGCTCGTCCAGACGCGTGCTCTGCGGCGCGTTTTTGATGGAAAGCAGGAACAGGTCCACGTACGCGTCCAGCGAGAACTGGTACATCGGGTCCACCGCGGCGAGGTCGTACAGCACGAAGTACAGAATCGCCGCGCGCACCGAGCACGGCCGATACAGCGCCGACGCCGACTCGATTTTCTTCCCAGTCTTCTCGGCGACGGCGAGCGATTCCGTCACCTCGTCGGACGTCACCTTCGAGTCGTTGAGCGTGTTGATGAGCTCGATGTTGTCCAGCAGCGACCCGGTGGCGTTGGAGAGCAGATCCAAGAGCTGGTCCTCCAGCTCGGCGATGGTGCGCTTGCCGGCGGCGACTTTCTTCACCAAGTCGTTCTTCTGCTGGTCGAGATCGGGGCGTTCCTTCTGCACGACGACGTTGAGCAGCTGCGCCTCCAGGCCCTGTTCTTTCACCGCGAAGTTGACGATGGTCACCTTCGTGCTCACCTCAGGGGTGTAGTGCGGGTTGTTCAACTTCGAGGTGAGGTACAGCTTGAAGTCGGGCGAGTAGTCCACCTCCTTGTCGCCCAGCTTGATCGCCAGCGAGTTGCCTTTCTTGATGAACGACTTGCTCAGCACCGGCTCGAGGATGGGGTCGATCTCCTCCTGCACGTCCTGGATGAGGACCGGGTCGCCAAACTGGATGGCGTTCTCCATGCGGCGCACCATGTCCGGCATGTTCAGCGTCACCACCTTCAGCCCGCGCGGCTTCTCCATGTTCTTGATCCACTTATTGCCCTGGCCCTGCGGGTCGATCAGGAGCGGCCACCGGTTCCCGCGCGTCACCACCACGCCATTCTCCGTGGAGAAGGCGTCGGCGGGCAGCCCGTCGATGTTCCAGTCGCGCACGTCCGAGGGGTCGGCGAGGAAGAGCGCGAAGTCAAACGCGGGCGACGCGGGGATGCCCAGCGCCTCCACCTGGGGAAGCCAGGTCTTTGCGACGAGCGCGTCTCGGTACTCCGACGGGAACGGCCCCGCGTACGACATGAACGCCGCCGCGATCACGACGTCGCCGGGAAGCGCCTCGATCTGCTCCTCGTACCGACCGATGCTCTGCTCCCAGCGCGTCTTCTCGCCGGCGAGGCCGTTGACCAGCTTCTCGGCTCTCTGCAGCTTCGCCTCCAAGTCCGCGAGCTCGTCTTCCAGCGCCTTCTTCTTCGAAGTGGACGTCTCGTACTTGTCCTTCAGCGCCTGGACCTTGTCGAGCACCACCTGCAGTTTCTGCTCCGCCTCCTTCAGCGCCGCCTGCTTCTTCCGCAGAGCCTCCTGCGCCGCTTTGAGCTTGGCGCGCTTCGGCGCCACCTCCTTGGCGACGTTTCCGTAGATGAACATCGCGTGCACCCACTGGCACAAACCTTTGGCGGCGCCCGAGACGGCGCCGATCTTCTCCGGCGTGTACTCCGGGTCGTTCACGTACTTCTTCATCTTGCCAAGAAGCGCGTCATCCAGCTTGTCCTTGTCGAAGTTGATCAGGCCGGGCAGGAACTGCGTGTCCCCGAGCGCCTTCTTGGCGGCGTCCCAGGTGGGCGACTTCTTCAGCACCGTCATCACGCCCTTGAGGCACAGCTCCACCAACGCGGGCGGCTTGGAGTAGGCTTTCAGCTCGGACATATCCTTCTTGGTCAGCACGTTCAGCGCCGCCTGCGCGGCGTTCAGCGCGGGCATGGCTTGGTCCAAACCAGCCTGGCACTCCGCGGCGATGGCGTTGGCCTCCTCGGCGTCGCGGCCGATCTTCGCCGCCTCCGCCGAAACCCGCTTCTCCTGGTCGTCGGCTTCGCGCTTGTCGGCGACGATGGTCACCAGCAGCTCCTCGCACTCCGTCTTCGCCGCCGCCACCACCACCTGCTTCTCCTGCGCCACGATGGTCATCTCCCCCACCTGCACGCTCGTCTCATCCAGCTTCAGCGTTCCTCCCCGCAGCTTGTTGGCCATCCCGCCAATCTTTTTCCGCTTCTCCGTGAGGAGCGTGCGATACCCGTTGACAAACTCCAGGTAGTTGGTGGGCGTGACGTAGTTTTTCCGTTTCAGCGCGGCGAGCATCTCGCCGGATTTCTCCGCGGTGGACCTGTGGCAGGTGGCGAATACCTTGCACAGGCTCTGCTTGACTTCGTCGTCCATCTCCTTCTCCGACTCCATCTGCTTCTTCGCTACCTCCTGCAGCGCGTCCGAGGGCCACTCCGTGAACCAGTCGATGGTGCAGCAGTTTACGAGCCCGGGGAACATGCGGCACCGCTCGCGGAACCCGTCGCCAATCGGGGACATGCACAGCACGATGTGCAGGTTCTTGATGACCCGCCCCAGGAAAAACGCGTACAGCTCGTCCTGCATCTCGCCCGCGCCGGCTTTCTTCGCGTCCGCGCGCACGTCCTCGCACAAACCGCTGATCTCGTCCTTCGCGAACAGGTTAGGCACCTCGCCGCTGGTGAGCACGTTGTTGATGTCCTCTAGGAACGTCTCGACGACGATCTGCGTCTCGTCGAAGAGGAACACCGTGGGCTTGTCTGCGACGCCGGCTTGCCGGAAGAGCTCTTTCAAGTCCTCCCGGAACTCCACCAGGCGGTAGTTCTTGGTGATCTCGATGGAGAAGCACTTGAGCTCGGCGACGTACGTGGCGAGCCGCGCGAGCGACTTTCGCCCCGAGCCGCCGACGCCCACCAGCAGCGCGTTGCCGCGGGGCTGGCACAGAACGCGGTGCACGCGGCAGACGTGCATGAGCGCGTCTCTGAATAACACGAGGTCCATCGGCGTGTTCCCCGGCTCGATGGCGTACTCCTCCAGCTTCTCGGTGAGCGTGTCTTTCAACCGCCGGGGGTCGACCACGGCTTCGTACGGCGGGTCGTCCACGTCCGCGCGCATGAACGAGACGAACGGCGGACACTCGCCGTAAAACGGCTCGAAGAGCGTCTCCCAGGAGCTTCCCAGGACGTGCAGCAGCTTCTGGTCCAGCTGGTTCTTGAGCCAGGCGGTGTCCTTCGCGTCCCACATGCGGTCGCCAAACACGCGGAAGCACTCGTGACACCACAGCTGAAGAAATTGGTCCTTCTCGGCGTAGTACCGCCGCGTGGTCTGCATGGTGCCCTGGATCACCTTCGCGAGGTCGCGCGTGTTGAACAGGTAGTGCGACTTGCTCGGCGTCGGCAGGAGCTCCTCGGCGATCGAGGCGTAGAGTTCCACCGTCGCCTTGACGACGGGGTCGCCCAGAGGTTTGAGCGAGTCGTCGAAATCGCGCAGGTGGTGGTTGAGCAGCGTGGAGTAGATGCGGTGCAGCTGCGCGTCGCTGGGGTTGGTCATGTTGAGCGTCGCAAAGACAGACATGATGCGCTGTGAGAACGCGTTGCGACCGCCGCCCGGCGGCGCCATCGACGCCATGAGCTGGATGTCGCGGATGTTCTTCACCTCCTGTTTGCCGCGGTCGTACCAGAAGCCGTTATCCGCCCACAGCTTGAGCAGCTCCAGCGGGGGCATGAACCCGAACGCCGACTTCTGCGGCATGTTGAAGTCGTCGCACAGCACCACCATCCGCTTCCCGCCCGGGGGCGCGAACGTGCCCTTGCTCCGCTTCTCGAGCTTACCCTCGATGACGTCCTGCAACGAGTTGGAGGAGGTCTGCGCGGAGAAGTTCACCACGCAGCTCGCGTAGCCGTCGGGCAGCTCCTCGAGGCACTTCGTGGCCACCATGGACTTGCCGACGCCCACGCGCCCGACCACCAGCACGTGCGAATGCGCCGCCGCCAGCGTCAGCGCCACGGCTTTCGTGCGCGTCGTGTCCACGGTGGGCACCATGATGCGGAAAAAAGGCGTGTCCTCCGGGGGCTTGTACGCCGTGAGCTTCGACTCCCACGGCGCCCAGTCGCGCGTCTTGGCGTCCACGAAGTACTCGTACACGGTGTCCTTCGACGGGACGCTCGAGTCCAAGTCGCGCACGAACGTGTCAAACTTTTTGCGGCTCTCGTCGTCCAGCGACGCGCCCACCGACCACGTCAGCGCGTACACGAAACTCTTCTCCACCATCGCGAGGTACGCCTCCGGGTCGTCCGCGGGGTAAGTCGACGGGTCGAGCCCCGAGCCGATCGGGTCCTGTTTCAGGGCGTCGAACAGCGTGGTGAACTGCCGCACCGCGGCGAGCTTGTCCGTCTCCACCAGCTGCGAGCACTTCAGCCGCCGGAACTCCAGCGCCGGCTCCATCCACTTGGTCAGGAGCGCGTGCACAGCCGGCTTGAGCGCGCCGTCGCCCTTCCCGTCCGCGTTGTGTCGCCGTTCCAGCCCGGCGAGCCACGAGGTGGCGAAGGGCCACCACCCCAGGTCCTCGACGTTGAGGTAGATCATGCCCGCGCGCGACACCGTGGCGGGCGAGGCCTGGCTCAGGTCCTCCACCTCGAACAGGATGGACACCTGAGGCGACATCATGATGCGTTCGCCGGAGAGGAGCGTGAGCAGTTTGTTATCGTCCAGCAGCGTGTTCATGGACTCGATCCAGAGCGTGTCCACGGGTCCGTCGAAAAGCGTCCACTTCTGGTTGGGGCTCTCGTCCTTGCAGATGTTGCGCATGACCCGCGCGAGGATCCCGTCTGTCCACTCGTGCGACGCGGGATCGAAGCACCCGTAAATCTCGTCGTTGGAGAGCGCCAGAGGGTTGATGGTGTACACCTCCACCTTCTGGAACTCGCCCTCGCCCGCGCCGTCCTCGCACAGCTGCGCCATCGCCGCCTTCAGCACCTTCCAGGCGGCGGTTTTGCCCGCGCCGGTTTTGCCGACGATCATGTTCCCGTGCCTCGCCACCTTACAGTCGAAGATCTGGATGATCTTGACGATCCAGTCGTCCACCACCTGAAGCCCGAGCTCGACGCACTTGCGCTCGAGCATCGCGCTCAGCGCGCCGCCCGCGTCGGGGGGCTGGTCGACGCCCGGGAACAGGTCGCCGAGCAGAGCGCGGAACAAGGGGATGTCGAGGTAGACGAGCTTGGGCATGATGAGGTCCTGCATCGTGCGGTAGAGGATCGCCTCCTCGGAGCCCTCCGGGTCGACGCGCTTGTGCGCGCCGGCGGCGCGCGAGATGGGGATCACGAACGAACGTAGCGTGTAGTCGTAGTGGTCCTGCTTGGAGAGCTGCTGCTGCGAGAGCTCCATGATGGCCACCATCTTCTTGGCGAGGCTCTTGGCGGAGGAGAAGCCCTCGGCAAACATCATGATCTCGGCGATGAGCGAGAAATCGGGCACCATCATCGAGACCGGGCGCACGATGGCCTTCAGGTTATCGGGCAGCTCCGCGCGCCCGGCGTAGCCGGGGTTCATCGTGACGAACACGCCGCACGACGGGATGAGCCGGATGTTCTGCCCCTCGAAGAAGAACATTTTGGCGCGTTTCTTGACGGCGGCCATGATCACCGAGATTTGCGTCGCCACCACCGAGAGCACCTCCACGGAGATGCGGTTGAACTCGTCCAGGCACGCCCACGCGCCCGTCTGCGCTAAGCCGGAGAACATCTTGGCGGTCATCTTGTAATCGACGCCGTCGGAGCAGTTGAACACGATGACGTAGCGCGCCAGCGCTTTGCCGAAATCCTTCACCGTCTCCGTCTTGCCCGTCCCGGCGGGGCCGAGCGGATTCCCGCCGCGCCGCGTGAACATTGCCGCGCCTAGGGTCATGTAGCACCGGTCCGTCAGGGGGGTCACGACCAGGCGACCGTTGTTGCCCTGGTACTCGTACCCGTACGAAAACACGGAGAGCACCTGCTTGACCATGCAGTCGTCCTTCTCGTGGTCCCAGTAGAAGCGCAGCTGCGAGACCCACTCGAAGTCCGTCACCGCGTCGCAGCCGGATTTCGCGAGCTTCTCGATGGAATCGCGCGCGTGCACCTCAATCGTGATGAGCGCCACCACCTTCTTGCGGTTCACCTTGTCCAGCTTCGACCGGGTCAGGGTCACGAGCTTGCTCAGGTACGACACCCACTTCTTCTTCAGCATGCGCACGGCGGCTTTGGCTTTGTCCTTGTCCGCGAGCGCCTTCTCGCACTCCGCGGTCCAAACCACGCAGCCCGCGGAGATGATCATCTGACCGGGGAACTGCTTCACCCACTTTTCCTTCTTCATGCCCTTGCTCTGCTCGAGCGTCTCCCTGAGGCTCGTCTTGCACGCCCGGTACATCGCGCTCTCAACCTTGTTCAGCCATTCCTCCGGGCGGCCGTGCGTCGGCACCTCCTGGTCGAAGGGGAGCTGCTCGCCGTCCGGCGAGTGCATGAGCGAGGACGCGTAATTCCGCCGGCCGCCGTCGCCGGGGCGGTGCATCTCCAGCTTCTTGACGCCCTCGAACATGCCTTTGAAGTGCGGCTGCACGTTCAGCGGGTCCTTGGCTTGGCCCAGAATCTCCAACAAGTCGTCGCTGCTGATGAAGTAGAACCGCGGGAACTGCTGGCGCTTCTGCTCCAGGTACGCCTCGAGCGATTTCTGGATCTTCTCCAGCTTCTCGTCCATGCGCGTGAACGCGTCGAGCGTCTTTTCCGAGACGGGCGACGCCGCGTCGGGGGCGGAGCCCGTGCAGGCGGCGACGACGGAATTCTCAGACTGCATCGCGCGCATCTCGGCGACGAACGCGGCGTTGACATCGTCGAACATGACGCTCTCCAGCGGGAGCTGCTTCCGGATATCCTCCGACCCGACGAAGATATTCTCCAGGTACATCCACGCGGTCTGCACCTTCGTGACCAAATCGAGCATCTCGGACACGAGCAGCAACTTGCGTTCCCAGGCGGTGATCGGCGTCTCGAACACCACGAAGAACTTGGACGCCTTCATCGTCGATAGCGTGACGATGTTGTCCTCCAGCGCCGCGTACACGTCCTCCGTGCCCCGCAGCTTGTACACGTCCCGCCCCTCCTTGTACGGCACCATGTCCAACTTCAGCTGCGTCCAGGTCTCCTGGATCGTCGCCAGGCTGGTCTCGATCGCGAGCTCCTTGGTGGCGTTGGAGGAGAGCTCGGCGATGAACTCGTCGTGCAGATGCAGCTTCAACTCCGCGACGCGGCCGAGCGTGAAGTCGTCCCCGTGCGGGTCGAACGTTTCGCCGCACTTCTGCATCACCTGCTCCCAGTGCCGGTCGCGGATCGCGGGGTTGCGCAGGTCCATGATCAAGGGCATGATTTTCTTGAACCCGTCGATCGTGTCCTTCAGCGAGCGCCACGCCCCCCACTCGACGCCGCCGCCGCCGCCCGCGGAGGCGTCCGCGTCGCCGAGCACCTTCTTGCCGAGCTTCACCACGTTCTTGTTGATGGTCTGCGCGCTCGTCTCCATCTCCTCCACCTTCAAGTCGCGGAACTTCCCCAGAGACCAGACGTCGTACTCGGCGAGCCACTGTGTGATGAGGTCCCACAGCGCGCGCAGATTCCGCGTCTCCGCCTCCACGCGCCCGATCGGCTCCAGCCTCGGCAGGGGCGTCCCGAAGACGCCCAGGCCTGTCCGCACCTCAGCCTCGCGCGCGCGGAGCGACGCGGCGCTCGCGTCGAACGCGGCAAGCGCCGCGTTTGCGGCGTCCAGCGCGCCGTGGGTGACGGCGTCCGCGGCGGATTTCGGAGCCGTCGCCGCGAAACGCGCCTCGAACTCGTCCGCGTCGCTCACCAGCTTGTCCACCATGCGCGTCAGCTTGTCCCGGAAGCCCTCCTTGTGCTCCTCCAGAGAAACCTCCGTCTCGCCGAGCATCTCCGCAAACGACGTCCACGCGTCGTCCAGCCCGGCCAGCTTCGCCAGCTCCGCGGGCGTCGCGCTCGTCGCCTCGAACTTCTCCAGCGTCGCATACTGCGCGCGCAGGGGCGCGAACGAGGCGTGCGTCTCTTCGCGCTCGTCCAGCATCCGCCGGTGCATCGCCACCTTGTCCGCGAGCTGCTCCAGCGCCGCCGGCGGCGCGCGCAGCGCCTCCGCGCCCTTCTCGAAGTACTCGTACAGCGAAAACAGCCGCGCTCTCGCCTGGTCGTTGAGCAGCTCGAGGTGGCGCGCGCGCCACGTCTCGCAGTGCCTCGCCGCCGCGTCCACGAGGGGCTCGCAGTCCACTCGGAGGAACAGCATGTGCTTGGTATGCGCCTCCGCGCAGATCTCCTCCGCGAGATCCTTGAACTTCTGGATGTCGCGCTCGAACGTCGACAGCGGGTGGTCCGCTGCGGCATACGCCGCCAGCGTCGACGCTTTGTCCCGCTCCCAGACGAAACCGTACGACGCCTCCCAGCCGCCCACGAAGCGCGCCGCTTCGTCCACGACTCGGCTCGCGCCGTCGTCCACCGCAACGACGCGCGCGAGCGTCTCTGTTTCGTCCGCGGAGATGATCTCGTAGAACGTCCCTCCCGCGTCGCGCCGATTCGGTCGCTCCCCGTCGCGCGAGTCGTCCGACTCGCCCCCGTCCGACGCCTCCTCCGCCGGCCCGAGGCGGTCCACCGCCTTGGTCGCCGCGACGAGCGCGCGACACGTGTCGTGCAGAACCGCGCGGATGTCCGCCACCGCGGGCTTGAGCTCCACGTGCTTGTCCCCGCGCAGAATCGCCGCGACGCCGAAAAGCGGCGCGGTCTCCTTCGTCTTCGGGTCGCCGTGCAGCGCGCGCGACAACGACCGCAGGCTCGTCTTGACGGCGTTGCGCAGCGCCTCGAGCATCAGCGAGTCGACGTGTCGCAGGAGGTTGAGCCACTCCCGCCGAACCTCCGGCGAGTCGCGCGCGAAGATGGCCCTGAACGTCTTCTTCAGCACGTCCTCCATCTCCGCGCGCAGCTCCGCGAAGGTCTTCACCGCCTCCGCGAGTCGAGTCTCCTGCGCGTGCTGGAACTCGCCCTCCTGGTACACGCGTTTCTTGGCGAGCGACACGAGGCTCGCCTCGCTCATCTTCGCGCACTTCTCGCGCACCGCGTCCATGCACGCCTTGAACGCGTCCACCTGCGCCTTGACGTCGCCCACCTGCTTGAGGCTCTCGGTCATGTAGAACTCCAGGACGGACTTCGAGGACGTCCAGTTTACCTTCTGAAGCCCGGGCGCGATTTTTTTGTCCAGCGCGCCGAGGCGGTCGCGGAAAAGCCGACGCTCATCCGCGTCGAGGCGGAGCATCACGTCGTTGTACGCCGCCACCAGCCCGAGCACGTCCTCGCGCATGACGCGGTACTTCTCGCGGCTGCCCCCCAGCTCGGCGCAGACGTGCGGGATCTGGAAGTACATGCGCTCGAAGTGCTTCGTCTCCGCGAGGCACACGAGCAGCTCCTCGTCGAAATGCGCGCGAAGCAACGCGCGTCCGCTCCGCGCCTTCGTCCCTTCGTCCTCGTCGCCCTCCTCGTCGGCGACGGTCAGCAACCGGTTCTCCAGCCTCTGCTTCACCGAGGGCGCCACCGCGCGCTCGACGTGCGCGACCCAGGCGGCGTGCTGGCCCTTGGCGTACTTCTCGAACTGCGGGAGCGCCGCGTCGTACGCCAGGCGCAGAGACTCGAGCTCGCGCGCGAGGTCGGCGCCGCCGGCGCGCGATCCGGCGGTGTCCTCCTGGACGCCTCGCGAAGACGTCTCGTCCCTCCTCCGCGCCGCCGCTTTTTCGTTGCGCGCCGCCGTCCACGCCGCCGCCGCCGCCTCGAGCGCGTCCCAGGGCGCCTTCAGGCGCGCGCGCTGCGCGCGCGCCCACGCCGCCGCGCCCGCGCGCCGCGGCACGCTCGGGGGCACGGGCGGGTTCTCCCTGTGCGTGTCGAAGTGTTTCTTGACGGCGGCGAGCTCGTCGGCGAACGCCGCGAAGAGCTCGGAAGTCAGCCGGTCGGCGCACCTCCCGACGGGCAACGACCCGTCGCCGACGCTCATCGCGCGCAGCGCGTCGACGCGCTCGACGAACGCGGAGAGGTCCGCGCGCGCGCTGTCGCACGCCGCGGTCATGGCGTTCTGGAACCGCACCTCCAGATCCTTCACGCCGCTCGCGAAGGCGTCGAAGTCGTCGTGCCACGACGCCGCGGCGACGTCGAGGGCGGAGCGCGCGCCGCCCGCGCGCAGCGCGCTGGCGACGCGCCGGAACGCCTCCCGGATGTCGGCGAAGCTCTTGGCGGTGTCCGGACCGGTGGCGCCCCCGAACACGGGCGGGGGTCCCCTCGGCGCGAACTGCGCCTGCGCGTCGCACACGTCCAGCAGATCCTTGCACCTCTGCTCGAACGCGTCCAGCCGCGCGAAGAGCGAGCTCTGCGGCCAGGGCCAGCGCATCGCGGGATCGTCGGCGTGCCTCTTGTTCACGGCGGCTCGCGTGAATTCGAAGGACGTCTTCCACGCGTCGCACGCCTCGATGGAGGCGTGCAGCGCCTCCACGGCGTGCGCCACGTTCCCGTCCATGATGTCGCGCACGGACACGTCTTTCGCGCACCGCCGCGTCACCTCGTCGGATATTTTCCGAAGCAAACCGAACACGCGCTCCTGATCGTAGTTCTCGGCGGCGTTCCACACCAGCCGCACGCGGTGCGAGATGCCGGGAACCAAACCCGCCACCTCCGTGGCTCGCGCCTTCGCCAGCGCCTCGCACGGCGGCACGAGCGTGTTGAGGAACCGCGCGTTGTCCTCCGCCGCGGCGAGCTCTTTCGCGACCACCCCGCGCAGCTCGGAAAAAGGTTCCAAGTACGTCGAGCGCGCCTTTCTCAACACGCCGACGACCGACGCCACGCCGGCGTCGTCGAGCTGGCGCGCGATGCCGGCGAGGTCGCGCGCGCGCGCGTGCCAGAACGCAACCTCCGCCAGAGGGCCATCCGAGGCATCCTCTTCGGCCGCACCAAAGGAGGAAGCCGCTTCGTTCGAGGCGTCCAGCGGCCCAGCGGCGCGCGCGGTGCGCGCGCCGCCGCCGACCGTCGTCTCGCGCGCAACCTCCCGGATCTGCCGCGTCCAGTGGATCACCACGCTCTCCAATCGTCGCGTGAGTTCCGCGTCGAGCGCCGCGCGCTCGAAGCCGCGCTCCGTCTCGTCGGCGTCCTCGCGCGCGGAGTCGGAAACGGAAGACGCCAACCCGGGCTCGTCCGGGACGTACAGCACCGTCTCCCCCCGCAGTTCGTGCGTGCGCTCGGTGAGCCCGGCGAGGTACCGGTGCGCGTGCGCCGAGAGCTCGTCTCTCACGCTCTCCGGCCACTCGGCGTTGCGAGTCATCGCCGGCGCGTAGACCCCTTTGACCACCTTCAGCAGCGATCCGGCGACGTCCGCGTCCACCACGGCGACGTGGATCGCCTTGGGCATGGAGGCGAGCGCGACGGGAACGATCACCGGGGTCTCGCCGATCACCAGGCTCGTGGGGTCGCGCGTCATCGCGAGCAAGCGCCGCCACGTCCCCGCCGGAGGCGCGTCCGGCGCGACGACGAGCGCGCGCGTTTTCGTCGCGTCTTCGCCGGAAGTCTCGCCGGTCGTCTCTCGTTCCGCGACGTACGCGAACAGACGCGCTTGTTTCGACCGCGCGATCGAGGCTTTGGTCGCATCGGGGTCCGCGCCGGCGAGGAACGTCGCGGTCGGCGCGTCGTGGTCCTGCGGAAGTCGGACGTCGCGTTCGTCGCGTCGTTCGCGTCGCGCGCATTCGCGAAGACGTTCGCTCAGAGTGTCAGCGATTCGCGAGCGAGAGTCGACACCTCGGCGGTCGCGGAGGGAGGCGCGCGCGGACGCGCGCCGACGCGTGCGACGCGGCGCGACGGAGGCGAAGCGCGGCGCTCGACCGCTGGTCGGCGGTCCCCGCGTTCGGCGCGCTTCCCGCCCGGGTGGGGGGGCGTGATCGGGCCGCGCCCCGCGCGATCGGGCGAAGCGCTCGCGGGAGGGACCGACCCGGCGTCAACGACTAACACCGCGCATCGCGTCGGAAAGCGGGTGCGGGTTCTCGGACCGGACCGCGTCTCGGTCGATCTCGGGATGTCCACGTACCTCCGGTCGCCACAGCGCGTCTACGTCATCTCCCAGCAGCTTCACTTTGCTCCTGCACCACTCCACGCATCGCGGGTCCACCGCCGTGCCCACGCGCTTCATCGAGGGCGCCCGGCTCACCTTCGGTCTGTTCGAGAGCATGGTTGGTCCTCGAGTCCGCCGACTCGCCCTCGCCCCTACGCGCTTCGAGCCCAGCCGAGGACAAGAGGCTCAGCGCCCTTCGCGATTCAACGCGCCGAGCGACGCGGTGCGGGTTCCCCGAACCCGTGCCGCGGCGCCTAGCGTTGTGGAGACCGCGCGCGGGGGAGCTCGGCCCAGGCGAGCGAGCATCCGGATTTAGGCGCTCGCGTGCTTGGCTCTTTTCACCTGTTCACACGGTGTGCCGCGATGGGCGCAGTGGACGACGAACAGACGAGCGTGAAAAACATCGAGACTTTATTTACGCCGCGAGGCTGCTCGCGCTCAACGCCCTCCCCCCTCCGTGGCCCCGCTCCCGAACCGCCCCTTCAGGTCCCCCCCCGCCTTCTCCAGCAGCTCACCCGCGCTGAGCGCCTTCGTACTCGCGCGCCCCGCCTCGAGGTCTGTCTCGCGGTTCCAGGGTCTGTACGACCACCCCGTGCCGTCGTCGTCGCCGTCGCCGGCGCCCGCCGAGCCCTTCTTCTTCGCCGCCTTGTCTTTTTTCTTCGCGTCCCGCGCAGCCTTCGCCGCGCGCGCCTCGCGCTCCTGGTGCTTCTCCAGCAGCGTCTTTCCGCGGCTCGCGCCGGCGAGCCGCTCGGCCAGTCGCGTCGCCTCCGCCGCGTCGGAGTCGTGCCCCCCGGAGTCCAGCGCCGGCGCAGCGTACATCGCCTCGCGCGCGGCTAACGAAAGCCGCGCCTCCGCCGCCGCCGCCTCCGAAGGCGCGGCGGTCCACGCCGCGACGGCGCGCGCGTCCCGCTCCACGAACGTCGTCCGCGCGAACGCCTTGGCGGTGCCACCGCCGCCCGCCGGCTCGCCCCCAACCACGGGCCGCCTCTGCTCGGGGAGCGTCGTCATCCACTCCTCGCGGCCGCCGCGCGCGAAATCCGAGGCGTCTTCCTGGCCGTCTTCCCCGCGCAGGAGCGCCTCGTCCCCCGGCGCCGCTTCGCCGCGCGAAGCCCGCCACCGCGCCGCGTCCCGCGCCTCCGCCAGCCAGGCGCCGAACCCCGCGCGCGCGGCTCGCTCGTCGCGCGCCGCGTCCACCGCCGACCGCGCCGCGGGGTCGCACAGCGTCTCGTGCGCCTTCTTCACGGCGTCGAACGCGCCCGCCGCGTCGGGGTGCGCGCACTTGTCCGGGTGCACCGAAAGCGAAAGCTTCCAAAACGCCCTCTTCAGCGCCGCCGCGCCTACGGCGGCGGCGGCGCCGCTCGCCTCCGGAACGTCGACGCCCAGAACGTCGTACGCGTCGCCGGCCCCGTGCGCCGCCGCGAGCACGCGCGCCGCCGCCGCGACGCGCGCCTCCGCGCCGACAAGCTCCACCTCGCGCGCGATATCGGGTGGGGCGGGGCCGACGGCGGCGTCCGCCGCGAGCGCCGCCGCCGCCTCCAGCGTCGCGCGAGGGGGCATCGCCGGACCGAGCGCGACGCGCGGCGGCGGACGCGCGCTCGGACCGATGGACGGACCGACGGACGGGTCGGTCGCCGTCGCGGTCGCGGTCGTCGTCGCGGTCGTCGTCGCGGTCGTCGTCGCGCGGCGTCGTCTCGAGGCTCGACCTCG
>MDSV01105448.1_pt1 | contig 14606 bp, 24 predicted proteins | sample 810851 | NCBI WGS metagenome assembly MDSV01 (sample SAMN05326640, study PRJNA326480) | marine metagenome | isolation source: seawater | place: Atlantic Ocean: North East | collected 2012 | reverse complement strand
TTATAATTGTTAGCTAATGTATCTGTACATCCAACACCACAATTAGGAATTGGTACAACTACCGTATCTTTAGAACCGTCTAAAGTTTCTATAATAAAAAAGAAGTTAGGTGGTGTTACTGGTGTGGCATCTATATACTCATAAAAATTTTGACCATTCCATGGATTCCAAGGTTGAGTAAATAAATTATTTGGGTTGGTTCCTTTGTGTATTTTTACTACCTCACAACTTGGAGTGGTTGGTGGGTCCCATGATATATCTACAAAGGCTTGATTTGGTGGTCCATTACATACTATAGAAGCTTGTATGTTTTGTAGTCCTGGACATGGTGGATAAACACAAGAACTGTCGTTTATCATTGCTAATGGGTCAAAATTTATTGCTGTGGTGTCGGTACACCCATATGTTACTATTATGGGGTCACCTATTCTTATGTTGTCTATTGCGATATCTGATTGGTATGAGGGTCCTGTGGTTCCGTGGAATTCTATTAAAAAGTCTCCACTAACTCCTAAAGAATCTAAGTCAAATACTGCCAGTTGCCAAAGATTACCTTGGTCACCCGTTATACTAATAATTTCTGTAGTATCACCATTTATCGTGTCTAGTTCTATTATAAAGACCTCTAGTTCCCCCATTGTACTCCCGTACATGTGATACCAAAAAGATAGTTCTAATCCTGAATTCCAAGGAGCATCTACATTAAAACATTCTGTTTGAAATGCAAATAATGTATTAAACGTACCTGAAGCTTCTGTATATATGTAACTACCTATACCAGAAAAGTCAGATGATGGTCCTGTATTCCAAGATGGTGTAGGGCCAGTTTGTATTGTCCAGTCATTTGCCCAGGGTACTTGGTTTATAACAGGACTATTATTTCCGTCAAAATGTGTAACCTCTGGAAAGTTATTGTTAACCCAAGGACATGGTGCTTGTCCAAACATTAATAAAGGTGTTACTAATGTTAATATATAAAGGAAGAAATTTCGCATACGTATCTTTTTAAAATAAATATCATTTAAATGGAAATGAGTTCTAAATGTTTGTATTGGAATTTTTTTCTTGTTCTCTAAGTTCTTCTATAGAGTTGTCGTTTGTTTGTTGCCATATTTTATATTCTGCCCATAATTGTTTTGCTAACCTATCATCATTACTTAATCCTACTATTTTTAAAGACAATTCCATAATATTTTCTTTGGAAAGTTTTTTATCTGATTTTTCAGAATTTATTATTACTTCATCCATTATATGAAATAATTTAATTCTAGCACTTCTTAATTGTTTTTCTGTGAGTAAAGCCACTACAACATTATAAATACTGGTGTGTTTAATCCAACATATGCACCAATAACATTAAATTCCATAAAGTCCACAGCTTCTTGTTTTGTCATTTTATCTCTTTCCATTAATATATCAACACATTTACCATAATCATAAGCTACTAATGGAGATGTACCAAATTGAACACACATACCCAATATGGCATCGTCAAAACCATCAGCCATCATTGCTTCAGGATTTAAATCTGATATTTCTTCTATTGTTATTTTTTCTGACATAATATTATTTTAAGTAAAATATATACAATATATTAGTAAATGACAAGTTTAAAATGTACCACCATCTATCATACCAAAATATAGGTTAGTTGTTGCAGAAATACTACCTTTTACAGTTAAGTTTTCATTAGGGTCTGTTGTACCTATACCCACATAACTATTAGTTAGTCCACTGTTAACTATATTTCCAGCACTTGTTCCAGACCAATAACTTTCACTACCTCCAGGAAGTTGGTTTGCATTAATATATTTTACTAGGGAAGCGTCATTATCGTATATAACTAATTTATCATTTGCACCATCTACTGTTATACTTGTTCCATTAGTAGCAGCCATGATAAATGAGTCAGCACCATTATAATCCATAGCAATTCTAACTTCGGGGTCAGCTACCCCAATATCAATTCCTGTTTGTCCTACAAATTGTAGTGTGTCCCCAGAAACTATGGTAAAAGGTGTACCATTATCACCGGCCACTGTAAATGAAGTTGCACCTCCTGTACCACCAGTATATTGTTCATTAAAATAACGAGTAAAGTGGTTGGAGTAGTGTTTAGAATATACAGGTGCTGTATTATAGTACTCGGTCACTCCTGTTACAAAATCATCATAACTAGTAGTAGGGACTTCCCAAGGATTTAAATTATCCTTATTTTTAATACCAGCGTAATACTGTACTAAGTAGAATGGGTAAAACGGCATATTATTAATATTTTTCTTATTGATAAATATCTACAAGTTATTATATTTATATTTAAAGAAAGATATTATATATTAAAAAAAAAGAATAATTATGATTAAGAACGAACATCTTCCACACAACATAACAGATAATAGAATAGATATCACCTTTTGTGGAAAAGGTAAATGTAAATGTCCTGCGATAAATATAGACACAGATAGTGATAAAATCATCATAGGAGGTGAAAAAGAAGGTTATACTGAATTTACAAAAGAAGAATTTAAATTATTTTGTGATGAGGTAGTAAATGGTACTTTCGATAAATACATAAATTAACTATGGGTTGTGGATGTAAAAAAAGGAAAGCTTTAGCCAAACAAGCAGCTAAAGAAAATGGTGAACGAATAGAAAATACACCAAAATCTATTACTGAAGAAAGAGATTATCAACGTAAAGTTAGTGAAGCATTAAAACAATTTGCTGATTTAAAAATCAAAAAAAGAAATTTAAGAAATTAACTATACAGTCTCATTTATTTTTTAAGGCACCTGGGTGCCTTTCTTTTTGCTCAAATATTTATATGTAATGAAAATATTAAACACATTAAGTAATCTAATAGTAGAAGATTCTATTCCCTTTGAGGAGAAAGTTTTAAATTCTAATTCTTATGAGGATATTGCTGATATGATGAAATTATTTAATCATGATTTACATCAATTATATAAATATTTTGATAGGAAGGGTATGGGTGAGAAGTTACTTGAACGTATAAGTTACTACTGGCCTTGGGATGACTCACCATTAATGCATGTTATAAATGCTTTAGGGGGTATGAATAAATGGAGAAGAGGGATGTTTGACACTGATTTATTAGATATCTATGTTCACCAACCTTATATAGAAGATATTCCAAACCTTAAATATGATAAAGACCGAATTATACTAGAATTGTTAGAAGGTGAAGAAGCCAGATTATTTGGTGGTTCAAATTATAATGCTGATGATTGTAAATACATAGCCAAACAAATATTCGGAGAAGATGGGTTGGAGTGGGAACCTTATGATGTTGATGAGAGGTTAGAAGATTTGATAGATTTGTTATCACCAGAAAACTATATAAAATTAGTTCGTCATATAGGGATAGAATTTCAAAATGAAGAAGTAGATGCGTGGAGAGAAGAGTTTGACGAGGTTAGAGAAGATAATGGAAAAGTTATTATAACTCCTAAATTTATGAATGGTTTTCTTACGGATAATGATAGTATTAGATACACCTTAGCTGTTCTGATTGGTAATACACCTGAATTAGCTGATTTAGAGATTGAGATTAAAGATGCGTATAGGAGAGCATGGAATGAGGTGGTCATTAATCAGTATTATGATGAGTATCGTGATGCTCTTGAAGAATTTTTAGGTAAACCTATAGGTCACGGAACAACATATACATACCCTAAGCACGGGACTAATGCATCATCATCTCAATATAAAAAGGTAGAAGTTCCAGTAAAATATTTTGACGTAACTGATTTGGCTAGAGTTATAATAACGAGACATGCATATGACATGGATAGTCCTCAGGATTTTTTAGATATGTTGGATGAGTATGAGGAAACTCGTATTTGTCCTAGTGTGGATGACTATCCTTATGATGAGGAAGAAGTAAAGAATTTGTTCCAAGATTATATTTGGGACTATTTATAATTAAAAATAAAATAAAATGAAGAACTGGTCAGAAAAATCTTGGGGATTATTAGTTATGATAATCATGTCATTAGCTATAATGATTCACGTTTCTTGTGGTACTACTAAAACCGTAGAGAAATGTGATAAAGAAAAAAAAGAATGTTGTTCTACAAAACAAAAAAATACCGAATGATTAAATATTGTGGAGACGAACTAACACCGGAACAAATTAAAAAGAGAAGAAAAAAAGCCGATAGATATTTTGCTTCTTTAGGGATTAATCCTGATACTAAGGGAAATATGCATCAGGAAAGAATATTAGATAGAAAACCAGTATACAAACCAAAAGGAGATGTGGCTAATGCAGACTCTATGATTGAGGTGGATTGTTACTTATTTTACACACACATTGAAATAACTGTTCAAGCTGATGAAGGTACTTTTGTATTTTATGGTAATTCTGGTGGTGTTGGAATGCCAGGTGGTATGACACAAGTTGGTACAACCACATATAAAGATTTAGCTACCTTAACTGCTACTACCACATTTGGAGTATTTTTTGCTGGTGATGAGGGTGGTGCTGTTGAAGTAACTTGGGGTAGTCACGGGAATTGTGCTGGTGTTGGTACTGCTGATTGTTTTCCAGTTTGTGCTGGGTCTTTTGGTGGTAGTGGTAACTGGGTAAAAAAAAATTAATAATAAAATAAATTAAACTAAAAACTAAAAATTATGTCAAAAAATTGTTACACTAGAGAGCAGATTGAGTCTGCTGTTAAATCAAAGGGTTACAAATGGTTCGATGATGAGAACAATAAAGGTTACGATGTTAATATCGTAGGTATAAGAAATGCAGAAACTGGTGATAGAGTAACTAATAGGTTTGATGATTGTGTCACTATTTCATATAAGAAAAATGGTGAATGGAAATTTTTCTGTTTTGAGGCGACTACTGACCCTGGTGATGATTATATGAATGACCCGATAGTAAAATCAAAAGGTTGTGCTATTTTAAAAGAAGGGCAATACAGAGGTTCTCATAAAATTAGATTACATCAAGGAAAATACCCAGCTTTAGGACAAAAGAAAAATGTTAAAGTATATAGAGATAACGATAGAGATGGTAAATATGATAGAAATGAAGCTACAATAGACGAAGGTTTATTTGGTATTAACATTCATAGGGCAACATCTAGAGAAGGTAAAACTTCCACATATGTAGATAAATGGTCGGCAGGATGTCAAGTAATTGCGTCGAATGATGATTGGAAAAAATTCATGGCAATATGTGAAAAAGCTAGAGATATTCATGGTAATTCATTTTCATACACATTACTTAGTTCAACTGATATTACTTAATAATTAATAAACATATTTGGATTAATTTTAAAAGAGGGTTTACCCCTCTTTTTCTTTTTCTTAACTTTTTAACAAATTAAAGAAATATGAAAATAGTAACCCACAAATTTAGAATTAAAGAAGACCAGGTTTGTTTCTTGGTTAATCTTGTAGACCATACTGGACATCCACTAGAAAGTCATGTAGCAGGTAATAAGAGAGAAAAAGCTGAGATATCTAAAGAACTTGCATCTAAACATGGTGTAAGTACTGTTTATCATAATTCAGGTTTCTCAATCATAGAATAAATGACTAACGAAGAATTACAAAAAAAATTAGATTTATTAAGAAATAAATTAAGTGAAGCTAATAAAATTGGTGATGTTGAACTCATAGATAAATATGTTGATGAGTTGAATGACTTATGGGATAAGGCTAGTGTGGAGATGTTAGAAAATGCCAAAAAAGATGGAATATATCCTTATGATTCCTTGAAGAGTTAGTATAAATTTTGTAAATTTAAATATAAAAAATAAATTATGACTGAATTTGAAAAATACGTAAAAAGTGATTTTGGTGTCTCTACTGAAACACTTTATGACTATAAAAGTTCTATGACCCCTATGGTTATAGAAGAAAGAGAGATGAGAGCTGTATCAATGAGTGTTTTCGATAGATTAATGATGGAAAGAATTATTTGGTGTGCGGGTCCTGTAAATGATAGAATGAGTATTATAGTACAAGCTCAATTAATGTTTTTAGATTCTCTAGGTGCAGAAGATATTACATTACATGTTGATACTCCTGGTGGTAGTGTTAAATCAGGATTAGGTATTGTGGATGTAATGGATTATATTAAATGTGATATAGCTACAGTTAACACTGGTATGGCTGCTAGTATGGGTTCTATATTGTTAGGGGCTGGAACTAAAGGTAAGAGGTCTTCTTTAAGATTTAGTAAAACCATGTTACACCAAAGTTCTGGTGGTGCTGTAGGTAATATTCAAGATGCTAGAATTAGTATGAAAGAGTGGGAAAAAACTAATGACATTTTGTTTGAGTTGTTAGGTGAATATTGTGATAAAGACCCTAAACAAGTAATGGAAGATTCTACAAGAGATAAGTGGTTAACAGCTTCTGAAGCTTTAGATTATGGTATTATTGATGAGGTCATTACTAAAAAATTAGTTACGGAATCTTAAATATATTTATAATATTATGTTAAAAGTTGAAGTTAGACACGGTAATGTTGATAGGGCTCTTAAAATCCTTAGGAGAAAAGTTAAATTAACTAAGCAGACACTATTCTTACGTGAAAAAAGAAATTACATAAAAAAATCTTCTGCTAGAAGACTAGAACTTCAAAAAGCTGTGTACAAACAAAAGATGAAAGACCAAGAAGATTAAATTATGTGGTTAGTTTACTAACTAACATAATTTTTTCTTTAGGTGTTAATTTATCTATTTCCTGCCTATAATCTATATAATCATTTATAACGTCTTCTATTGGTCTATCTTCCATTTTAGCTCTCAATTCAAATCCAGCCTTTTGAGCTTCTAACTCATGTTGTTGGGTGTAGTAATCAAAAGGTTTAATATCATCATCTTTTTTTATTATATCAGGCCTATCAGGGTCTATAACTTGTAAAAGATGTTCTATCTCATGTCTAATGTATTCAGATAAAATTATACGTAATGATTCATAGTCTTTTTCGTTGAAGTTTTTTGAAAGTAGTAGGTCTACATATATAGTGTCATCGTTTTCCCCACCCATAGATGAATCTAAAACGTAATTTTCTCCCTGTTCACCTTCTACAATATTTAAATCTACATTAAATTCTAACTCACCATACCTATAATCGTCACCATCTTTATCAGTATAATAATCAGGAAGAAGAATAAATTCTTCACCACCATCAAATAAAGTTACTATTTCAAAAATATCTCTTACAACATCGATAGTTGCTTTTTCAGCTATTTTTGACATATATTTTCTTGTGTGTGTTTTATCCTCTTCAATTAAAGTATTTAGTTTAATATCTAATGATGTTAAAGATTTATAATTACTTAACTTTTTATCTTTTTGATTATTAATTAAACCTATATTACTATTATATTTTTCTAAGGTTTCCGTTAATCTAGTATTAGTGAAATTAAATTTTGTATGTTGTTTTACAATCCAATCTAAATTTTCGTTGGTTGGTGATGGGTCCATTAGAGATAACTCACCTACTATTTCTTCACTAATTAAATTAGAGTATTTTTTATATACCTTTTTTCCATTGATAAAAGCTTCTTCTAATACTTCATCAGATGTTTCATCTTCATCTGTAAATCTTCTTAATCTTTTTACAATACTATTAAAAACATTTCTAACATAAAAAATCCCAATAGATAGTAAAGCACTTTTTAGATACATACCTAATGTTACTATATCTAAAGCTTCTTCATTTATTAATTTAGTAGTGGCGTCTAGTATTGGTGTTAATAGCACTGTGTATCCTAATAGTTCTGTTAGAGATGAAATTGCGAAACCAGCTTTTTCCCCAACTTTGATTGCAACATTTTTAAAATCAGTCAAGGTACTTACTGTTTGTGTTATGTAATCTTTAAGACCTCTATCATTAACCATTTGAAAGACTTTTTTAACATCTGATACAACATCTACACCCATATAAACCATAGCTGCTAAAAATATTAAAGTTATGTCAGTTTCTGATAGTGTTGGGTATTTTCCTTCCAGTAAATCTTTGGCCATACCAAACATTCCAGTGATACCAAAACCAAATGTACCAACAAGTTTTAATTGTAACTTTAAATCTTTCATAGTCCTTTCTAGATTACTCATATTATCCCCTCCAGGATATTGTTCTTCTTCAGAGATTCTCTCAGGTACATCCATAGCTATTTCCTCAGCATCCATCATATTGTCCCAATCTGCAGATGTTCTTTCCCCACCTAATTCATTATAATCTGTAGTGCCATCATCTACTAATTTAATTATGGTTGGGTATGTAGGGTCTTTAAGGTAGTCACTAACAGAAACCCCTGCACGTTCTAATTCTCTCATGAAATTAAAAAGAGTATAGTAATCTTGTTTTAAGGTCCCAGCAAAAGACTCCACAGAATCAGCCGTACTGGTATTGTCTGGTGGAAACTCGTCCATACATTTACCCATACCAGATTCGTCAATACCATTCTCACCACAATAATGTTTAAACTCCTCAACTATATCTTCTAACACATCAAATAATAATATTCCGTGTATCCAATCTAAGTTTGTATTATCTAGTATTTCTAATTGGTTGTTGAGTGTTGGTATTCCGTTATCATCTTTTAATCTTTTCTCCTCTTCCCATTCTTCCTTGTCTTTATTAAATGTGGTAGGAGCAATTCCTCTATCGTCATAATGATACATGTCTGACCAATCTACACTAGAATCTATTAGACCTAATTTTTTTCCTTCATGAACTGCATCTGCAACAATCTCCAAAGCATTCTCAAAGTTACCTCTTGGTCTATTAAAACTTTCTGAATATGCTGAGGGATGGTAGGTATTATATAACTGACTGTATAACTGGCTACGGTATTTAGGCCAGAAATCCTTTAAGAAATAGTTAAGCGCTGTTTTTTTATTATTGTCCATTAACAATAAATATCACCATTTATCTAAGTGCCTTAACTATTAAGTCGAAACATTCATGTACTTCATCAAAGTGTACGTCAGGTGTAAAAACATTACCTGTACCATCATTTTCATCTGCTATTATTACAGTTGGTACGAATTCTACATTTAATGTTTCACATAGGTCATCCCATTGTTCTTCGTTTTCATCAACATCTACCACATCATAACTAATTCTGGCGTTATTTAATGATTTTTTTAAATCTAAACAATAGGGACAGTCTTTTGTTGAGTATAATACTACTTTCTTTTGCATTTTAAAATCCTATTTTAATTTTTTCGTTATTTCCAATGCCTAGATTATCACCGTAATTATATATGTCGGATAACGGCATTGGTTCTTTTGTTTTATAATCTATATTTAATGATTTAAGTAATTTATTACTTTTGTCAACAGATAATTTATCAAACCTATACTCAGCAATAAGTCTGCCTTTTCTTAGTAAAGCTTTGTCTATTAGTTGTCTTTGGGTATTAAATGTTGCTACTATTTGTGTTTTTAAACAATCACCTAAAATACCATCACTAAGATTTAATAAGTTAGAAACTGCCGTTTCATTACCATTACCATTTCTATTTCTAACTACTTTTTCCGCATCTTCAATAATTAGAACTGAGTTTGGGTATTTCATCATAAATGGTACAAATTCTGGTGTTGCTAACAAGTCTACCATATTATTAGGTAGAAAGATTACTTCTTTGTTTATCTGTGCTGTTAAATGTCTAATGTAAGTTGTTTTTCCAGTACCCGGGTCACCATGTAATAGTATAATACCTTTACCATTTTTTTCTTCTAATTTTTTTACAATTTTTTTGGATATCTTTTTAAACCCTTTATTATAGTTTGTTTCTAAATTTAATTCTTTTTGATTATTTATGTCAAATTTTTGTAATACAAGACCGTACTCATCCTTTACTATTAAACCTATTTTTTTATTAGACTCCTCATTTTTAAGATTTTCAAGGTCATCTAATAAAGTTTTTATACTATGTTTTTTAACATAATATATAGAAATCCAGGCTTCTTTTTCATCTTTTACATTTTCTACTCTAACTAAAAATTTCTGATGTTGTTTTGATGTGAATATTTTAGTAATTCCACCATTATTTTTATCACTACTAACTTCATATGTAGCTTTAAGTTCTAAGTATAAACTTTTAGTTAAGTAATTTAATAACTCACCATAATCAAAAGCGTAATCATATCTTAAACTACTGGGTATAGAGTTAAATTCATGTCTAAAGTAAGGTCCTACAGGAAATTCATCTGCGTAAGAGCCCTCGTAATACTGTATTTTTTCTTCTTTCATATTTTTATATTAAAATGGTAAATCATCATTCCAATTATTATACCTACCTCTATGTTTTAGGTTTTGAGATTTACCGGTTAATTTACATTCTTTAATAACTTGATTCTTTTTATAGACTCCTTCTTTTGAAGATTCTTTCATTTTTAAATTTAGTAATTCAACAAATGGTTGTAAATCTTCTGGAACTACTTCATTGAACCTAGCTCTACATTGTATGTTGGTCATTATATTTTTGTTTTTTGCGTTAGGGATAAACTCGTTGGTTATTCTATTATCTTTTTCATCTCTTAGTGAGATAATACAAGTATCTCTATGTTCAATATAAGTCTTAACACAATTACTTTGTACGCTACTTTCATCTCTATATTCATATGTGTCTCTTAATACTACTGGTGTCATTGTTTTATTACCAATAGTTATTGGTTGTTGTATGTAATTTAAAAAATCTTTACTATATATGTGGGTTACATTAGTTGTGTTATTAATTTTATCTACCATATTTGTCCATTCTTGGTGTTCCTCTACGAACTCATCGTAGGTCTTTGCTTTAAGTTTAGGAGAAAGTCCTTCTCTTTCTAATCTAATTTTTAATCTACCTAAATGGTCTGAAACTAAATCAGAAATAACATTGTTTACGTTTTGTGGTTCAAAATTATAATCATTTAATAAAGAGTTTAAAATTGATACAAAATTTATTTTTTCTCTTGTAGTTAATTCCACATTAAGTTGCCAACCCAAATTATATTTTTGTGTTAGTAATTCTGGGTTTAACTTCCTTAATAGATGTATACCTAGAACTTCCAACATCATTTGGTATGAAGGTAATTTAATATCTGTATAGGTATTGAATAATTTTACCGCATATTTAGAATATATCCCTTCTTCTTTCAGGATGGTTTGAATCAGATTATTATCTTTCTTTTTTAGAGGTTTTATTCCTGGGTAATTATGTATAAAGTAGTACATCCATTTGTCTGGTGTTTTAATACCTCTCACCTTTGTAAACCACACACTAACTAATTCTAATAAATTGTTAGTTTTATTTAATTTTGAATTAAATTTAAAGTCTTTGTTTGTTAACTCACTAATAAGGGATTTTTTACACTTAAATAGTCCAACACTTATTTTATCTCTCTTATCATAATATTGTGGATTCTCAATAAACTTATTTAGGTTGTTGAGTACTGTATTCACACTTAAGTCTAGGTCAAATAATACGTCACTTATATTGAAGTGGTCTTTTTTCCAGTATTTAAATGGGTTCTTCATCACAGTGGTATGCTTTTTTCTACCAATGTATTGTGTTGTGGTTTTATATACGTTATTGTTAACCAAATCAAATGTTACATGAACCACCTCTCTTTGTTTCCAAAAATATTTTGCACCACATTTCCTACCTTTAACTGTGAAATATCTACTAATCCTAACTTTTTTAGTTACACCCCCATCTACCACTTTTTCTACAACTACAGTAATTCTTTTTAGTTTAGTGTGGACGTATGGTGAAAAACATAATTTTCTCCACTCTTCATCAGTCAGGTTAATGTGTTGTTTTTTAAATTTAAAAACAACCAAATCTGGTTTTTCTATAGAACCTACATTAAATAAGTTTGTATTTTGATGGTTTCTACTTCCGGGTTGAAGGGTATTGAATTTCTCGTATTCTTGTGTCCAATACTCTTCGTGTGAAAATTTTTGTAATGTTATGGTTTCCATATTAGACGTATGCTTCGGCAAGTTCCCACAATTTTTTATTAACATTTATCTGTCTATCTATATTAATAATAGGTCTTAGTTTCTGCATTTTTTCTCTTTTATTGTTGTAAACTAACCCACCTTTTATTAATTTTTCTTGAATTACGTTAAATACTTTCCACAGTTCATCACCTCTATCATCTTTTCTGGTTGGTGATAGTAGGTCGTCTACATTTATATTTTCATTACCTTTTTCCCACCTAACGTTTATAGAATCTTGTGCAAATTGTGTTTGTTGTTCTAAATTTAAAGTCACCCCATTTAGTGTATTAATTTTATTGATGATTGCTGGAATTCTTTTTAACATATTATCAGTAACATTTTTTATCTCATCAAAATTATACCACTGATGTTTTATTTTTATTTGTTCAAATGTAGTATCAGCAATCACTAAACCATTAGAACACACCAATCTAAATAATCCTGCATGAAGTCTAAAAGCGTTTCTACCGTCATGAGAGTTTTCTAAAACTATTTCTGGTATTGAATCACCAATCCTATCAACACTTTTATTTCTTAATCTAACCATATGTTTAGTAAAAAGGCTATCTTTTGAGTTTCTTGATTTCCTTTGTGTTGCATTAAATACTTCCCACCCCAGATTATCCATATCTTCTAATACCTGTATTGTTGGTATAAAACTATATTTATCTGATACTTTTGGGGATTTGGTTGTTGTGAATATTGAAGGTGCTAAGTCTATAATTTTAGTATCACCTATTAGAGTTTTTTTGTCAATCATATTTTTATTATATTATGTGGTTAATTTATACCACAAAGATAATAATTTATTTTTGTATTGACAAATTATTTATCTTTGTTTTTTAACTTATCTGATGCAGTAAAAAACATAAATATGAAAGGTATAAGGGTTAATATTAGATAGATATATAAAAATGTTAGTCTTGTTACCATATAACCACTTAATAACCACCAAATACTTACACCTAACCAAGTTATTATAATTGTAAAAAAACTAATTATAGCAAATATTGCACCCACTACTAATAATTTAAGTTTTAATTTATCTAACATTTGTTACATCTATTTTTATTTGTATATTGTCTCCGTGTAAAGAATAATCTAACTTAGAATCTAATTGTAAAGTTTTACCTACCTTATTTACTTTCTTAACTAATTTTTCAACTATTTCATCTTCTATTTTATCTACATTTTCATTACTTTCGTGTAGATTATAGATAGTTGCTGGTGGGATTGTTAAATAAGTACCATCTTCACGACAATGTACATTAACTCCAAAGTTCTCTTCTTTAAGTCTCTCTTCAAATATTTGTCGTATATACTTATTTTTGTACCTTTCCTTTTGAATCATTATTGCTTTCTTTAGGTGCTGGATTGTACTCTTTTCCTGTTGTTTTTAATCTTTCCATGTAGGTACGTGCTTTTTTAAGTAGTTCTTCACTCGTATTATGGGTTGTATTTAATTTTCTTTCTGACATAATTCTTTTTTATTAATTATAGTAAAAAAACTCTATTTAGACAATAGGTTATTTTTATTTACTTGAGTTTCTCTGGTGAGCAAAGTAACAAATTAGTTTACCTAATGCTAATGACACTATGATGGTAACTATTAATTCCAAAATAATAACTTAATTATTACACCTATTATTGCTGAATATACCACCCACAATGCCTTTGTGACGTTACCTTTCCAAGAAACTACATTATCAACTTCTTTTAATTTTGGTTGTGTTTCTTTCATAAATTCGGTATTTTTATTAACTTCTACTATAATACCACTATCTGGGTTAAATAATCTTTTTTGTATAGTTCTGATTTCACTCTTTAAAGATTTTTGACCTTCTTCTAAATCCTCTAATGATTTTTGCATTAAAGCTATTTCACCATTAGGTAGACCCTTTTTAATTTCTTGTAGTTCTACTAACACATCATTTAAAATTTGTGTTTGTGTTTTTCTAGTCATCTTTTTTAACCTCTTTTAATAATTTCTTTTTACCACCTTCATACACATAAGCGTGTCCTTCAGCTATAAGTTGATTATTTATACACATTGTATTTCCGTTATTATCTATGATAAAGATTTCACCTAAAACTCTACCATATTTTCCAACTCCATAAGATTTTAATCTAAAGTATCCTGGTTTGGCACTTACTTCTTCAAGTAATTCTTTGTTTCTTGCTTTTGCTTGTAAACCTAATTTTTTTTCTGCTGCATCTCTTGTTCTACTTTCCCAGGTATCAATTCCTTTGTATCTGATTCTTTTCTTAACCCAAATATTAAAGCCAACATCTATCATAGCATCAATGGTATCCCCATCAACAACTCTATCTAATTTTCCTCTATAGATGTATTTATCCATAATAATTAAATTTCTAATCCAAGGTTAAATACCATAAATCTAAATTTAGTACAACCTTTAGTATTACATGGACACCATTTAATCTCTAATACAGTGAATGTGCCCAATCTAAATGTTAAACTGTACTTTTCTTTTTTGTTACCGGCATCAAAGCCATTAATCCAATTTATCATAATCTTTTTATTATAAATAGTCCTAGATAATATTAAAGGATTTAAATATATTTATTATTAATGAAAGATATGATTACAG
>MDSV01120486.1_pt1 | contig 14611 bp, 5 predicted proteins | sample 810851 | NCBI WGS metagenome assembly MDSV01 (sample SAMN05326640, study PRJNA326480) | marine metagenome | isolation source: seawater | place: Atlantic Ocean: North East | collected 2012 | reverse complement strand
GGCTGGGTTTGCAGTTTGGGCGCTTCGGCCAGACCGGCGGCGAGTTCGACGGGTTCGGCGGCGGGTTCGGCGGGGTCCCTCCCGGACCCGACGCGAACGCGCGGCCCGCCACCGCCGCGGGCGGTGCGCGCGGAGGCCAAGGCGCGCGCGGAGGCGCCGCCTTTGGCGCGTCGCTCGCGGGGCAGGCGCAGCAGGCGCGGGGCGCGGCGCGGGGAGCGGCGCGCGCGCCTCAAGGCGGCGGCGTGCGCCTTCCCGACGACCTGTCGCGGTCGCAGGACAAAGCCTCTTCTCACTCTCACTCGGGCCTCTCGGGCGTGCCCGCTCCCGTGCCGGCGCAGACCGCGGTGCCGCCGGCCGCGGTGCCGCAGACCGCGCAGACCGCGGTTCCGCCGAACGCCCACGCGGCGGGCGGGTACTACGCGGGCGCCGCGCCGGGCGGCGCCAACGCGTACAGCTACGCGGTGCCGCCGCACGCCGCGGCGCAGCAGGACCCCGCCGGCGGCTACTACGGCGGCGCCGCCTACGGCTTCGAGTCGCGCGCGGACGCGCGCGGCGCTCAGGTGTCGCCGGCCGCGCAGGGCGCGCCGCAGGGCGCGTCCGGCGCGAACGCGCCGAGCTCGAACGCTCCGTCGGCGCGCGCGGCGGCGAGGACGGGCTCGAGCGCGCCGGACGCGTCCTTCGCCGGCGCCGGCGGCGCCGCCGGAGCCTTCGCGTCGATGCCGGGCATGGGCTCGTACCCCATGTACCCGGCGTACGCGGGCATGCCCCCCGCGTACGCGGCGTACCCGGTGCAGTCGCCGTACTACGGCTACCCCGCGCAGGGATACCCAGACGCGAGCCAGATGTCGCAGCAGCAGACGCAGATGTCGCAGCAGCAGACGCAGATGACGCAGATGTCGCAGCAGCAGACGCGGTACCAGGGCTACGCCGGCGCCGGCGCCGGCGCCGCCGGGGCGGCGAAGCCCCGCGCCGCCGCCGCCGAGTCCGCGTACGGGCAGTACGGTCAGGGTCAGTTCTCGACCTACGGCCAGTACGGTCAGAGGTGAGACGTCCGCGCTCGCGCTTCGTCGGCGAGCGAGGAACGAAGCGCGCGCGAGGCGAGCCGGGTTTTTTTTTCCCGCGTCGCCGCGCGCGCGACGGCTTCTCGCGCGAGACTTTCGTATTAATACAGAGCTAGTGAAACACACTCGCGCCGCCGCGTGCGCGCGCGTCGCGCGGCGCGTCTCTACGCCTTCGCGGGTCGCGTGGAGGGGGGCGGGGGTCGCGCGATGGAGGGGTTCTCGGCGCTCACGAGCGCGCCCGAGGGCGAGCGCGGGCCCGACAGCGATTTGGCTCGCGCCGTGGAGGCCTCGTCGATGACTTTGAACGCGGGGGTGAACCACTTGGGGTCGTCGGGGTCGTACGGCTCGTTCCGGTGCGCGCGCGCTTCGCCCCGCGCTTCCACCAGTTCCGACGACACCGACGGCACCGACGGCACCGCCTCCACCCCCGTCGCCGACCCCTCTTCCCGTCGCTCGTCGAGCCGGTCGTCTCCCGCCACGACGCCGTACGTCAGCTCGTTCGCCTGGAGTCGATCGACGAGGATGTGATCGAGGTGCTTCCGCTGGCCGTTGATGGTCCGGATCGCGGAGTTCGCGGACGCATCGCGGGCGAACAGGTTGTACCCGTACTGCGGCGCGCCGCTCGCGGCGACGCCGCCGCCGCCCTCCTTCGCCATCGCGAACGCGCGTTCGGCACAATGAACGCGAGTCGGGAAAACCCGTCAAAGTACTGGTACGGGCGCGTCGGGAAAGTCAGCGATATTTTTAACGACGGGCGTAACGCGAGAACGCATCTGCTCGATCCCGTTTCGCTACGTAGACTACTGTGGACGACCTAAACGTTCCATCGCCGCGCGCGCGTCTCTTCTCACGAGAGCGGCACGATGAGCGACCCCCCATCCTGCGCCTCTATGAAGCGTATGTTCTGCCCCGCGAGGAACTCGCGCACGGCGGGCCCGAGCCGCGCGCGGCCCATCTCCGAATTCCGCCCCTTCCCGTAAATCACCTTCAGAGCGGACATCTTGAGTTCGGAAACCGCGCTCAACAGCCGCGTCACCTTGGCCGTCGCCGCGCCCACATCGGCGCCGTGCAGGTCCGTCTCCTCCAGACCCCCCCGCGCGCCGTCGTTGTAATGCGCGCTCGCCAGAAGCTGGGCCTTCGCCTTGAGCCCGTGCGCCTTCTGCGCCGACGCCGCCGCGCGCGAGGAGAGGTCCTTGGCGGCGCGCCCGTCGCCGCGCGCGCGCGCCGCCTGCGCCAAGCCGAGAAACTTCGCGCGCGCGGCGAAGAGCATATCCGCGTCGGCGCGGTGCTCGTCCGACTGGCGCATCGCCTGCGTCTTCGTGAGCTTCTGCTGCTTGAGCCGCACCATGTCCAGGTCGGGAAGCAACGCCGCGGCGGCTCTCTCGTCGGCGGCGGCGCGTGCGCCGGACCCGGCGAACGCGCCCGGCACGTCCGCGCCGCGGCCGTAGAAGCGCACGACGCCGGCGCGCGCTTCCGCGTCGGCCGTCGGGTCGCCGGCCACGTCCGCGTCGCGCTCGCGCTCGCGAGCCCGCCCGGCGCGCTCCCACTCGAACGGACTCTCTTCGCCGCTCGCGTCGCGCGCGAGCCGCTCGCGCGCGGGGAGACTTTCGGAGGAGACGTTCGGGCCTTCGCGGCGCGCCCAGGCGTCCGCGCGGGGGTACCAATCCGCGGTGCGCCGCCGGCGACCGACGTGACCCGTGAAAGCGCCGCGCGTCGTCAAACACGAGCGCGTCGACGATGCGTTGACGTCGAGGCAGCCGTACGCCGGGACGGACTGAGGGACGTGTCCGCTCACGAACCGCGACGCGGCGGCGTTTTCGTTCCCGTCGCACGCGCGCAGCGCGTCGTCGATGACCTGCTCGGGCACGTCCGGGAACAGAGACGCGAGCTTCGCGCGCGACGCCGCGGCCGCGCTTCTGCGTTCGAGCGCTTCGACGGTCGTGTCGCGATTTTCGCGCGACTGCGAACCTTCGGAGGGAACGAGGGGACGCGCGGAGGCGTTCGCGCCGGGCGCGCCGGAATCGGCAAACCCCAGCTCGCGCAGCAGGAGCTCCGCCTCCGTGAAGTCCACGTCGTCCTCGTCGTTCGCGCCCGCGTCGAGGGACGCCGAGAGACCCCCCTCGAGCTCATGCTGCCGCTCGAGCGCGCTCGCGTCTTCCGAAACCCCCGGATCGATCGCCGGCGCGCGCGAGGACGCTTTGCCTTTGTCGCCTTCGTCGAGTCCAGACTCGGCGCGCTTCTTCGCGTCGCCGCCCTCGTAACGGCACCGGCCTCTGTGGCGTTTCCCGCAGATTTCGCACGTCGTCTTCGCGAGTCGGCGCCGCGCCGGCGAGCCGCTCGCGGTGTTGTTCGACTCGGGCGTATCGGCTTCCTCGGTGACCTGCTCTTCTTCGAGCTCGTCCAGCCCCGCGAATCTCGACGACAGCTTGACCTCGCCGAGCATCTCCTCGGCGATTTGCATGCTGAGCGTCCTCGCCTCCGCCTTTTCGCTCTCGACGCGCCTCGCCTCGGCTTGCGCGGCGGCGGCGGCGGCGTCGGCGGCGGCGGCTTCCGCCTGCACCACCGCCGCGACCGCCGTCCTCGTGGCCGCATCCATGACGCCCGGCTGCGCGTACACGCGCGTGTCCGACATGGTCACGCCCCCGAACCTGCCCGTGAGCTTCAGCGGAAGGAACTCGCTCGTGAACATGATCTCGCCGAGCGCCATCTTTTGCATCAGCATCGCGTCGCTCTCCAGCGCGCGCGTGCCCGGCGCGCACGACACCGTGACGTGCGGCACAGCCACCTGTGGATGCACCGGCACCCAGGGGGGGATATCCACCTGCACCGCGCGGCAACTCTGGTCGCAGGCGAACCCCACGACCTCCATCTCGCACTCCACGCCCCACGGGAAGCTCGCGAGCTGCTCGGCGAAGGGCGTGTGGAAGAACGTCACGTGGTCCGCGTGTGTGGTCCAGCCATCTTCGTCCGTCACGCCCAGCGCGTGCACGTGCGCCAGGAGCATGCCCCGCGAGATCTCGTCCAGCAGGAACGCCAGGTACCGCACGCGCGACGGGTCCGTCGGGGTGGACCCGCCGCCTGGCGCGGAGATCGACATCTCCCTCCTCGCGCGCGCGCGCCAATAGCGGGAGTCCTCGGCACACACAACGACGAAGACGCAGAGCCGCTTCGGAGAATTGATTGACGAAATCCCATCAAATGCGAAGTGGTCATGTCAAATACAAAACGCCCTCTTCGCTACGCGGCTTGGGCGTTTTCGCGCAACCACTTCGGCGAGTACGTGACGTCCAGCGCGTCGAGCTTCGCGGCGAGCACGAAGTCGTGCATGGATAATCCGCCTATGGCGTGCGTGGTGAGGACGATCCGCACGTCCCGGTAGTTGGTCAAGTGCACGTCGGGGTGGTGTCCCTCCGCCTCGGCGACGCGCGAGAGGTCGTTGAGGAACGCAAACGCGCACGCCCAGTTTTTCGCCGTGAACGATCGCGCGAGCGTCGTCGAATCCTCCGACACGCGCCACGCCGGCACGGCGCGCGCGTGCGTCTCGATCTGCTCCGGGGTCAGGCGAGGGGTCTCTCTGTCGCGCCGCGACGAAATCGAAAGGGAAAGGGGGTTCGACCGTCAGCGTTTGGGACGCCGGCGACAAGAGAGACGAAAAGTGCGTTTTTTCGTTTCGTCTCGAGATTCGTGCACGCGCGCGGCGGTCGTGGCAGGTGGAGCGCGCGTCAATCGCATCTCGGCGTCGTCGCGCGCTCGCGCACCTCGAACAGGCGCCCAGGTCCGCGCAGGACTGCGCGGCGAGCGCGTCTGCGCCTTCACCTTTGGGGAGCGCGGCCATGCTGGCTCCGTCGGAGGGCGCGGCGCGCGGCGTGGTCGGTCTCCCGCACGCGGGGAACACGGCGGGTTCGGCGTTGGCAGGGGAGGAGAAGGTCCGCTCGAGCGACGGCACCCAGCGCGTCGGGGGTCTTCGCGAGTTGCGTCCCCGGGCTTGGCTCGCGGTGACGGGGGCGACGCGGCCGAACGAAGCGGACCGCGCGTGGAGGAAGAACCGGTGTGCGGGGGTGCGAAGGACGTGTCGCGTCAGGAGACCGCGAAGCATGCCTGCGCGCGCACGACTGGCGAACACGGCGGGGCTCGCTTCGCTTCTTTTCGTTTTAATTTTCGGGAGACGTGATGACTCGGATTCGCGACGCGCTTTCCAGGTCCTCGGGCGCGGGGTGCCGCGCTTGGGCGCTCACTTACGTCCGGGCGCGAGCGCGCGGGTCCGCGTGACACGCGTCCGAGGCGAAGGAGCGCCTTGTGACGCCGCGCGCGGGTGAGGACGCGTCGCGTGGTTGCGCGACCCGCGCGCTGTGAGAGAAAAACAGGCGCGCGTGTTGTTACGTGATACGACTGGGAAAGACCCCGCTCTCTGGCGCGGACGCACGTGAACGATGTTCGCCGGGGCCGTGCCCTGGCTCCCCTCGCTGCGGGGCACCGCGCTGGTTTCCGCGATGCTCGTGGGCGCGTACGGCACGGACGCGGGTCTCGCCGCGACGGCCCTACTCCTGATGGCGTACGCCGCAGCCGCCGGGCTCCAGATCGCCGCGGGGTCCGCGTGGCGCTGGGTCCGGGGCGCGCGCCGGCGCGTGAGCGACATCAAGCTCCTTGACGACGGGAAGATGAAGACGTTCCAGCGCGCGACGCTGCAGATCTTCGACATGCCGCACCACCCGCGGCGCCTGCGCCAGGCGGTCAGGCGCTGGCGCGAGTGGAGGCTGAACAGCGACGTGTTTTCGCCCAACCGCGGCGGCGCGCGGCGTCGCGCCGGGAAGACGTCGCGGACCGAGGCGGCGGGCGACGGCGCAGGCGCGCGAGACGCCGACGAGCGGACGGGGGGACCCCGACCCTCCCGTTCGCACGACGTCGATGGTGCCGCCGCGTTCGGCGCGCAGAGCGCCCGCGACTATATACTCATAGAGGGGACTCTCGGGTTCGGCGCCGAGGGCGAGCGGTTCTTGGACGACGGCGCCTTCGACGATCCGCCGGACGCGCGGCTCTCGGACGGGTTCGCGTCGGCGCGCGCGGCGCTGGCGTCGTGCGACGTGTGCCGCTCTCTGGCGCCCGAGGCGATCGCGAAGCTCGCCGCCGAGCACATGCGCGAGGTGCACATCGCCGCCGGCGAGGACGTCTTCCGCGGGCGCGTCCGGGACGACGAGCTCGCCGTGCTCGTCTCCGGCGCCGTCGCCGTCGGCGACTTCTCGGGAGCCGCCGGATTCGCCGGCGCGACGCGCCGCGAGACTGCCGCGCTCGACGGGGCGGACGCGTTTTCGGACGCGTTCTTCGAGGGGGGCGGAGCGACGGTGATCCGAGACCGCGGCGTGGCGCTGAACTCGCTGCTGGACGTGCTCGAGGGGAGCGAGCACGCGCACGTCGCGGCGCGCGCGGGAGGGGCGGGATCCGCGGGAATCCCGACGCGCGCGGAGTCGCCGAGAAGGGCGCCGAGCGCGGCGGGCGGCGCCGGCGGACGCAGCGGGTCCGCGCTCGCCGCGGACCCGAGCCTGAACCCGTTCGGAGACGATCAGCTTGTCAGCGCCGCCGCGGAGGCTGCCGCGGCGGCGAGCAAAGCCGCCGCCGAGGCGGCGAACGAGCTCGCCAACGAAGCCGTGCTGGACTCGTTCCGGCCCAGCGTCGCGGGGAGCGCGTCCGCGGCGGAGAAGCGACGGGAGCCTGAGGGCGACGACGCGAACGAAGGCGCGCGCCCCGCGGGTCCTCGCGACGCCGCGGAGGCCTCGTCGGCGCGCGCGTCTGTTGGAAGGGACCCGCGCGATACCGCGTCCACGCCGCGGCGGGAGAAGAGGGATACGTCACCGGCTCGCTCCTCTCCCACTCTGCGCGTGCGCACGTCGCCCGCGAGTCGCCCCGGGGCGGAACTGCTCGCCGCGACCGAGACGCGGACCCCGTCGCCGCTCGGGGTCGCGGCGCTCGCCGCCGCCGCCGCCGCCGCGCGCGACAAAGACGAGGCGCGACGGGAAGACGGAGACGGAGACTCCTTCGAGGCCCCTTCTGCGGGCGGCGCGTCCGACCTGGCGGACGCCTCCGCCTCGGCGGCGAGCGACGAGCCGGAAGCCTCCCCCTCCTCGCGCGCGAACGCGCGCGGCGGGGGATCCCCCGCGACGCCGACGCGCTCGGCGGCGGAGCGGGCGGATCCCGAGGGCGAGACCCGCGGAGGTCTCGAGCGCCTCGTGACCGCACGCGACTCGGTGAGTCGCCCGGGCACGCCCGGTCGTGGGACCCCCCGCAGCGGCGGCGGGAGCGGGTTCGGGCACGCGAACTTCGCGCCGCCTCCGTCGTCCGCGTTTGCCGCGACGGACTTCAGCGGCGGGCCGGGTGGTCTGCCGCGTCTGCGCGCGCGGGGGGGCGAGGGCGGGTGCGTCATCGCCGCCGTGCCCCTGCGCGCGTTCCACCGCGCCGCCGGGTTCCGAGTGGGCATTCAGGCGCCGGCCATGCGCCTGTGCGGGGGGTACCACGCGCTGTGCCACTACCTGCGCGCGCCAAGCGAGTTGGGCGCGCTGTGGGTGGACCCCGCGCCCACCTCCGTTTCCGAGCGCCGCGCGGGCGCCGCGCTGGCGCTCGCGCGGCTGCTCGGCGCCGAGGCGGCGCGCGCCGTGGACCGCAGCGCGCTGGAGGCGCTCCTCGAGCGCCGCGGGTACGCGCCGCGGGGACCGAGGCGCGGGTTTCCCTCCGCGTTCGGCGACGGCGACGGCGACGACGACTGGGATCGGTCCGGGGAGGACGAGGACGACGAGGTCGACGGGTCCAAATGCTCGACCGCCGGCGGTCCGGACCGCTCGTTCGCGCGCTCGGAGACGAGAGGCGACGGGGGCACGCCGCGAGGACACGCGCATGTCTCCTCGCGCGCGTTCGACGAGACCTCCGCGCGACGAGATTCGCGCGCGGGGTCGGGCGTCGGCGCGGGAACCGGCGGTTTCGGCGTCGGGGACGGGAGCGCCGGGCGCGCGCCGAGCCTAGGCCGCTCCCTCGGCGGTTCCGCCAGCGCGGCGAACAGCGCGCGCGGCGGCGCGCCCGTCGAGCTGGAGGCGATGGAGCTCGCGCCGGGCGAGGCGGTCCGCTTCCGGAGCGCGGCGGCGGCGGCGCTGCTGGTCGAGCGCGGATCGCTGGAGGGGTACGCGCCGACGCCGATGAGCTCTTCGGCGTCGACCGAGCATACGGCGGGACTCGAGTCGCGCGCGGCGACCGAAACCGGTTTCGTCTTTCGCGGCGCGCGAGGCGCGCGCCGTCGCGACGACGCCGAAGCGCTCATCAACGACGTCCACCGTCCGCGTTCGCGCGACGCGCGGCTCGCAGCCGAGGGTCACGTGACCCGGTCTCGAACGAGCGTTCCCGCGTTCACGGCGCGCGCGGGGTCGTGCGTGGGGGAGTTCCTGCTGCTCACGGGACAGAGAGCCGCCGTGACGCTGCGCGCGGGCGCGGACGGCGCCGTCGTGGCGGCGCTGCCGCACAGCGCGGCGGCGCGTCTCGCGCGCGCGTACCCGTCGACGTACGCGCGCGTCGCGACGCGCATCGCGCGGCGTCTGCGCCCGTCGCTCCCCGCGCGCGCCTGGGACCGCTGCGGCGCGCGCTGGATCCCGCTCGGCGCGGGGCAGACGCTCGCCGACCGGCTGGGCGCCGCGCGCGCGGCGGCGCGGCGCCGGGAGAGCGACCGCGTCGCGGACCACGCGTCGCCGCACCCGGACGGCGTGTACGTGGTGGTCACCGGACGCGTGCGACTCGCCGCCGAGACGGAGACGAGGGTGGGTCCCGAGACGGGGAGGTCGGGTCGGTCCCGCCGCGCGCGCGCGCGCGGCGACGCCGGACGGTCAGCCGATTTCGACGACGCGTTCGCGCGCTCCGCCGCCGACGCCGCCGGCGCGGCGTCGCCCGGAACGACGTTCCTCGGCCCGGGGGACGCGGTGGGCGAGGAGGCGATTCTGCGGGACGCCGTTCGGTTCGCGGGGAGCGCGTCGGGCGACCGAAGCCGGGGGCAGAGCCTTCGGCTGAGCCTCCAGCGCGCGCGCGCCGTCCGCGAGTCGCAGCTTCTCTGGATCCCCTCGGCGGGCCTCGAGTCTCTGGCCACGTCCGCGCCGCGCGCGTTCGCCGCGCTCGCCTGGCGCATGGGCGCGCGGGCGGGCGTCGCGCGCCGCGAATCTTCGGCGGCGACGACGGCGCTCAGCCACAGAGTGGGCGTCGGCCGCGACGCCGACGGCGAGGACGACCGACCCGGCGTCGCCAAGTCGGGTTCGGCGTCCACGCGCTTCGTCAATCGCGACGAAAATGACGCGACGGGCTTCGGCCCGTTCGGAGGGGGGACCGTGCCGAACGCGCCCCCGCGTGCGGTGGCGGTGGTCCCCGTCTCCGAGGGCGCGGCTTTGGCTCTGGACGAGTTTTGCGCCGCCACGCTGGCGGCGCTGCGCAAGAGCTGCGCGGCGCGCGTCGCCGACTCGGCGACGCGGCTGGCGGAGGTGGGCCAGGCGGGCGTCGGGAACCCGGCTTTGGCGAACGAGGCCACCGCGCACTGGCTGGCGAGCATAGAGGCGGCGCACGACGTCGTGTTACTCAAAGCGGACCCGTTCCCGTCGCCCTGGTGCGCGCAGTGCGCGCGGCACGCCGACACCATCCTGCTGGTGGCGTCGGCGGAGGACGCGCCGCCGACGAAAGAGGAGGGCCGCTCGCTGCAGGCGCGTCTGCTCCGGTGGGACGCGAGTTTCGGGGAAGACGAGGTGGGGCTGGCGCAGCGCGAGCTCGTGCTGCTGCACGCCAGCGCGGAGCTGGCGCCCACGGGCACGCGCGAGTGGCTGGAGGCGTTCTCCGTGCACCGGCACCACCACCTGGCGCGCGCGCCCGCGCACGGCTTGGCGCCCGCGCACGCGTCGCGCTTGGCGCGGTCGCTGCGGCGGCACTCCGTGGGGCTGGTTCTGGCGGGCGGCGGCGCGCGCGGGTTCGCGCACGTGGGCGTGCTGATGGCGCTGGAGGAGGAGGGCGTGCCCGTGGACATGCTGGGCGGCACGTCCATGGGCAGCTTCGTGGGCGGCGTCTACGCCAAGGAGCCGACCGCTTTGCTCACGCGCATCATTGCGCGGCGTCTGGCGGTGCACATGTCGAGCGCGTGGGAGCAGCTGCTCGACTTGACCGTGCCCGTCGTGTCGTACTTCTCCGGGTTCCGCATGAACCGCGCGCTGGAACCGCTCTTCAGAGGCGCGAAAATCGAGGACTGCTGGTTACCGTTCTTTTGCCTCACCCTCGATTTAATCAGCTGCGCGCCCATCGTGCACAGGAACGGCACGCTGTGGCGCTACGTGCGCGCGTCCATGGCGCTCGTCGGGTTCCTGCCCCCGGTGTGCGACCGCCCGGCGACTGAGGCGACGCAGAGACGCGCTCGGAGTCGGTCGAGAACGCTCGCGTCGTCGTCGTCCGCGTCGTCATCCACCTCTCAAATGCACGTTTTAGTGGACGGCGGGTACGTGAACAACCTGCCCACGGACGTGATGCGCTCCATGGGCGCGCGCGTGGTGATCGCCGTGGACGTCAGCGGGCGGGGGCTGCCCGAGACGCGCATGCGGCCCTGGGGCGACGCCATCTCCGGCTTTGGCCTTTTTCTGCGCAACGTCGCGCCGAGCTGGCTCGGGGGCGGGCCGACGTGCCCCACGATGGCGCAGATGCAGTCGCACCTGCCGTTCGTCACGGACTACGCCAACGCCGCGCGGCGCGTCGGCACGGTGGACATCATGGTCCGGCCGGCGGTGGCGGACGTGCCCATCCTCGCCTTCGGGCGGTACGCCGAGATCGTCCGCGCGGGCCACGAGGCGGGCCTGCGCGCCGTGCGCGCCTGGAAGCTCGCCAACCCCGAGGCGGCGCCTCTTCTGGACGACGGCTTGTGGCGCCCCGCGTGGGGCCAGGGCGCCGCGCAGGGCGCCGCGACGACTGGCGCGGCGGGCGACCGAGCGAGGCACTCGCGGAGGAGTCCTTCTCAGGGGGGCGGAAGTCGCTGGGACGCGCTCGACGCGGACCCGGAGCGCGAGCCTCGCCCTCGCCGGCGCGGCGGCTCGCGCTCGGACGACGGCGGCGATTCCGAGACGGGCTCTGCTTCGAACGCGGGCGAGGAGAGACGCGCGTCGACGTTTCGTGCGCTCGACGGGAAGGCGCGACTGCACACGCGCGCAGCTTTGAAACCGTCGGCGGAGAGACGGCGCGGGTTCGCCGAGTGGTTCCTGGGGAGCGTTCCTGGGGACGCCGAGGACGCCGACGACGCGGAGCGCGACGCGGATCTCGACGCGGCCGCTCCGCGCGGTTCCGTCTCGGGGTTCGCCGGCGAGGTCTTTCCCTCGCGGGACGTTTCCCGCCGCGGACCCGGAACGCACGCCGCGGGTTTCTTCTCCCCCGACCAGCCCGCGCCGTCGATGCGGCAGCGGCACAGGTACAACTCGTACCAGTCGGGGCTGGACGGGTTCGATCACCCGCGCTCGTGACGGGCGCGTTTTCGCTCGCGCCGTCGCGAGCGGCTTCGCGCGAGATACGGCCGGCGGGAGGCGGAGTATTTCGTCAGGACTTTGAAACGGGCGCGGGATGATTCGTCGCGATGTCGTCATTCACTCGTTCTATCACACGCGTCACACACCACGCGCGCGCGCGGCTAGGTGTACGGCCTCGTGCTCGGCGCGAGCGTCCCCGCGACGCGCGCCTTGTGCCACTTGCCTGCGGCGTGCTCGACGCGCTGCGCCTCCGACGTGAACGTCTTCCGGCACAGCGCGCAGTGCGGTCCATCAGGGGGGTTCACGCCTCCTCCGCCCTCGCTCGCCGAGTTGGCGGAGGCGTGCCTTTTCCGTCCGTCGGCAGAAGGCCTCCGAGCACTGACTGTTTGCCCGTACGCCGCGGCTTTCGCGTCGCGCGCCGCGCGCCAGTGCGCCTTGCCCTTTCGGTGCTCGTCCAGCTGCGCCTGGCTGGTGAAATCCTTGGCACACACGTCGCAGCGGGGAAGCGACTTGCGCTTCGCCAGGATCGCCAGAAGCGGCGGGGGCTGGACCACGCCCACGGCGGACTGTGCTTTTTGTTTTCCGAACGGGTCGATCGCGAGTGTGTTCGCGTCGTTCGCGCCGCCAGCCCCGACCGTCGCCGACGCCGACGCGACGAACCCCGGCGTTTTGGTTTTCCTTCGTTTTCCGACACCCTTTCCCGCGTACCCGGCGTGCTCGGGCAACATGTGCGCGGGGAGCGCGGCGATGCGTTCGAGGGATTCCGAATCCGAAGCATCGTCGAGTTCGTGGCGATGCCGTTTCTTCTCTTTCTTCGCCTTCTTCGCCTTCTTCTCTTTCTTCGCCTTCTTCTCTTTCTTCGCCTTCTTCTCCTCGATGTCGCCGCCGCGTCCCGACCGCGAATCCCCCGAACGCGAAGACGCCTCGTCCTCCTCCGCGTCGCTTTCGATGCCTCCGAGCTTCGCCTCGAGCGCCGCGATCTGCGCCTCGATATCGTTCAGACCCTTCGCGGGCGACATCGTGTCGCGCGCGCCGTCCAGGCGCGCGCGAGAGTGCGCATCCGGCACAGTCTCGTCCCGCACGAAGCGAGCGAGAGACTCGACGCGTTTTCGCGGCGACGATTTTGGCGAAGCGCGTTTTTTACTGAAATCCGTAGGTAATGTGGTACGTCGCGGCGGTCGCGCTTTCTTCTCCGCTCACTCGTACCTGATGAGCCACCCGAACGCGGCGTTCGTCGGCGCCAGTGTGACGTGCTTCAGCAGATGCCCGTTCGCGCCGAGCTCGCGGCACGCGGCGGCGCACGCGCGCGGTAACGCGAAGTCCACCTCCCCGTCGCGCATGCGCACGAAGTACGTGTCGTCTTCGCCCAGGGACACTTCGACGGGACTCGAACCGTTCGCGTGCACGAAGTCCACCATGCGGTCGGGCGCGCCGTGCGCTTCCCACTGCCCGTTCCGGAACAGCGCGAACCACGACCCGCGCGCGCCGAAAGCGACGCGTTCGAGTTTTTTGTGTGCGCTCCGTTCGCGCGCGAGCGCGTCGAAACGGTCCGCTCCGAAACCGTCCCTCTCGCGCGTCGAGGCGCTCGCGCCGAAAAAGTCCCCCGCCGCGTTCCACGCTTCCGCGCCGCGCGAGTTCCGGGCGTAGTACCGCCCGTCGTCCGCGAGAGCGAGGTACGGCGCGGTCTTGCCCGTGTTTTCGTTCTCGAACACATCCGAGACCGCGCCGTACCTGCGCGGAAGAGACGCGAAACACCGACCGTCGGTGTACGAGCAAAACCACGCGTCGGAGGCGAACGCGACGTGCGCCACGTCGTTCCGTCGGTTTTCGGCGCCGACGTCCGCGCCGTACCTGTCCCGAAGCGTCTCGCTGCTCTCGAGCCGACGCACGAGGTCCGGGTGCGTGTCGCGCATCGCCTTGACGATGCACCACCGCGAGCCGCGGGCGTTGACTTTGTTTTCGCGCGCCGTCGCGGCGCGCATCTCGTTCTCGCGGTGCATGCGCAGCAGCCCCCCGCGTCGTTTGGACAGCTCCGCCCTCAGCAGGAACTCGACGAGCCGCGCGCGTTGGTTCCGCATCTCTTCCAGGGCGACGTCCAACCCGCGCAGTTCCCCCCGGAGCTGCATCTCCTCGTCCTCCGTCCCCACGTCGGACGCGCCCTCCACGTACACGCCCATTTGGCGCGAGGCGCGGGTATCGTCGTAGGGGCGGTCGCGAGTCCGACGTCTCTTGTAGCCGCCACCCGCCATCCCGGCCGGGTCGTTCGGCTGCGCGAACACCTTTTCCGCCTCGCGGATGCCGCACTGCGGGTAGAAGCTCTGCGTGCACCCGAACAGCTTGTGGTGGCGCACGGACACCGCGATCGTGCCGGTGGTGTAGTACACGTCCACGCGCGCGGAATCGCCCGCGCCGACGTCCTTCAGGAACGAGACTTTTCCAGACGCGGTGTCGAAGGCGGCTTCGCGCAGGCGGTGCCGCTTGGCCATCAGGCGCAGATCGCGCAGCGGGAGCACCTCGGGCGCCATCTGCCACTTCGGGTCGACCGCGGCGTGTCCGTCGCGCGCCACGTGCTGGTCGCTCACGTGCACCGCCGCGAGCGCGGCGGAGGGGTCGACGCTTGCGTCCGCGGAGGACGCGACGCCGCCGAGGCGCGCCGCCTCCACCTCCTCGGGATCGACGATCTCGGTCATCACGAGCCTTTCGCCCCGGCGGGTGAAGAGCCAGCCTGTGGTGCCCTGCACGCGCACGTACGTCACGCCCTCGAAGGTAACACGCGCATCCGCCCAGATGACGTGGTCGTGCGGGTACAGCACCTGCGCGTGGCTGACGTGCGCGTCGTTGACGCCGTGCGAGTACCCGAACTTCCACTCGTCCTCCGTTTTGTTCGTGGGGTGCGCGCGGAGCGCCAGCCCGACGGACTCGTTGCGCACGCGGTAAGGCCACAAGCCCCGCTCGAGGGGCATCCTGACCGCGAACGCGTCGCCGTGCTTGCGCTCGAAGAGCCACCCGTACGCGTTGGAGAGCTGCAGGAACGGGCCGTTCTCG
>MDSV01240332.1_pt1 | contig 14613 bp, 15 predicted proteins | sample 810851 | NCBI WGS metagenome assembly MDSV01 (sample SAMN05326640, study PRJNA326480) | marine metagenome | isolation source: seawater | place: Atlantic Ocean: North East | collected 2012 | reverse complement strand
TGTGTTGCCATTTGCCGCCGCCACAGTTGAACCATTGTTAAGTGATAAAGCAATCTGCTCTTTCAAAAATAGTATCGCTGTGCTTAGTGAAGTGGATCCATCTAATGAAGTTGTGCTAGTTGCACTACCTTTACCAAGTGCTGTGCCATAGTTTGAGAAAAACTCACATTGTTCATAGCCAATTGTCATTGTTAAAGCGCCTGGTGTTGCATCGCCATTTGCATTAGTTTGTCCTACGTCTCTCACAGTAAAGCCTCTGCCTACACCTGACAAGGCTGTGATAAGTCTTTCAAATCTTATCAGTCCTCTTTCACGTTCTAGTGCTTTAGCATCTGTGGTTGGTCCTGTCACGCCTTTTGTGCCTGAACCATTTGTGTCATAAAAGTATGGGCCTGTAGTAGCCGTTGATGGTCTTGATCCTATTGGTGTAATACCTCCGGCACTTGTTGCTGTACCTGTAGCAAATCCTGTTGCCGCGATAGTCACCCTAAAGAAGGTCGGCATGTTCATATCGTTGTCCAGCTTAAATGGCATGGCGTGTTCTCCTATTTGCTTGTATTTATACGAGATAATATCAATTGGACAGAGTTTGCAATATGAAATCCATGCATCTTTGCCCCCAATTTGCGTTTGCTAGTTGGTAATTGTGTGATATTGATGTAGATTCTGTTGCATACATGTCTGACACTTTGTTGTGATCAAGATTTGACATGCATTCTGCGTACACTTCTACTCTTTTGCCTATATCTTTAACAGAATCCCATTCGCACTTTCCATACGGTTTAAACCCCATTTTTTTAAGCGTAGCGTTGAATTTATAGCCCCCTAGTGCAAAGAATAGCCTGTTGGCCTGTAAAGGTTTTGATGTTTTTTCTGTAAGAAACAAGTTTGCATGCCAGAAGTTAGTTTCACGCACAATTGAACACATACTATGGTCAAATATTGTGTTGGGTGTGATCCTACTAATCCATGGGCTGTGTAATCCAACTGTGTGTGAGCCAAACTTTTGTATCCATTCTGTTTGATCTAAAGGCAACACAGTAATAGACCCATGTTCTTTGTTCATATAATCATCACTGTTGAAGTTGTTTATTTTGTTCTGTTCATCAAACATCTTTGCAAATATCTCTTCATCATAGTCTTGTAGATTAGATTGGTTGAAATACCTGTACAGCATTTTATGTTTAAATGGTTCTAAGTGCGTCCACAGTTTGTCTATGTGTTTGTGTCTTCGGCCAAGCAAGGCATCAAACAAAAATTGTTTGTGCTTGTTGACATTTGGTTTTACATTTACAGCACTTTCAAACCAACTACCAGCATATATGAATTTAGGATTATCAAATCCAAAAGGTGAATCTTCTAACACAACATCAGACAGCAGTATCACTTGTTCTAATGGACGACCACATGCCTCAACAAATAAATTTTGATTCATTGTGACGAAGTCTTCTTTAGCAACTATTACGATCACATCAGCAGAAGAGTCTATCTTGGCCACAGAGTCTGGACCAATTTGTATAGTAAAATTAATAGTGATACCAAATTGTTTTTCAACAGATTGTTGTGTGTGATATTGATCACATCTTTCTTTGAAGTACAGTTCCCAGTCAGATGGCTGACCATTGTATCTAGTTTCGCTCAAACTAGATGTGTGTGCAATTGTTTTTACGTTTATAAGACGTTGTAGTTCTTGTTTGTCCATTAAAGAGTTTGAGGTTGAAGAACAACCCTACCAGAATTATTTAACCCATCCCAGTTTACTCGCCAATCATACTGTCCCCATCTACATGCGTCACCCCAAAATTCTTTGGTCCTAAGGGTGCCATGAATGGTTCCTGTGAATTCTCTACAATGTCTTCCATGTAGAACATAAGTGCTTATGACAGTGATAGTGCCTGATGTATTAGTTTGTGCATTGTACCATGTTTGGGTGTGTCCAGACTTTGCCAGTTCAAGTGTTTCATTGAATGTCTTGTCCATCGCAAATCTACTGTCTTGTCCTAGCCCATGACCACCACTGATGGTATTTGAACATGCTCCTAGAAATAATAAACCAATTACCAATATTGTTTTCATAGTTTATAGTAGCATGGATAGATGATCTGTCAAATGGCAAGTTTCTGTTGCCAGGTACTTGCCAAACCCCGTTAGCCTATATTAGGCCGCCATTGCAAATTCGAAGTTATCGTTTGCGTTTATTTGTTTGAACTGATTGATGGTCGTGTCTTACCAGAAACTCCACAATGTTTTTCAAATCAATCGATCCTATGTCCACCCCCAACATACACATATTTGGTATTACAATATCCACAGAGTTTGAAATCTTCATCCTCATCTATAACGTAATACACCCTAGGGTGATCACCATCAAATGCACCATCACAGTGAAACTCACGGTTGTGTATCTCAATGGTGGAGTGGCCGGGTACTGCCCCCGGGTCTTGTCTTTGTATTGTCATTGCTTCAACGTTTCTTATTAATTATATTTGGTAAAATTTAATGCGTCAATATGTGACTTGTATTTTGTTTTTCAAAAGGTTTTGCCTGCGTTGGGCATACCAGTTATAATTTTTATAGTCTTTCATTCTTGCATCAATTGATATTTGCACATCTTGTGGTTGCCAATTGTTTGAAATATCATATTCAAAATCTAGTGTGATTGGATAATTGGACTCTGTGTCTAGCAACAGATTTTTTTGTAGTGTTAACAAATTGCTGGGATAATTCACACACAGTTGATCTAGTATCTTTTGCGTTATCACAAATAAGTCAGCTTTGATACTGTATAAGAATTGATTGCTTTGAATAATAAGGTTGTGCCCTCTGTATTTCTTTTTGTTCATTTTGCCTGTAGAAAGATAAATGAATATGGTTGTGTATAATTCTTGCACATGTTTGTACACAGGATTTTGTTTGTTTGTAAAAATTTCTTGCCATAACAAATTATAGTATGTGCTGTATCTAATATCTTTCACTTTATTCAAATACTTAGAAAAAATTTGACTGTATCCATTGATGTGAAAATGCATAATCATCCATGCATAAACATAGCCTTCTGCCATGTCCTTTGTGGTCATTGTGCTTGTTTGGTTTACAATCTCTAATTGTTCAGGAATGTCGTCCCAATAATTGTAATTGTTAATGGTTAAGTAATCACTTGCAATCACTGATTGAAGTTTATATTTTTGTCTTGTTGATTCATCAGCAAGTTCACTATTTTGTAATAACTGAGCCAACCATACATCAATACTATCATGTTGTCCAACTTCTAGCAATTCACATAAACCTGACTTCCATGTTTCTAAAGTTTCTAACGGCAAGCCTAGTATCATTTCACTGTATGTTTTCACTTGATATTTGTTTGCTGTTTGCATCACATGTTGAATATTGCCAAAGGCCATGTTAGTACGTTTGATTGCTTCTAGCGTGTGGGCATTCATACTTTGCACACTCACCGTAATACCTCTAGACAGATGATCTAAATCTTGTGCAATCTGAAACACAGTATCATTACTGTTTTTTGTGTACTGCAAATTCACTGCATCTATTTCACTTTTACTTGCAACTTGTTTGATCATTCGTGCAATTTCTAAATCACGTTCTTTGAATATGCCAAAGTTTGCATCAGCACACAACAAATATGTTATTGGTTTACCCACACACCATTCTAAGTCTTGCATCACTCGGTGTAGGTTAAATTTTTTAATTTTACTTTGCGTCAAACTACCCCAATTACAAAATGTACAGCTAAATGGACAGCCTCGATTGGTTTCAAATATCATGTTCCATTTTGCATCTGGATTGTCTTGAATTAATTTATCAAACATTCCTGTGGTGTAAGGACTAGGATAGTTAAGCTCTTCTAATCTTCTTTTAGGAAATGTTTTTGGTACTGGTTTATCTTCTATGACGCATTCAAGTATCTCAAGAAAATTTTGTTCCCCTTCGTATTGAGCAACACTATCTATGAAATCGTGTTTAAGAAAATCTGGATTAACTTGCTCACCACCAAACACAATCACACACTCTGGCCATTTTTCTTTGACTGCTTTGGCTACTGCAAGGCAATATTGTTCATTCCACATGTAGCAACTGAAGCCACATACGCTAGGACTTTCCATGCTTTGCACTACATCAGATGGTTGATCTCTTTTGAAAAATAACTCTTTGATATCGAAGTGTGACTGGATGTGTTCAAATTGGCTCACATAACTTGCAAGGCAACCAATACTGTAAGGTAGCCAATAGGTTACCTTGTCGTTATACACATTAGCGTATTGTGGTTGAAATAGATATATGTTTTTCTTAGAGTTTAAATCCTTTGAATGTGTCATCAGTAACATCTTGCTTGATGCCTCCAACTACATATGACTCAACTTCTGTTTCTTGTGGAGCAACTTGCAATCCACTACTACTTAACCAATGCTGTGTCCATGGCAAAGGATTTGTATTAGCTGGGCGATCGTATATTGGATCAAATCCAATTGCTTTTATTCTTCTATTGGCTATAAATTCTACATAGTCTCCTAGTAGTTTTGCATTCAATCCTATAATGGATCCATCTTTCATTAAATGTTCTGCCCATGCTTTCTCTTCAAGCACACATGTCTTGTACATTTCAATTACTTCTTTATCACAAGACTTAATAACTTTTTGCATTTCTTTGTCATCACCTTGTTGCCAGTTTTTAATAATATGCGTAGTCAGTGCCAAATGCTGTGCTTCATCTCTTGCAATCAATGATACTATCTTGGCAGAGCCTTCCATAAGTTTTAATTCACCAAAGGCAAATGTACATGCAAATGACACATAAAATCTTAGGCCTTCTAAGATGTTTACATTAACCATTGCAAGATATAATTGTTTTTTAACTTCCTTTATATCACCTTTGCCTTTGATAAAATAATCTGTTGCTGTTTGATAAAAATTATCATAATTTTCTGTGACTGATACTGCTCTTTTTAGAATCTGTTCATCGTTCAGTATTGTGTCAAACACTTCACTAGGGTCAGCATAAACATTCTTCATAATGTGCGTGTATGAACGTGAGTGTATTGTTTCAAAGAAGTCCCATGTTATAATGCAACCTTCTAGTTCTGGATTTGAAACATATGGTAAGAATGCTAAACTAGGTCCTCTGCCTTGCACACTATCTAATAGTGTTTGGTATTTTAAATTTGCTGTAAAAATGTGTTTTTGTTCTGGTCTAAATGTTGCATAGTCTGATCGATCTTTTTGTAGCGATACTTCTTCAGGACGCCAAAAATATCCTAGCATTTTTTGGTTCAGTTTGTCTAGCTGTGGGTATTTGAATACATCATAACGTTGTACGGATTGATCTTCGCCAAAAAACATTGGCTCTTTGCTGAAGTTGATATCTTTTCTATTGAATACTGTTTTCATGTGTTTTAATTATTATAGTTGTTTTAAATTGTGTGTCAACACTAGATTGTGCAGGCTTCACAATTTTCATCGTCCATTGATGGGTCAAATGGTATTACATTATCATTACCAACAGGCAGTTCTTCTTGTGTGTCATCTTCTTTCATATCGTTTGTGTTTTGATAGTAAGAAGTTTTCCAACCAAACTTGTAAGTGTTCAACAAGTCTTGTGCCATTACACTCAAAGGTACTTCGTTGTTTTCAAAGTGTAAAGGATTGTATGACCAGTTGCCACTGATTGCTTGATCAAAGTACTTTTGCATTACAGATACCACGTTGATGTAACCATCATTGTTTGGCATATCCCAAAGCAAAGTATAAAAGTTTTTCAATGTTTGATATTGCGGAACAATTTGTTTGAGTGGACCTTTTTTAGATTTCTTCACACTCAGATAACCACGTGGTGGTTCAATACCATTGGTTGCATTGCTAACTACTGACGAGCTTTCACTTGGCATTTGTGCTGATAGTGTTGAATGTCTCAGTCCATGTTTTGCAATACTCTTTCTTAATGATTCCCAATTCATTTTAAGTTTACGAGTGACAAGTTCGTCTACTTCTTTTTTGTAGTGATCAATTGGTAACTGTCCATCTGCATATTTTGTTCTATCAAATTTATCACATGCACCACGTTCTTGTGCTAATTTGTTTGATGCTTTTAATAGATAGTATTGAAAGTGTTCTGTGAGTTCGTCTACAAGTTTAAGAGCTTGTTTGTCTTCATATTTGACTTTGTTCTTTGCAAGATAATGTGCCAACCCAATGTAACCTATGCCCAGTGAACGTCTTGCTTTTGTGCTTATCTCTGCCGCTTCTACAGGATAGTTTTGATAGTCTATGATTTCTTCTAATGCTCTCACACTTAGATCACACAGTTCTTCTAGTTCTTCTAGTTTGATATTGCCTACATTTATAGCACTAAGAATACAAAGTGCAATCTCTCCATCAGGGTCATCAATATGTTGAATAGGTTTTGTTGGTAGTGTAATTTCTTGACATAAGTTGCTCATGAATACTTTGTCTTTGAATGATGAGTGTGTGTTGCAATGATCTATGTTCATAATATAGATACGCCCTGTTTCTGCTCTTTCTTTGAGCAAGTCCATCACAAGTGTTCTTGCATCTACAATTGTCTTTTTGATTGTTGGATCGTTTTCTGCTTTGACATACATCTTGTCAAATTCAGGCATGCCAAATGCTTCATACATTTCTGGTATATCATGTGGCGAAAATAAACTTATCTTACCGCCTTGCAAAAATCTTTCATAGAATATCTTAGACATCTGTATTGAATAGTCTAGTTTTCTTACTCTGTTGTCTTCTGTGCCTTTGTTGTTCTTAAGTACTAAAATGTCTTCAATTTCTTTGTGCCATATTGGAAAGTGTACAGTTGCACTACCACCACGCACACCATTCTGTGTACAGCATCTCACAGTTGATTCAAACTTTTTTAGGAAAGGGACAACTCCAGTATGTGCTACTTCTCCACCACGTATCTTAGAATTAATTGCTCTGATTCTGCCTGAGTTAATCCCAATCCCTGCTCGTTGTGCCACATACCTGCCTATGGCCATATCCGAAGAAAATATAGAAGGTAATGTGTCGTCTGAATCAACTAGTACACATGAAGCAAACTGCCTCATAGGTGTACGCACACCTGCCATCACTGGCGTTGGTATGTTGATTTTAAACTGTGAAATAGCGTCATAATAGCGTTTTACATAATATAAACGTTGTTCTTTGTCATAGTCAGCAAACAGAGTAGCCGCAATCATAATGTACATGTATTGTGGTGTTTCATATAACTTGCCTGTGGATCTGTCTTGTACAAGGTATTTGTCTACCACTTGTCTAAGGCCAGCGTAGGTAAAGTTAAGATCTCTGTCGTGTTTGATCCATGTGTTAAGTTTTTTGATTTCAACTGTTGAATACTTTTCTAGAATGCTTTTATCATACACTCCTAGGTCTATGTTCTTTTGGATTAATTGTAGTAATGGTGTTGTTTCAAACTTGCCAAATACATCCTTGCGTACACCCCACAGTAGCAACCTTGCGGCCGCATACTGATAGTTAGGTGCATCTAGGGATATTAAATCGTTTGCAGATCTAACCAATATTTCTTGAATGTCTTGTGTGTTCATGCCATCAGCAAATTGTAGATTGGAGTTCATTTCAATTTGTGATGAAGACACACCAGTGAGACCTTCACAGGCTTGTTCTACTACGAAGTGTATTTTGTCTATGTTAAGGGGTTCTGTCTTTCCGGATCGTTTTATTATTTTTATCTGTTTCTGGTTTGTGTTTGTTTGCATATTGTTTTGATTTTGTTGCTCCGGAAACATGTTAGTATGTACCGAAGTAGTTAAGACAATTATATATTAAGATTTGGTTCTACGCAATATAAAACACAAAAAAAATTGGTAGGTTATACAATGCTTTCAATTTGATATTTGAATGTGGCATTGTTGCCAGTTGATGTTGTTTTGTATTGGACAACACCACCTGTGGTTACAAAGAAAGTCACACCAGTTGCTGAGTTTTCAATAAAGTTGTCTATGTAATCAACTGAAGTTGAAGTTCCTGTAATTTGTAAAGTCCCATTACGTCTTGCTGTATCCCTTGTGATCAAATATTTGATGTTGATCGCAAACTCATTATCAATGTCGTATGTAATTGGTGTAGCTGTAAATGAGCTGGTATTATCATTTAATGTTGCTGTTTGTAAGTTGTGTTGGTGAATTGCTGAGCCTATGACTGGAGCAAATGTACCTTGATCACTTCTATTGAAATAATTGCCTATGATAGCGTTGTTTGGGTGTGCAACATTTAAAATTGCTACGTCAGAAGTACCATCGTTTGCTGTGCCAACATCTTTGAAGCTGTTAAACGCAAACACATTACCTTTTGGTGTGCCGTTGTCGTATAAATGCACAGCTTCGTTGTCTACGTTATCAAAGAAACAACCAATTGCACGAACATATCTAGGTCCAACGGCCTGTCCAGCAGTTGACCCATCAGCATCTTCGCCTAGTTTAATTGATTTATAGTTGATATCAAACAAACAGTTTTGAAAGTTTACATCTTCAACATCATAATCACTACTGAATCCATATTCTATGCTTTTGAATTCACACTTGTCAAACAGTATATGTTTTGTGATGTTTAGTACGGTGCTGTCGATATCTATACCTTTGAACGCAGATGTGACTGAGTCTCCTTGTGCCCATGTGCCTACAAATTTACAATCAACAAACCTAACATGCTTTGCTCTATCAAGTAACACACCTGAATTAGAACCAGATGTTTTGAAACTTACACCTTCAATGTCAATGTGTTGAGGAGTCGTTGCACCATTTGATCCTATGTTTGCGCCTGTGGCGCCCAAACTGTCAACTGTTCTTGCAACGTAGTCTTGTGCTGTGTCTGTTTGATTAAGTATGGTTTGTTCTGCACCATCACCTTTGATTGTAATGTATGGATACAATTTAATTAAATCACCTGTGATTTTGTATGTGCCTGCAGGAAAATATAGTGTTCTGCGAGCATCAGCTGTGGCATCTGATGTGACTAAGTTTTGTATTGCTCTGTTGATTGCGGCTGTGTCGTCTGTGGTTGCGTCTCCTTTTGCACCAAAGTCTTTGACTGATGCAAAGTCATCTAGTTTTTGTTGAAATGTTCTTACAATCTTTGCACCGCCGGCTCCAGTAGTAACAGGTGTTACCGTGTTGCCTCTGTATGTGTAATCATCTAGCAGATCAAAAAGATTAGTTCCACCAGTTAATATTTCAGTGTTTCCTACCTTAGGAGCACCTTCTGATACTGGTCCATTACCTATGAATAGACGTTGTTCATCAACTGCCCAACCTAACTCACCAGCGGCAAGTTGAGGCACATCAGAGTATTTTCCACGTCTATGTTGTATTCTTGATATTTGTACGACAGCCATATAGACTATTTATTGTTATTCGTCAGCGTAATCTATATTGATCGCTGTTGACCCATCCACTGATGTAAATGTACCATCATAGGCCGCGGGCAACGAATCTCCTGCTTTGTACTTGGTCTTCCAATCTGCTACCCATGCCGCCCAGTCAGCCTTCATTGTTGCTCTTTCTGCCTTTACAGTTGTGATCAGACCATCAGTACCTGTAATTGTAGTGGTCATATGTGCAATGCCGTTAGGTTTTTGTGGAGTAGTTGGTTTGTTAGGATTAAAAGGTGCGTTTAATTGTGCCATATATCATATTTATGCTCCTTCGAATTTAATATAATACTCAGCGACTCTGTTCAACCATTGGTCAGCCCAGTAATCAAACTCATCTGGCCACAGGTCAAACTGTTGATACTGTAGATCACGTGAACACATAAAAATATGTCCTTCTCTTATATCAGTGCCATACACTTTGTTATGTGCTGTTGCATATGCGGCCAACTGTAGATAGTAATCATCTACCCATTCTTTCTTTTTTGGCTTGTTGGTTTGTTTAAAATCCATAATAGATGCATTGCCTTTGTACACGCCACATAAGTCAGTTGTACCTGAGTACATTTCAGGATAGTATAATCCTTGTTCTATGGCCCAAACTTCGTCTACACCTGACAATCCGTTTTCAATAATCACATCTGCCATTTTGTTTGCTTGTATATGCACGAGATTGTTGCCAGGTTGTCTAGTATCTCCTGCTAAGAATCTTTCTAAGTTGTTGTGTAATGCTGTGCCAACACCTGCGGCTTCGGTCATTATACGTTGTGCTTCTTGTTCGCCTACTCGTTTGCGCCATTGGTTCAATCCTGTTTGGTCTTTGGTTTTAGATAAGATTGTTGTGACCGAAGGAGTTGTACCAGATGGTGTTTGATATACTCTTTTGCCTTGCTGATTAATTTGCTTTACATTATGGTATTGTATGGCCTCAACAAATGGAGGTGGATTATATGACATACTTTATTGTATATTCTAGTGTTGTTGTAAGCAACCATAATTAATTTACAACAATGCGTGTTAAAATTAATCAACTTATTCCTGTTATATTTCCGCCGGGTGCAGGAGGACATTTTTTTTATAATTTATTAACAATACATCCAGATGTAATGCCCATGGGCAAAGACCAATGTATGAAAAAGTTGTTTGTAGATAAGAACATAGATGATAGTGTAGCAAGAATAAAATTGACTGTGCCAAAAGACTTTTCACAGTGGCAAGACCTTGAAGCACATGACTATTATATTGCACCCCCAAAGTTTGATGATCCTACTAGCAAAGCTGATTGGTTGGTGTACGGAGATAAATTTGAACTTGAAGGAGATCATCATTTTTTTCGCAAAATAAACAAAGATTGGTATAGGTATGGCATTACTGTGCATGATCAAACACAGTTTCCAATGCTTGATCATATTAACAAACACATAGGTTTTGATAGATTTGATCAACATGTATCTAACAGCAGAGCAAAAATACCTAAGATAGATTATGATTATAGAAAATGGGATATGCCAAGACATACTCCAAAGGTTTGGGTGACTGATTCTGATGAGTTTTACTATGATTGGTCCAAAGCAAAGCGATGGATAAAATTAACTTTTGAATACTTGAATTTAAGAATATCAGAAGAAGGTATGGATGCTATTGATTATCTTTGGCATCATTATGAATCAGTTCATTCCATTCCGTAAATGTTTGTGCAAATGATTGTTTCCTGTATGCATCATGTCGTTTGGTCCATGCTAAAAACTTATGCCACTCTAATTCTTTGTCTGTTTGCAACCACATAAACTTCACAATCTCTTTGAATTTGGTGTTGTATTCACTTGACATTAATTTAACATCAACAGTTCTTTTTAACTTGTCAGGCATATTTTGTATGCAATAGTAATTAGGAAAGTACACAGAGTTAATGTAAATGTAATCTTCTAATTGCACTAATCTTTTGAGGATGTGTGGGTGCGACAAATACTCAGGGTGATGCCTTATCACTTCTTGCTTTTTATATCTCATGAAGTAGTCTACAGTCTCTGGCAAATACCATACGTTCATGTTGTTCACAGTTATGATAATACCATAACGAATAGGCATTGTACTGCTTTTTTCTTTGATCCATTCTCTAAAGTGTAGAACATTTTCCCATTTCGCAGGGTGACGTTGATATTCAAATTGTTTTTCAATGCCATCCAAGCTCAATTGAAAGTCTATGCCTTTGAACTGTGATAAAATATGCCACCACTCGTTGTTGGGTACTCTACTTGCGTTGGTGTTGAAATATAAAGTAATTTTGTGAGCTACTCCTTCTTCTATCAACATTTCTAAATATCTTAGCACTTGTGGATTAGTCAAAGCTTCTCCACCAAAGTGATCAATGCGTATGACTGTGTCATTCCATTTTAATAGATCCACCAACTGTGATGTGGTCCAATTCTTTTTGTATGGTTCCATGTTCATCATAGTGCCTTCTATTTCATTAGGATAATTGTCTACATGTTGTTTGGCTTCTGGTATCCAGCTGAAAGAATCTTTTGGCCCGCATATTCTACATTGCAGGTTGCAGATGTTGCCGTTTTTCAAATACAACACCAAAGGTCCGTTGTGATAGGTTTGATTCTCAATAGAAGCAATGGCTTGGTCCATATCAAACTTGTTTGCATCATGAAAACGTTGTCTATAACTTTCTATGCCGTTGTCTTCATCATCCCAACAAGATTTACACAAAGGATCTCGTATGTTGTTGGCATGATTGTTTCTCAATTGTTCTAAGTCTGTGTGGTTCCATAAATCTTGTTTATCTTTCCACAGCCCATCCAACACAGCACATGGGGAATGATTGCCTTGTTCGTCCAACATCAATTGCACAAAAGGTGCCATACATTGGTTGCAGGCAGGTTTATTGCTGTATTTTTGCATAGATATCCTGTGCGAAAGTTTTATGCACAGTTGGTCCAAAATGTTTAAGGTCTCTGGCTACATCAAAAAAGGTATGATGTGTCTGTTCTCTTTGTATCACTTGCATTTGTTGAACATGAGATGTAACCAACGGCACATGTTTGTTTTCACACGCAGTTTTTATCATCCAATGATTCTTGCTCATGTTGTAATAATCTTCGTAGTCATTGATGGTTGTGAAGTGCATTTGAATGTCTGCATGATCTTGTGGTGATATACCAAAGCCAGGTGTTGGCAATGATGTGCCTAGCTCCCACAACGATCCTCTGCTGGATATGGCCTCTCTTCTGTTTGGATAACTGTACACAGCCACCACTACATTTGGCCTAATCTTTTCTAATGTACATGTTATGGCTCTAGCAATCCAATCATTGGATGCACCTGGACATGAAATATTAATCACCACAGGATTTTTGTATCGTTGTGCAAGTTGCTGTTTCAACACCGCAGGCCAAACCTGAGCATCATCAAGACCAATACCAAAGCCATGACTGTCACTACACACCAGAGCTGTAAAGTCAGCGTCTATGTGCATGGCAGGTTCGTCTCCTCTGTATCCTAATGAATTAAATGTGTAGTTGACATTGTCTTCTGTGAACAGCCATTGGTCAATTGTAGGGGTGACTTTGTCTTCACCATTTTTGTTTATCACAGTTTGTTTTGACTTAGCATATTCATCTAGGCTGTCCATGCCAAACCATTTTACTGTTTTGTTTTTTGGACAGGTTGCTCCATGCAAAACATCATCAATGTTTGGGATGCCTGGTGTCCACCATTTGCTTATCACTGTATCATTTGGATTGTCAAACCAATCCATCAAGTCTTTTGATGGTACACCATTGAAATAATGATGCATCAAACTAAACTTAATTTTTGATATTGATCTTTTGACGTTATCTAAGAAGTGCATGTATCATAGTTATTATTCCCATGATATGGACCATTTAAAAACGTCCCCTGTTGCACTAGAATGTGAGCCTGTGGTTGCTCCTGTGTTGGCTTCTCTTGATATCGTATAGCCTTGGTCTTGAAAATGTGTTCTTACTTCTGACATTTGTTCATCATATACTTTATTTGTAGTAGTTGCTTTCCATGAAGCATAGTAAGCCTCTGATGTTGCATCAGTTGGTGTTGAGTTTGTCATTGTGGTATCATCTGATACTGTGGCAGTAAATGCCGAGTTTGATATCGCTGTGATCACAGCTTGTTCTATTGCTGTAATTTCTTTTGCAATAACAAGATTACCTTGTGATCTTTCTTTGGCCTGTGCCGCTGTTGGAAAGTATGCCATTAATCTTTCTCCCATTTCTTTTTAGCTTCTAATGACCATTGCTCAAATGCTTCTTTAGTAACTTCTTTCTTTACTAAAACAGCACCCTCTGGTATTTCATTATATAATTTTATTACTTTATTATCTTCTATTTCTACAATAGCTGGCCCACAAAAAGCATCTTTGTCGTATCCTGTATTTTTCTTTTTAAGTATTCTTACTTCTTTCATACAAGAAGATAATGATTGCATAGGAATATATTGTGTCATTTGTGTTGCTTGGTCATTCATATTACCAAACATAAACATTACTATAATACTAATTACTTCCATTTTGCCTTACTTTATCCTTAAGTTTTTCTATATCTTGTAGCATTTTTTCAATATCAGTTTGTGCTCTTTTTATATTTACAGAGTTTGACATCATTCCTTCCATTTCTGTTTGCATATGCTCAAGCTGAGAACTTATAAATTCAATTAATAAATCTTGTTGACTATCTGAGGGCAAACTACCCATTTCACCTCTAGGCCATTTTATTCTAAATTCTGTGTTACTTTCAACATCAGATAGCATTAGTTTACCTTGAGTTTCAATATTATTTAATCTTTCTATAATACCAAAATAAGCCCACGTTCCAACAGCAACTAGTGTAATTAAAGATACAACTGTTTTGAGTGGCATCTGCACATTGGTTTGTTCAGATACTTTCATTATCCGTCCCTTTTGTTCAACGCTCTTTTTGCCATCTGTGAAACTTTTTCATCAGGTGGAATCTCAACAGGTTCGTCTGCCATTGTAGCGTCTGCGGTTGTATTTATGGTCACGCCTTGATCATTGAAGTCGCTCACTAATGCTTTGAGTTCTGGCTTTTGATCATACATGGCTTTGAATTGATTGTAGTCCATGGAGTGACCCATGTTGCTCATGTAAGTTTGTATGGCATCCCAGCTCATAGTTGAACTTTCTTTGT
>MDSV01043056.1_pt1 | contig 14615 bp, 11 predicted proteins | sample 810851 | NCBI WGS metagenome assembly MDSV01 (sample SAMN05326640, study PRJNA326480) | marine metagenome | isolation source: seawater | place: Atlantic Ocean: North East | collected 2012 | reverse complement strand
GTACTGCATTTACTTCCAAGCCAATATGTTCCCATGCTACATTGGAATGAGAACCTACTGATTCTGGATTGATGATGGTGAGATTGAATCCTAATTCAATGAGGCCGTTTGCGAATGCAATAGGCGTTGTTGCGCAAAAAGCATCGAATTTTCGATGGGTAATCCACAATACTCTCATACAAGTTCATCTGATACGTCACTATTGTATCTGTTCAAGGTTTCTGATAATTTAGCAACAATGATAGAGTCATGTGTACAATCGATATGTCAGAGGCGTTTTGTTGTCATTGGCCAGTAAGATTCGAAGTGCGATTAGTAGGATGTACATCCGGCGTGCTTACAACAATAGCGACTACAACAAAGCATTGCGTTTATCAATTTCAAAATTAAATAACAAGGGAGATGAGCAATTTCTTCAAGACATCATTTGTCGAAGTTTGTACAATCTTGGTAAATATGCCGATGTTATATCGTTTGTGAATGAACATAATCTTGAGACTCATAGGTCGTACGAACACAAATCGAACCGTAAAATGAGAATTCAAGATTATGAATGCCCTGCACCTAAATTATACGCTGATAAAAAATGGAACCCAGTTAATTTGATCAGTAATTGGCATCAGGAAGAAAACCGAGTTTGGTTATGTCATCCATGGGGCTGGACCTTTTGGGAAATGCCTGAAACGTATCAAATCGAGAATACGAGCGAGAGTCTACTTTACCTAGCATTGGAGGTTCTTTTGAGCCCGTTTCTAGATGAAGTCTCAAACTATGAGGTTGAGGAGAGACCTTTTGGCTCAAATCTTGCTCTGTCTTTTTCGGGAGGAATAGATTCAACTGCGGCGGCTATGCTGCTTCCTGAAGAAACAATACTGGCATACCACAAGCGCTCGTTTGAGTCGATGCTTTCACATGAACTAGCTGAATCGTTGTTTGATAAAATAAAAACAATAAGTGGGCGAGATGTATTGAGGATCCCCTCCAATCACGAGAAAATTAGGACTTATCATCAATTGCCGAACGGGTTTTCGACTGAATTCGCATCTGCAAGCCATTTAATTCTATTAGCGGACCACGTGGATTTGAAAGGAATAGCATTTGGTACGCCGATTGATAACACCTGGCTGAAGAAAGGAAAGCAATACAGGAATTTTTCCGAGGCTACTTATTTTGTTAAATGGCGCAAAAAGTTTGCATCGGCTGGCTTACATTATGTTCTTCCCATTAATCACATATCCGAGGCAGGAGCACTGGAAATCTGTAGGAAAAGCGAGTTTGCAGATTATGTCAATTCCTGCTTGAGAGGAAAAAATCAGTTAGGTTGTGGAAAGTGTTGGAAATGTTTCCATAAGAATGGTCCGCTGGGTAGACCATTCGATATTGACAGCAAAGAAATCAACAAGTTCCTGCATGAAAAACCCTTACGTACAGCCCAACATGCCTTGTGGGCTGTCAAAAAGATGAACCTTAACGACCGATATCCTCACCTTTCTAAATACCTAGAAGAGGACCTTGGATGGTGGGAGAAAGCATATCCGCCTGGCATTGAACTTATCCCAGATGAATGGAGGTCTGGAATTAAAGAGAATTCAGAAAGGTACCTAGAGTGGATGGAGAAACCCTTTGTTCTAGAAAAAGTAAATTTGGAGATATGATACCTAAGAATCAAATGGTGGCTTCTTATGGTAATATTATGGAAGACAATTCTTCGTCACCATTAGATGAAGATATTTTTCAACATTCAAAACAATTAGAACGCGCCAGAAGGGATTTGCAACGGATTCAAGAATCTGTAACGTACAGGCTAGGACAGCATATTACTGACGCTGTTCGTTCAAAATGGAAAATCCCCTTCCTCCCAATTTCCTTTCCTATTGCTATATTCTTATTGGGTCTAGAAAAAATTGGTCTACGTCCACATCCAAAGACGGAGAGGGATTATGGTGAGTATGTACCGGAAAATGTTGTACTTTTATTCCCTACAAATGGTGTTGGGTTTGGACACTTCACCAGAATGTATGGTTTAGCACGGAATATAAAGAAACAAGATCCTGAAGCCGAAGTCATCTTTTTCACGCCGATGCCGACTTTGCATATTCCCTACCTCGATAACTTCCCAACCTACCATGTTGCAGGGAAGTATAAGTTCCAAGAAATGTCATCCACAGTTTGGAATGGAATCATAGAAGAGCAATTGCTTATGATTATCGAACTTCACAAACCAAAGGCGTTTGTCTTCGATGGAGCCTATCCTTATCGCGGAATGTTGAATGCAATTTCTGGATATCCAAATTTGAGAAAGTATTGGATGAAGCGTGGCATGATCAAAAAAGGGAGTAACATACCTATCGATAGTATCGAATTTTTTGACTGTATATTGCATCCAGGTGATGCAGTAGAGGCATCTTCAGATGCGGAGTACAACTCAATGCAAATTCCTCCAATTACCCTCATCGAAGAAGAGGAGATGCTCTCAAAGGAAGCAGCTAGAAATCGGCTTTCTCTTCCCCAAGACTCTGTAGTTTGGTACCTTCAATTGGGGGCCGGTCAAATAAATGATATAGACTCAGAAATAAGTATGACTGTTGATTCAATTCTTGAGCATGATGCTCAAAATTTCATTGTATTGGGCGAATCAATGCTTGGTGAACGTATAGCGATTTCAGATCCTCGGGTTAAGATTTTACGAGATTATCCAAATGGAATCTACTTCAAAGCCTTTGACTATTCTGTTCAAGCAGGTGGATACAATTCGTTTCACGAAATGCGACGGGCTTCTATGCCCACGATTTTCTATCCCAATATGAATACGGGCATGGACGATCAGCTTTCAAGATGTAAGTTAGGGGAACATGAAGGCTGGGGAATTGTTGTAGAAAAGCGAACAAAGAAAGCAATCGTCCATGCAGTCCAGAACGTTACTGACTTGGTTCCAAAACCAGTGAATGATAACCAATCAAATTCAGAAAGTCACTGGGTGAAATCAATCCTAACTTAGATTCTAAAGCGATTGATAGCAACTATACATTATCAATTTCCTGCCAAAACAGAATAAATCGATTCCATTAATTCTAATCCTACAATATCCAGTTTGTCTTTTGCATAATGATTCAAATCTTCTCCCTCTTTCATCAGCAAATCTTCTCTTTTATGATTCCCAAACATTACCTCTGGATTAAATACGGAAATACCATTCTCTTTTCCATAGTTATTGATCATCTGACACAATCTGTTCCGAGAACTAATTTTTTTTCCATCCTTACCAGGGAGATTAATGTGATTGACCAACAATACGGGTATCCCTGCTGCTCCAATAATTTGTCTAAGATCTGAACAGATGCCAACTTCATCTAAAACCTGAGGTTTAAGCGTAGAAATAAGTTCAATGTAATTTGTCGGAAAATCGTCAGGAACGTCTACTTCAGGAACGGAGACGTGGGATTTTCTGCCGTTAAATGCATGGTTGATATTTTTCCGTAATTCAATTCCAAATTCTCCATACGGGGTACAAAGATGACGATTCACCTCATTGAATTGCAAAGGATTGCCCATAGAAGAAATCACCTTGATCGTTGATATTTCTACAACCAGAATCTGTGTGCGATTGAAATTGAAATCTTGATCTGGTTTGAGTTTCAATTCTTTAGCCTCTCCAACCTGTAGTTTGACAAGGCCCTCGTTATACTCATCCAATCCTTGTAGAACATTCAAACGAAGCATTGCTTCTCGGGTGCTATGTACGAATGAACCCATCCCTCCATTATTGAGTTCAATTAGCCCCATCTCCTGCATTTTTCTCAATGGATGATGAACGCGACATGTCCCAACTACTGTGACAATAAGGGGATCTTCACCAGTTCCCATGAGATTATCATGCCCCCTCTAGTATGTATCTTTTCTGATAAACAGTCTTTCAGCGCTTTCGTCATAGAAAGGTTTGAAATCAATGTTCTGAGCCGTTATAGCATGGGATTGGGATCAGAACTACGCGAACTCCATATTTTAATTACGGGAGGTGCAGGGTTTATTGGCTCGAATCTTGCTGATGAATGTATCTCGCAGGGGTATAAGGTCACAGTATTGGATAACCTCTTGACGGGGTACAAAGAAAATATCTCACATTTACTTAACAATCCGAATTTTACATTTATTGAGGGGGACATTCGAGATTATGAAACGTGTAAACAAGCTATGACGGGTTGCACGCATGTTAGCCACCAGGCAGCACTGGGCTCTGTCCCTCGCTCGATTGAGGATCCGTTGTTGAGTTTGAACATCAATATTATTGGTACGACGAATATCTTCTTTGCAGCAAAGGAAATGGGGATCAAGCGTATCGTTTTTGCATCAAGTTCTTCGGTATATGGTTCTGATGAAACCCTTCCAAAATTGGAGGAAAAAACAGGAACATTACTCTCTCCATATGCATCGAGCAAGCGTTCCACTGAGATGATTCAACAGGCGTTTGTGAGTTGTTATGATATGGAAATTATTGGGTTTAGATATTTCAATGTCTTTGGTCCGAAACAGGATCCTGATGGCCCCTATGCTGCAGTTATCCCTAAATTTGTCTCGTTAATCATGAATGGAGACATTCCAGAAATCTATGGGGATGGTGAGCAAAGCAGGGACTTCACGCACATTAGCAATGTCGTGAGCGGCAATATCCTTGCCCTTACGAAAGAAGACGTCTCAGAAATAAATGGAAAGGTGTTGAATCTAGCCTATGGTGGCACAACAACAGTAAACGATCTCTTTTTTGGAATCAGAGACAGTATTTCCAAATTTAGAGAAGATATCTCTGCAATACAACCAAACTATGTGGGGCGAAGAAAAGGCGATATTCTGCACTCACATGCAAACATAGACAAGTCCAAGAAATTTCTCGAGTTTGCACCCTTGACAACTCTAAACGAAGGGCTTGATCAAACAATCGAGTGGTACATGAATCAAGAGAGATGATTTCATTGCAAGTGGAATGCAAGATGGAAGAGGGTAAAATTTCCTTCCATTTTGAATTTGATGAAGGAGAGCCAAAGCAATCTTCCTCAACGATGGCAAAAATGCACTTCTACGCTCAATTGCCTATGAAATTATCACTACAGGACATTCATCCAGATCATTTAGCTCTTTCAGCATTTTTGGTAATACGGCCTTGGCTCAAAAATTCAATCAGATTTTCGTGGGGAGTGAGCGAGAGGTTCGTTGAATCATTGGTTCCTCAGAAGATCAATGCAGGGCCAGTTGATTCGACAATCACTCCATATTCCTCTGAGAATGGAAAATACGTTGGTTTAGCATTCAGTGGTGGTGTTGATTCTACGGCTGCATTATCGGTATTGCCTGACACTACGATTCCAGTATTTTTGAATCGGCCAGATGTTGAAAAGTCATTATACAAAAAGGAAGCAGCGATTCAAATATGCAACAAACTGATCAAACTTGGCTACAATTGTCAAATGATTGAATGCGATTTAGAATTTTTACGTCAACCAATAGGCTTTCCTACAGACTTGTCAAATGCTGTTCCTGCAATATTATTAGCACAACATTTGAGCTTGTTTTCGATATCTTTTGGAACTGTATTTGAATCTCTTTATGGGTTAGGACGATTGGTTTACAAGGATTATGAAACAACATCTCACAAGAAACTATGGTGGAATGTTTTCGAGGCTGCAGGTATACCGATTTCTTTCCCTGTTGGCGGAGTAAGTGAGGTTGGAACTGAGTTGATATGCTCAAAATCATTTGTTGGGAATTTTGCCCGATCATGTATTCGAGGCGATTTATCCTCGCCGTGTCTCAAATGTTGGAAATGTTTCAGAAAAACAACGGTAAGAAAGAGTCTGGGACTCGAGGAAGAAAATCGTGCTGTACTTACTGGCCTACTTTCATCAAAGGAAGTTAAGATGAAACTATCAAAATTACCAATAAGCCATGAAAACGTTCTCCTTTACGCATTTTCAAGATTAAATTTTGCAAATTACCCATCAAGTTTTCAGAAAAGATTCCAATTCGCAGAAGACCTTTCTTATCTCGAACGACATTACTCGCCATCCTTGGCTTATGTACATCCGCGGATAAGAGAAGAGGCGGAATCAAAGGTTCTTGTCTTCCTCAAAAAAATGGATTCTAAAGACGAGGATAATGTAAGAGACTGGAACAATGAATCCCGACTGAAATCTATTTCAGAATTGGATTATGAAAATCAACTGTGATATTCAATTAATAATTCAGCGAGTTGACTCGCCCCAGATTGAACATTAAATTGTTCCATTCGCTCAATGAGTTGTAATTGCACTTTCTTAGATGTAAACCGTTCAAGAGCGGCAGCTATTGCATCTTCCTCATCCTCATCCGAATTTATGTATAGTAAAGGCAACGAGTCTGACCCCATTTCATCTTTTAGGAAATGTATCACAAGTTCTTCTTTGATAATTGAAAGAATTGGCTTTTTCAAGAAAAAGGCGGTATGAATGCAGAAGTGATCGGGAAACAAAACAACAGAATCACAAAGATGCATTGAATCCGTATAGTTCAAACCGTGGGAGACAATAGATTTCGGGTGATCTACTAACGCCCTTTCTCTTATATTTGGACGGATCAATAAATACACATCATCTTGGTCGAGGAGGTCGGTTGCAATTTTTTGTGACAGCGGGCTAAGCCTGCCGACATCAAAAAAGATTAATTTACCATTATCTGGTACGTGTTTTATTCTAAACATTTCCCGCTGTTTTTCATCACTGACTTTGCTGATAATAGGATTACAAAACAAAGACCCTACGCCACCTACATTTGTGTCGGAATCTAATGGTTTTGCGAATGACGGATGTATTACCGCATCAAATTTTCCGAAACTATCTAAGGGTAGTGATGAAATTTTGTAATTTGATGCTGATTCCCTTATCCAAAAACGATTCATATATTCCCTTTTGTCCATTGAGTTGGTTACTCCTCGGAATGGATAATCTCCATCGAAAATGAAAGTCATTGGCGTGAAAATATCGAAAATAGTGTCGAGAAAAGATTCACATTTGTAATTCCAATCCTTTGGATTCATGTTTGGTAAATCACTTCTTTCAGGGAAAAAATAATTGTGCGTGCGTCCATTCCTAACATACCCTCCTCTTGATTCGGTAGTGATGTGAATAATTTGTGTGTTTACACTTGATAACTCTTGAATGATCGCTTCACATCGGTCAAAATGTAGGCAGCGGCTGGACTTAGATGAAAAGAATACTATGCAATCACGGCCTGTTTTCTTTTGTTCTACCAACGAGTTTGTTTCACCCCGTGTTATGATCGTAAAAAGGAGTAATGGAATAGTAAAAGGGAGCAAAAATATCCTCCAAGGTTGTTCAAGCGCTCGTACGAAAAGATTTCCAAATCGAAATGTGGCTGAACTTCGTATTCGATCCAGTTCTTTTTGCAGCAACTCTTCTTTTTTAGAGAGAGTCCTTTGCTTACCGTACTCGTCCACATCAAGTGCTTCAACGTCTGGTTATTGGTTTGTGCGGTGGATAGACAAATAAACGGCTAATATTTTCCACATTGCTTATTTCCTATCATTGGGTGGTCATTGTTAAGGTAGTTCAATTATGGGAGGGGTGGAAAAACCAATTCAAAGCCGTAAAGGCATGCTACTTCGGGGGCAGCTGATTGATTTACGGGGTCAAGAAGTTCTCTCGATTACGTTTGATCCACTTGACTTACCAGATGTAAAAGAATTATATGAAAGAGGCCGTGATGACGAAGTTTTTGAGGAATACTATGATCATGCGCTATCAGGAAGGATTTTTGATCCCGATGATTTATTTTATGTGATTCGCTCAATCCTACGCCTCAGAAAGGCTGAAGAGGCGTTTGAGATTTTATTCAACAATCGAGATATTGTTTATCAGAATAGAAACCTTCTGTATGAAATGATTATACTTTCCAGTAAATCAGGTAACATCTCACAGATGTATTCGGCAATCAATCAACTCGATACAGAGTTCGGAATATTAGGGGTTCACTCAAAGGTACTACAATCAATGCTTATTTCTAGACTGAAGGATAAAGAGGTGGACGAATATATTGAAAAAATGAAGCAGAGATTCAAGCGTAACTCTTCATACGAGATTCTCAGGGCTGCATTCAACTCCAAATCTTGGGATCTTGCACTAAAATACGTTGGTTTAATCGGGTCATCGCCGAGGGAAAGGTACCTTGCCCTGAGAACCTTATTCAGGACTGGGAAATCTGACGAGGTTAGGAAGTTAATTTCAAAGATGAACTGGGAGTCATATTCTAGCGTTCAAATCCTTGAGATAATTAGGATTGGGTTAAGAGTATGTGGAGAAGAATCAATCAGGCCTTGGCTTGAAAAATCTAATCTAGACAAAAAAGAAGTAGAGATAGAGATTGCCAGAAGCCAATATTATCTTGCAGTAGAAGAATCCAACTTTGAAGCGGCATTCTCTTGTTTTCAGATATTGTATGATTATGAAGAATTCAATCCCAATCAAATACTACATCTGGTTCGTTCATCCACAAATTCTCCTGAGAAAGCGTTGAATGAACTTTACAATTTTGGCCTCTCGGACCCATTTATTTTGTCGTGCGTAGCAGAAATTTCTGTAAAATTCAATCGATATAACCTTGCAGAGTCATCATTCGGAAGACTTCAATCTATGGTATTATGTTCTGACAAAAATTCCGATTCACTTGAACATTATCTAAGGGCTGTTTACGCATCATCTAGTTTGAGATTTCTCAACTCAGCTTACTCAAACATGTTATCAATAAACAATTACAATCGAAATGTAATCGACTTTGTGAACTATTATGACAGGTTGACCAGTGTCTTGGGAGATTTCTCCACGGAAAATACCAATGGCGATGAAGATCACTTAGAATGCAGAATCCTCCGACACATATTGGAAAATAGGCTTCCAAAACATGAATACATTCCTCATGCGAATTTTTCTATTGTAGTGAACAATTCAATAAAATTTGGAGGTGCAGAGCGTCAAGTTGTTAGGTGCCTCTCGTGTCCAACGTTTTCCAAGTCGCTGGTTGTCTGGAATAAAAATGTAAACACATCAAGTAATTCATTTATAGATGAAGTAATTGAATCTGATGTCGAAATATTAGATTACAGTATTAGCAAGATACCTGTCCAAGTAGTGTATACACAAAAAATCCAAGAGATATTATCACTTATACCAACAACCTCTCCATTGAACCCTAGTGTGAAAAATAAAATTCGAAATCTCATTGAAATTATTATACAGAAAAAGCCTCAATCATTGCACTTATGGCAAGATACAACAAGTGTATTGGGTGCGGTTGCAGGCCTCATCGCTGGTGTGCCGAGGATTGTGATGTCTGCCCGCTCATTACCTCCCTTCGCAGATCCAAATTCCACATTTGAGAATAAAGGCCCAAATTACTACTACAATAACAGATATACCAGAGGTTTGTACAAATCATTATTGAAGTATGATAACGTATTCCTCTGCCACAACAGTGAAAATGGCCTCCAGAAGTATATTGAGTGGCTTGGAGGATACGAAGAGAAGATGTTATTGTTGAGAAATGGATTCGATTTCTCATCATCCAATGTACCTGAGTTAACCATCAAGGAAAAAAATACAAAAATCACAATCGGCTCAGTATTCAGGTTTGTTGAAGTGAAAAGACCGTTACTGTGGTTGGATGCCGCCTATGAAATAAAAAGCGCATTAGGTGACAAGGTTCAATTTCGTATGATAGGAGATGGTCCTCTCTTCGAGACTGCAATAAATTATGCCGAAAAAATAGGTCTAGAGGATGATGTGGAATTCATGGGTTACAGAGATGATGTCAATAACCAACTGAAACGGTTAGATATTTTCATGTTAACAAGTTCAATCGAAGGATTGCCAAACGTCCTTATTGAAGCGCAATCAATGGGAATTCCTGTAGTATCCACAAATGTGGGGGGTGCTCGAGAGACATTCATTGATTCGATATCTGGAAAATTAGTCCATTCCTCCGATCCAGTTGATCTTGCAAATGCGGTTATCGAGGTACTTGAAAGCGATTCAATAATGAACCACGGGGGAGAAAAAGGGAAAGATTTTGTCGAATCTAGATTCGGTGTAAAGAACATGTACGAACAGCTCCATCATATTCTTTTTGAGGATTTAACATGAAAATATTACTTGTAGCCGATAGACCGGGGTGGGCCTATGATACATTGGCTCACTCAATAAAAAAGCATAGTTCATATTCTTCAATTGATATTCAATATATCTCTCAATTACGATTGGTGCTTGATTCAGCAGATTTTTCACAATATGATGTAGTATTCTTCTTTTTGTGGTATGATGCAATGCGATATGGAGTAAAAATCAAAGGATTTGATTTCAACAAAACTTGTGTAGGAATCCATTCAATATCTTCATGGGAGAACAGGGGATATGATGAGAAACAAACCTCTCTAATCTGTAATCAATTTGCAGCATGCGGGTTTATATCCCAGGAGATTAACCAACTTCTGGATCTCGATTATGGATTTTACACGCCTAACGGAGTAGAAAAAGATATTTTTTTCCCATCAGAGTACCCCTGTATCGATCAGGATTTACGATTTATGTGGGTAGGTAACCCTGGACGTGGGCACCATGGTGAGAACAAAGCATTTTTCCATCTTGTAAAACCGGTTATAAATGAATATATTGATCGAGGAATTACATTGCATACTGCGACCCTTGAGGATAAAATTCCTCATGACCAGATGGGGCAATTTTACAGGGATAATCATGTTTTGATTTGCGCAAGTCTTCGCGAGGGAGGACCTCTTCCAATCATAGAATCTCTTGCTTGTGGGAGACCAGTTATAACAACCAAAGTAGGAATTGTACCGGAAGTTGTTGAAGATGGAGAAAATGGATTTCTTTTCTCACGGTCAAAGTCAGAACTTAGGAAGATTATTAATTTGGTTTTGGAAGATTCTTCTAAATTGTCATTAATGGCTCGTAATTGCGTAAACTCTGTATCTGACAGATTTGCAGATGCTATGGCTACTTCGTATGATAATATGTTTCATTTCATTGGAAAACAAAGGAGTAATGCTTGATGAAACGTGCGATTTTAATTCACAAGACACCAGCCACATGGAATGTTGCTGGGGCTGGTGAGCGTTTAGTCGAATCAACTCAGGAGTTCAATCCAAATCAGGATTTAATACCCTCTCAGGTAACTGATATGATGGCTACGGACGTCTATATTCAGTTAGTGATAACCATTTGCGAGAAATTAGGGATTGAAGATTTACACGTAGTACAAGGGTATTCGCCTGATGAGGAACGAAATTGGCTCAGCGGGGAATCCGACATAACATACAAATTAAGTTCTGGAGTCACTTACTCTTGCATTTTAGGAAAGGAAAAATTGGCTAAATTAGGAAAATTCGATATGGTATTTACAAGAGGTAAGTACCATAAATTACATAATTGGATTGCCGAGATATATGGCGAAAAACCAATTTGGATTCATTACAACGCTACATCTCTCACCTTCCCGCATTTAGGAACGTACATTGAAAAAATATCGGATAATTTTTCAATCGATAGTGGCAAGAGGTTTGTGCTAGATTCTAAAATAAAAGGGATGATGATCGAACATGAAGTAAAGATTAAACCGATACCAATTTCAGAATTGGGCGCACATTTTCAGAAGAAAAGGATGTTAAAACAACCCACTCCGTATGATGTTATTTTGATAGATGACATTAAATCGTATGATGATTATCAAGAAGTCTATTTCGACAAAATCATCAAGAAGTTCACTAAACCGTGTTTAGAGTATCTGTCTGAGGTAAATTACGAGCGCCAATATGATATTTTCTTTTGTGGCACAACATTACAGGGCACAAAAAACCATTTGCAATTTGTTAAACTATTGAAGCATATAGATTCTCTAACGGATATTAATATTCTAGTTGGAGTCGCAGGCGACCGTGGTAACATTCCGGCATTCAGTATGGAATTATCTTCTAAATTTGAAAATATCACGATAGAAAATTTGGGGGAAGTCCCAAGAGAGGAGTTATTCGATCTGTTCAACAATTCGCGAACTCTTGTTGTCCTTTCTGGACGGGATTGTAATCCGCGAATTATTCAGGAGGCTGGAATGTGTGGGGCATATGTTATTGCTGCAGACACACTTAGCGATGGTTTTGAAATATTTTCAAAGCACCCATTGCTTGGAACGATCATCCCCACAAAGAAGACATCATGGTTTTATCAAAAGAATGGAAACTTAATTTTTGATGTTGATAAAGCGTTCGCGCAGAAAGTTTTGGACAAAGTCAATGTTGCAAGATTCCCTTACATGGTTCATAAGGTTGCTAAATCTACATATTCGGTTGAAAATGAAGCGCAGAATCTGACAACTTTGATTCGTTTACTAAGTTGAATCTGTTTTTAGAAGACTATTGTATTGTGTGTAAATCTCTTTTGGCTCACCTATCGCTAGAATCTTACCTTCCTCCATTAGGATTATTCGATCACAAATCTCCATCATCAAACCCTGCGAGTGCGAGACAATAATCACAGTGCCTGAGCCATCAATCATTTCTCTAACTCGTTTTTCGCTCTTCTTTCTGAATGATGCATCACCTACGCCGAGAACTTCATCCACCAGCAATATGTCAGGCCTAAAGGCTGTAGCGACCGAAATACCTAGACGAGCTTTCATTCCAGAACTATAGGTTCGAATGGGTCTGAAAAAATGGTGATCGAGTTCTGAAAATTCGAGAATGTCATCAATTTTCTCATCAATCTGTTTCTTCTTCCATCCCATTAGAGATGCGTAAAGGTAGGTGTTCTCAAGTCCCGTTAGATCTTTACTGAAACCTACGCCAACGCCGGCGAGTAACGAGACCACTCCCCGACACTTAATTGATCCATTATCTGGTGGGAAAACGCCACCTATGAGGCGAAGCAAAGTACTCTTTCCGGCCCCATTTCTACCAATAATCCCCACCACTTCGGAATCAAAAAAATCTACGGTCACTGGGCCAATTATTGATGGTTGAATTTTTTTTGTTCGCTCATATCGAGATTGAGGATATGTGAGTACGACCTCATTTAGAGTCATCATTTTCATAATCCAGCCACCACCTTGTGAGCCTTGGCTTGGAACACCATTGTTCCGATCACGTAAGATGCCAAGATGAAGCAAATGGTCATGATGAACCCATAATCTGGAATTGCTGCTGGAGTTCCTAAAATCGAATCTCTCATGAGCGTAATTGGAACAATAACAGGGTTGAGGTGCGCAATTACCAAGAATATACCATCTCCAAACTTACTTGAGAGCATCTCATACGTCCACATAACTGGTGAAAGGAAAAATCCAACACGTGCTAGAAAATTGACGAGGTTTACAACATCCGGGACTCGGGCGGCAACAGGAGCCATGAGTAGGCCTAAACTCATTCCAGTAAGGCCAAGAACCAACAAATAGAATGGGGCAAGAAGTATCGACCAGCCAATATTAATTTCATAAAGAATAATGAAAGGAATAAGTGCCAACAACGAGATTAAACTTAAGATATAATTTGTTAACATTGAACTTACAGCAAACACTGACTTAGGGATTTTTGTGAATTGAAACATTGATGCATTACTGGACAACGTCTTTGTTGTTGTTGTCCAACTTCGAGCAAATAATGACCAACAAATGACTCCAATCATAACTATTGCCGGATAGGTCTTATCGGCTTTCCCAACGATTAATCCAAAAACGAAGGAATAGACTAGGGCTAAGAGTAGGGGTTCAATAATTGCCCAAAGATAGCCTAACCATGGGCCACGGAATCTTGAATCTAGGTCTCTACGAATCAATCTTCGAATAAGATAGGAATTTGACCAATTATCTGAGCAAAAATTGAATGGTGCACGGATTAGACTTCTTTTCTTCCACATCTCCTCTAACTTGAGTTGTGAGGCCCCATCCATACTGTTGGGTACATTATCGATATTAATGAAATGAACCCAGATTGTTCACAATATCAATGCATTCATGAACTCGATTCATTTCGCTAAACTGAGCAACATGGTAGAATCAGTAGCAATTATTGGCCTAGGCTATGTGGGTTTACCTACTGCGATTGGCTTCCATGATGCGGGTTTCAATGTCTGGGGCGTTGATGTATCGAAACGCTCAGTAGAGATGATTCTTCGTGGTGAGAATCCTACTGGCGATCCTGATGTTGATGATATTGTCCCTCAGCCTGGAGCAGAACGTTGGAACATTACGATGAGTACAGAGCAAGCTGTACCACATTGCGATGTCGTCCTTGTTACTGTTCCCACCCCAATTACGCATGACCTGAAACCAGATCTTTCCTACGTTGCAGCTGCTGGACGGGCCGTTTTTGAAGCAATTCCAAAAGGGTCGAATACAATTGTCGTTCTTGAGTCAACAGTGTATCCTGGCGTCACGACTGAAACATGGCTTCCAATTATTGAGGAACTTGGATTGGTGATTGGCGAGGATGTTGAAATTGCTTACTGTCCTGAACGATTTAATCCTGGTGATCCTGCACACGGAGTACGTCAGGTCGCTCGTGTAATTGG
>MDSV01066852.1_pt1 | contig 14617 bp, 12 predicted proteins | sample 810851 | NCBI WGS metagenome assembly MDSV01 (sample SAMN05326640, study PRJNA326480) | marine metagenome | isolation source: seawater | place: Atlantic Ocean: North East | collected 2012 | reverse complement strand
TTCTTGAAAATTTCAAACCTATGATTCCTCGAGATTTTCATAAGATTTGGGAAACAGGGATTGAATCAAACGATTATTTCTTAAAACTTTGTGGATCAGGAGGAGGAGGTTATATATTAGGGTTCTCTGAAGATTTTGAAAAAGCAAAATCCGCATTAAAAAATTATAAACTAGAGGTAGTTTATAATTTTTAACTATCATGTTTGTTTTCTTAACAAATAACAATTTTTTTTTAAAAATATTAAGTTTATTTTCTTTAGTAAGAGGTTATAATATAATTTTTATAATTTTTGCTCAATTAGTCTCATCAATTTTTATTTTTTCAAATTCAAACAATATTTATCAAGTTCTTTTGGATGAAAATATTTGGTTTATTATTTTGTCCACCTCTACATCTATATCTGCTGGTTATATAATTAATAATTTTTATGATTCTGGCAAAGATTTAATTAATCGTCCCTTGAAAACTATTTTGGAAAACGAAATTTCTGGTAGGACTAAATTATTTGCATATTTAATTTTAAATTTTTTTACCATCCTTTTTTCTGTTTTAGTATCATTAAAAGCATTGGTTTTTTTTAGTTTTTATACATTGGGAATTTTCATTTATTCTATTAAGTTGAGTAGATATCTTTTTGTAGGAAACTTTCTATCGGTAATGTTAGTAGTTACTCCTTTTTTTGCAATAACTGTCTATTATAAAAATTTTTCATTAGAAATATTCACTCACGCTATATTTCTTTTTTTCGTGATATTAATTAAAGAACTAATAAAAGATTTAGAAAATTTAAAAGGAGATTTCACCATGAACTACAAAACTATCCCTATAATTTATGGAGAGAAATGGGCTAAATCTTATATCACCTTATATACAATTTTTGTGATTGGAATTTCTCTAAATCTAATCTTTAATTATGAAATTTATATGATGAAATTTTTCTATATACTCTCTATTGTTTTTTTTATTTCTTTTATTTATTTGCTGTTTAAATTTAATGGAAAAAAATATTATGAAACATTACACAATTCTTTAAAAATTCTAATTATAGTAGGACTTTTTAGTATTATATTACGCGGTTTTTAATTAACAGAATATGAAAAGTGTATCTAAGATTAGATTGAACAAGTTTATTTCAAATTCAGGAATTTGTAATAGAAGGCAAGCAGATGAATACATATGTCAAGGCAGGGTTTCTGTAAATGATAAAGTTGTCGATAAATTAGGATTCAAAGTTAATCTAATTGATAAAGTGAAATTTGATGGAAAGGATGTATTTCCAGTAAAAATGCTTTATATTATTTTAAACAAACCTAAAGGATTTCATTGTATAGCACCAAAAACAAATTCTAAAACTATTTTTTCCCTTTTATCGTCTTTTAAAGATAAAAGCTTGAAGTCTGTTGATTTTTTAAGAGAACAGTATAAAGGGCTTATTATAATTTCAAATGACAATCAATTTTCAAATAAAATAAAGATCAAAAAAAATTCAACTATTCAAATTTTTCACTTAAAATTAGATAAGATATTGTTGGAAAAAGATTTGAAAGCAATTAAAGTTTTTAACCTCAATGATAAATTAAGAATCAAGTCAATAAATTACGTAGATGGAGCAAAAAAGAATGAAATAGGTATAGAAATTTTTTTCGTTTCAATAAAGGACTTAGAAAAACTGTTTTTAGAGTTTAATTATAAAATAATTTCATGTGACAGAGTCCTATTCTCTGGTATAACAAAAAAAGATTTGTCGAGAGGACAATGGAGAAATCTTACAAAACAAGAAATAATTAATTTACAATCTTTTTAATTTCTAGTAGCCCATTCAATTCCTCTTTTTAGTAATCTCCATCCATCTGGATGATCTATAAACTCATTTGGGTCATGCCCAATCGAAATATAGAATACTTTTCCTTTTCCATAATTTTTTTTCCATGCCACTGGCATTACAACATCTTTTATCCATGGATAGGGTTTTCCATTAAATTTTGTGGTAGCTATAATATCAATATTGGGGTCATAATGCATATAATATTGTTCACTATAAATATTGAAATCTTTAAGTCCTTTAGTTAATTTGTTTTTAAGCATTTTAACATTGAAATTAACTTTACCACCTGGATGTTCTACAAACTGACCTCCAATCATAAATTGGTATTTAGTGTTTTTTCTATATGAATCTCCAAGCCCACCATGAGATCCTGCAATTCCTACCCCATTTTTAACAGCCTTTGTAAGATTTTTCTCTTGTTCATTAGACAAATCCATCATAGTAACTGACTGAATAATTAAATCAAACTTAATTAAAGAATCATAGTTTGAATAAATGCCTAAATCATTAGACCCAAAAATATAAGCTTTTTGGGTTTTTAACCAATCTGAAACAATTTTTGTAAAAAGTTTAGGTTGATGAGGTTTATATCCTCCCCAAACAATTAAAATTTTTTTATCTTTCAAATATTGAGAGTAAATAGAATTTTGTGAAATAATAGAAATCAATAAAATTATAATAATTCTTTTCATAATCTTAATAACAATTTATGGAAATATTAATTCATATCAATGAAATAATTAATTTTAGTTATTGTATTTTTTCATTTTAACTATATTTAATAATTATTAATATTATAAAAAATGAGTAAAAAATCAAGAAGAAATTTTCTTAAAAAATCCACCGCTGTTGGAGCAGGTTTTTTTATTGTTCCAAGGAATGTTTTAGGAGGAGTTGGTTTTACTTCACCCAGTGATCAATTAAATATTGCTTCTATTGGATCTGGTGGTAAAGGAGCTGATATTCAAAATTCTTGGGCTTCAAAAGAAAGAATAACCGCTTTGTGCGATGTACATCCTAATGGAAAACATGGAGTTCTTCAAACTAGAAAGAAATATCCAAAAGCTAAATTTTATATCGATTTCAATGAACTCTTAGATAAAGAAAAAGATTTAGATGCTGTTACAATAAGTACACCTGACCACACTCATGGTGTTATAGGAAATAGGGCAATGAATAAAGGATTACATGTTTATATACAAAAACCATTAACTCACAATATAGAGGAAGCTAGACAACTTACCATAACTGCTAAAAAGAACAAAGTAGTTACCCAAATGGGAAATCAAGGTGGATCAAGTATTGGTGTGCAAAAAATACAGGAATGGATAGATTCTAAAATGATTGGGAAAATTAGTAAGGTTTATGCATGGACTAATAGGCCTGTTTGGCCACAAGGATTTAAGATGCCTGAACCTTCTTCATCTAAGCCCAAAGATTTAGAATGGGATATGTGGTTAGGACCTGCAAAATATAGAGGATACAGGCCGGAATTCCATCCTTTTAATTGGAGAGGTTGGTGGGATTATGGCACTGGAGCTTTAGGAGATATGGGTTGTCATATATTAGACGCTCCATATAAAACATTATCATTGGGATATCCAAAAGATGTTGAGTGTAGTGTAGCAACTATTTACGAAAAAATGTGGAATGCAAATTATTATCCAGAAGGATGCCCGCCTGCTTCAATAGTAACTCTTCATTTTGATAAAAATTCAAAAACAAATTCTAATATTGAAATGATTTGGATGGATGGAGGGATAATTCCACCTCGACCAGAAATTATTCCAGCAGAGGATTATTTAGGAGAAAAAGGAAATAAAAATGGTGCTTTTATAATTGGTGATAAAGGAGTGATTTCATGTGGAGTATATGGATTGAATGCTAAACTTTATAGAAAAGGTGAAAAAGTAGAACATCTCAATACAAATTTAATCTACAATAAAAATAATAATCTAGATGATATTCATCACACCGAATGGATTGATGCATGCAAGGGAGGATATGGAAGTAAAGCATATAAAAAATTAACATCTCCTATTGAATATGCAGGACCTTTTACGGAAACAGTTTTAATGGGTAACCTCGCCTTAAGAAGTTATTTGATTAAGGACGGAAAAAATTTTATTGGAAGAAAAAAACTTATTTGGGATGGAGAAAATACTAGAATTACAAATTTTGATTTGGCAAATCAATTTGTAAGCAGAGACAGAAGAAAAGGTTGGGATTTATAAAACTTTTTTTTAATAAAATGTTTTAACATTTTCAATGCAGTGTTTTTGTCTTAAATTTTTAATTGTCTTTAAGTTATATAAATTTATATTTACATTATGAAAAAAACACATTACTTATTTATTATCTCTTTTTTTATTTTAAGCTGTAATAATACATCAAAAAAAACTACTGAATCTGTTCCTTTAGAAAACCTAATGGAATCCTCATCTGAAGAAAATTGGGTTTCTTTAATTCAGGATAACACCATGGACGGATGGCATTATTATCAAGATGATGGCAATAAAACAGGTTGGGATATAAAAGATGGCGTTTTAACTTTTACCTCTGCTAATGCATCTGGAGAAGGAGATAAAAGTCTTGTAAGTGATAAAGAATATACAAGCTTTAAAATTCATTTAGAATGGAAAGTAAGTTCCATGTCAAACAGTGGATTTTTCTGGGGAGTTAAGGAAGATATGAAATATGAATTTCCTTTTGTTACCGGGCCTGAAATTCAAATTTTAGACCCTGAAATGCCAGATGGACCTTTGACACAAGCAGGAGCTTTATATGGGATGATTGCTCCATCTAAGTGGGTTACAAATCCTGCTGGAGAATGGAATAGTTATGATATAACTATTGATCATAATTCTAATAAAGGAGTAGTTATTCACAATGGAGAGGAAATAGTTAATTTTCCTTTAAGTGGTGAGGTTTGGGATGCAATGGTTGAACCTACTAAATTTAATAATTGTGATGAAGAGCCATGGCAAAATTGTGACTTTGGAAAATTCAAGACAGGAAAAATATCCATTCAAGATCATCCAGGGGTTATTTCTTTTAGAAACATAAAAATTTTAGAATTATAAATTATTTACATCTAACTATAGACATAAGTAATTGATATAGTTCATGTTTCTAATTAAGCTTACATAACTTTGAATATCAAATAATACACATGCAGATTAAAGAAAATTCTAAAGAATACGATGTTATAATTGTTGGTTCTGGAGCCGGTGGGGGTATGGCCACAAAAATTTTATCCGAAGCAGGATTATCTATTGCTCTTGTTGAAGCGGGCCCTTATTTTGATCCTGCTAATCCAGATCAAATGACCCAAATGAAGTGGCCTTATGAATCACCCAGAAGAGGAGGAGCTACAACTAGATTTTTTGGTGATTATGATCAAGCTTATGGTGGATGGGATATTGAAGGAGAACCTTATTCTCAAGTTGGAGACACTGATTTTAAATGGTTTAGATCAAGAATGTTAGGTGGAAGGACTAATCATTGGGGAAGAATATCTTTGAGATTTGGACCAGATGATTTCAAAAAAAAATCAATTGATGGGCTTGGAGAGGATTGGCCTATTACTTATGATGATATAAAACCTTATTATGATAAAGTTGATAAACTAATCGGAGTTTTTGGAACTAATGAAAATCTTCCAAATGATCCAGATGGATTTTTTCTTCCACCTCCAAAACCAAGACTTCATGAACTTTTCTACACAAAAGCAGCTAAAAAAAGTAATGTAAAAGTAATACCGTCTAGATTATCTATTCTCACTAAAAGAATTAACAATGATAGAGGAGTTTGTTTTTATTGTAATCAATGTGCTAGAAGTTGTATGGCTTATGCTGATTTTTCTTCTGGATCAGTTTTGATTTTTCCAGCTCAAAAATCTGGAGGACAAATTGATATGTATGTTAATTCAATGGTTAGAACTGTAACTACCAATGAAGAAGGAAAAGCAACTGGAGTATCATTTATTAATAAAGAAGATAAACAAGAATATAAATTAAAAGGAAAAGTAGTGGTTTTAGCGGCTTCTGCTTGTAGCTCTGCTAGAATTTTATTAAACTCTAAAAGTAAACAACATCCTAATGGATTAGGAAATAGTAGCGATTTAGTTGGCAAATATTTGCATGACTCAACTGGTGGTGATATGATGGCCTTTATTCCAGAACTAATTGATAGAAAAACTTATAATGAAGATGGAGTTGGTGGAATGCATGTTTATTCCCCTTGGTGGTTGGATAATAAAGATTTAGATTTTGCTCGTGGTTATCATATTGAAGTCTGGGGAGGATTAGGCGCTCCATCCTACGGAACAGGTTTTAATGTTAATAGCTACAATAAGTTTTTTGGTTTAAATAAAGCTGGAGGATATGGAAATATTCTTAGATCAGATATGAAAAAATATTATGGATCTACAATTGGTCTTTCAGGAAGGGGTGAATCTATTGCTCAAAAAACTAATTATTGTGAAATCGATCCTGAAAAAGTTGATAAATATGGTGTTCCTATATTAAGATTTAATTACAAGTGGACTGATAATGAAATAAAACAAGCTAAGCATATGCAAGACACTTTTGAAGAGGTAATTCACAATATGAATGCCATTCCTATGTGGAACAAGCCCGGAAAAGAAAGTAACTATGGAATAAACAAACCTGGTTGGATTATTCATGAAGTTGGTACCACAAGAATGGGAAATGATCCTAAAACATCAGTTGTTAACCAGTATGAACAGCTCCATGATGTATCAAACGTATTTGTAGTTGATGCAGGCCCTTTTGTTTCTCAAGCAGATAAAAATCCAACATGGACAATTATGGCTTTAGCTTGGAGAAGCTCAGAATACATAATAGATCAGTTAAAAAAACAAAATATTTGATATATGAAAAGAAGAGATTCTATTAAAAATATTGCCTTGAGTTCTATTGGAGTTAGTGTTTTTCTAGAATCATGTTACAACGTTTCTAGAGAAAAAATTACTCGATCATTAACTAGATATGAATATGGGAGAACCAAAGAGGAAAAATTGTATGATGATAAGTTGTTTGAACAAAAGTTTTTTTCTAACGATGAGCTTCTTAGCCTTGATAAGATATGTAATTTAATTTTACCTCCAAATGAATATGGATCAATCAGAGATGCTGAAGTGGTTCAATTGATTGAGTTTATGGCAAAAGATATACCAACATATCAAGAACCATTAAAAAATGGTTTGAAGTGGATTGATAAAGAAAGTAAAGTAAGATTTGATAAATTATTTATGGACCTCTCTGAAAGTAATCAAAAGGAAATATTTGATGAAATTGCATATTATGATCCAAATAAAAATATAAGTGAGTATTCAGAAGAAATACAGTGGTTCAATCTTGTCAGAAATTTAACGATGACAGGATATTTTACATCAGAAGTTGGAATTAAAGAATTGGGTTACAAAGGTAACACACCTAACGTATGGGATGGAGTCCCTCAAGATATTTTAGATCAATATGGTTTATCATATGATACAGATTGGTTAGCTAAATGTGTAGATCAAAGTAAAAGAAACGATATTGCAAAATGGGATGATGATGGAAATTTAATTTCATAAAAAATAAAAACCCCTTTTAAAAATTAAAAAAGAGGTTCTTGAGTGGTACCTCGCAGAATCGAACTGCGGACACAAGGATTTTCAGTCCTTTGCTCTACCAACTGAGCTAAGGTACCATAGCTGATTTTAGCAGAGCAAATATAATTTGTTTTATGAGAGCAACAAAAAATCATGTAAAAAATCTTCTGTATTTTTACCTTTTAATAATTAGCTTTTGAATTTAGTTATAGATATAGGTAATACCCTTTTAAAAGTCGGTCTATTTAAGAGCGGCATTCTTATTAATTACTCAGAGTTTTATGAGAATTATTATAACAATATTAAAAACATATTACAAACCAATCAAATTTTTCACTCGATTGTTTCAAATGTATCCAAATCAGAAAGTAAATTAATTGAATTATTATCCAATAAAACAAAATTAATTCATTTTGATTCTAAGTTAAAGACTCCCTTTATTAATGAATATAAAAGTAAAAACACATTAGGTAGTGATAGACTTGCTTTAGTTAGTTCTGCTGTAATGAAATATCCAAATGAAAATATATTGATAATTGATTTAGGTTCTTGTATAACATATGACTTTATTAATTTTAAAAATGAATATCTAGGTGGAGCAATATCTCCAGGGTTAAACATGAGATATAAATCTTTAAATAGCTTCACCGCCAATCTACCACTATTGAACCCAAAACAGATTAATAATAAAATTGGTAAAAACACAGAGGATTCAATTCATTGCGGAATAATCAATGGAATTGTAAGTGAGTTGAATGATACAATTGACCAATATAAAACCGAATTCAAAGAAATTAGGATAATTTTAACAGGTGGGGATTCAAAATTCTTGTCCAAGAAGATAAAAAACAGCATCTTTGCATCTTCAAATTTCCTTCTTTTGGGGCTTAATTTTTTAATTGAATTGAACAGTAAATAATGAAAAAAATTGTTTTATCTATTTTCCTAATTTTTAATATATTTTTGGTATTTAGTCAGACTGGTAGTTTGTCTCCGTATTCTTTTTATGGGGTGGGTGAAAATACATTTAAAGGAACCATGGAAAACAGGTCTATGGGTGGTTTAAATGTTTACAGTGACAGTGTTCATTTAAATCTAACTAATCCCGCTGCATATACTGAGCTAAAACTTGTAAATTACTCTGTTGGTTTAGATTATAATAGTATGACCCTTAAAACTGATAATTCCAATGAAAAAGCTTCAACAGCTAGTATGAACTACTTAGCAGTTGCAATTCCCACAAAACATCTTGTTTTTGGGTTTGGAATTATTCCTAAAACATCAGTTGGATATCTTCTTGAATCTAGAGATGAATTAAAGATTCCTAACGAAGTTGATAGATATCAAGGAGATGGAGGAGTCAATACTGCATTTCTAACTTTTGGATTTAAAGTCTTTAAAAAAATTAGGCTTGGAATTTCAGCTAATTATGAATTTGGAAGCTTAGAACATTCTAATTCTAGATTTTTAGATGGAATTGAGCTCTATACAAGAGTTCAAAGTAATTCATCACTTAGTGGCGTAAGTTTTGATTACTCATTGTTATTTAGAGAAAAAGTTTCAAAAGATTTAACACTTCATGCATCATACATCCTTAAGCCAAGCTCCAAACTTAGTTCCAATAACACCCAAACATTATTTACCGTTCCTGGAAGTGGCTCTTATGGTGGAGATAGTCAAGAAATTGATCTTTCCGCTATAAATTTAGATAAAACAAAAATTAGTATTCCTAGCTCTAGTTCTTTTGGATTAGGTTTAGGTAAAGAAACAAAATGGTTTATGGGTGTAGATTATTCAATTACAGATGGAGGAGGTCTTGAAAATAAATTATTCAATTTAAAAAATGTGGAATATAAAAAAGGCTCAAAAATAGCATTTGGAGGTTTCTTTATCCCAAACTATAACTCTTTTACTAGTTACTTAAGTAGAATTGTATATCGAGCTGGAATTAGAATTGAAAAAACAGGCTTAAATATTCAAAATCAGCCAATTAATGAATATGGCCTTAACTTTGGATTAGGATTACCTTTTCAGGGTTTCCAAAACATCAATTTAGGACTTGAAGTTGGGAAAAGAGGAACAACTAAAAGCGGATTAGTCCAAGAAAAATTTATTAGCGTTAGGCTTGGAATTACCTTAAACGATCGCTGGTTTGTAAAAAACAAGTATAATTAATAAATTTGGCTTCATTTTTGAGTGAAATAAATTATCAAACATTGAATTTAAAATAATGAATAAGCTTTTTCTATCTTTAATATTATTATTTTTTAGTTTAAATAATTTTAGTCAATCTAAGGAAGAATGTTTTTCTAATCTTTCAATTTTTGCAGAATACGCAAAAGTTAAAAATTATGACGCTGCTTATCAGCCTTGGTTAAAAGTTAAAGCAGATTGCCCTGATTTAAACCCAGCAATTTATGTCTATGGGGAAAGAATACTTAAAGACTTTATCAAAAAAAGTACTGGTAATGATAAAGAAGTTTACAAGCAAGATTTATTAAATCTTTATGATCAGTGGCTAAAGTATTTTTCCAAATCTAAAAATGGTAATATTCAAGTAGGTAAAATTTTAGCTATAAAAGCTCAATCCATGATTAGTTTAAAATTAGGTGATGACAAGGAGGTTTATGATATTTATAATGAAGCCTTCACTAAAGATCCTACTAGCTTTAAATCTCCAAAAGGATTGTATAATTATTTTAAAATCTATTTTAATCTATACAAAGCAGAAAATTCTTCTGTTACATTAGAATCTATATTTGAAAAATATGAAGTTTTAACTGAAAAATTCGAATTAGAAATGAGTGTTTATTCTTCTAAGTTAGATGCGTTGCTCAAAAAGGAACAAAGTGCTAACCCTCTAACAGGTAAAGAATCTAGAAACAAAAAAGTATATGAAGTTAACATGGTTGCTTGTTCTACATATTTAAAAAATTTAAATGCCATAATTGCCAAAGAGGCAACTTGTGAAAATCTAATTCCGTTATACAGAAAGAATTTTATAAAATTTAAAACAGATCCAATTTGGCTTAATAGAGCTGCAAGTAGAATGGATAGTAAAGATTGTTCTGATGACCCATTATTTGTTGAGTTAGTAGAAGCATTACATAAGTTGAACCCATCTGCAAACTCTGCTTATTATTTAGGTCTTTTAAATGATAAAAAAGGGAATTCAAAAATAGCTATCGAATATTACACTGAATCGATTAACCTTGAATCTGATAACTTGAAGAAAGCAAAAACATTATATAAAATTGCCCTTAAATTTAAAAAATCAAGACAATACAGTAAGTCAAGAAGTTATGCTAATAAAGCTTTAAAGTATCAACCATCTTTGGGTAGTGCATATCTGCTGATAGCTAACTTATATGCCGCTAGTGCTAATAATTGTGGTAATACTCAGTTTGAAAAAAGAGCTATTTATTGGCTTGCTGCAAAAGAAGCAAAAAAGGCAGCATCAGTTGATGCTTCTGTAAGAAAAATTGCAAATAAAACAGCTGTCAGTTATTTAGGTAGGGCTCCTTCTAAGACAGATATTTTTACAGAAGGAAAATCTGGAGAAATCATTTCTATTAAATGTTGGATAGCTAAAAAAGTTACAGTTCCTTCTTTGTGAAAGAATGAATAAATTCAAATTTATTATTTTAATTATAATATGTTTTTTTTCTTGTGAGGATAACTTTCAAGAAATTAAAAACATAAATAATTTCGATAATTTTCCTATAGGAATAGCAGAAGATATTAAATTAATTTATACTGATTCAGCTAAAGTTAAGGCAATTCTAACATCTGATATAAATAAGGATTTTACCAATCAGGATTTTCCATATTCAGAATTTCCCAACGGCATTAAGATTACCTTTTTTGATGAAAATAAAAATACTACAATAGTTACTTCTAATTATGCTATAATATATAATAGAACTAATATTGTTGATTTAGTTGGAGATGTTGTAATTAATATTCATGATGGATCTACTTTAAAGACATCTCAACTCTTTTGGGACCCTGAACAAGAGTGGTTGTTTACTGAAGAAAAATTTAGTTTTACAAATATCGATTATGATATAATTGCAAAAAGATTAGATGCAAATAGATCATTCACTATATTTAATACAGGAGAACTAGACGGAAAGGTTATGGTAGAAGAAAATGTAAATACAATAAATGAAAATTAGAAAAATATCGGAAATAATTTACTTGCTAATATTTTTTATTGCATCAGCAGAGTATTTATTCGGAAACAATGATGAATCAAACAGAAAAAATATTTTACTTTTTTTTGCTTTAATATCCTTATTTATGTTTTTTTTCAGAAGGTATTTCAGAAAAAAATTTCAAAGAAGGGATAAATAAGGTAAATGGACATACAAATAACTATTATTTTGATTTCTATTGTTTTTTCTGCTTTTTTCTCAGGAATGGAGATAGCTTTTGTTTCGTCTAATAAAATTTATTTAGAAATTGAAAAAAAACAAATTGGATTTTTTTCAAGCTTTTTAAAAAAATTAACTCGTAGCCCTTCAAAATTTATTGCAACTATGCTTTTGGGAAATAACATTGCCCTTGTAGTTTATGGTCTTTTTTCAGGAAAATTAATACTTGATTTATTTTTTCCGTATGTAGATAGTTCAGAATCCTTGGACTTTATTTATATTTTTTACCAAACCTTGCTTTCTACTTTTGTAATTTTAATTACTGCTGAATTTTTACCAAAAGTTTTATTCCAGATTTATGCAAACATTTTATTAAAGTATTTATCTATTCCATCTTACTTTTTTTATGTTTTACTTAGCCCCGTTACCAATATTTTAAATTCAATTTCTAATAGTGTCTTAAGTAAATATTTTAAAACTAAAGAAGATGAATTAAGAATTGTTTTTAGTAAGGATGAGCTAGGCGATTACATTAATGAAGAATTAGCTAATGACCCAAAAATAAATGAAATAGATTCAGAAATCCAAATTTTTCAAAATGCATTAGAATTTTCCAACGTAAGGGCCAGGGAAGTAATGGTTCCTAGATTTGAAATAATTTCGGTTGATCGATATGGAGATTTTTCTAAATTAAAACAAATGTTTATTGATAATGGATTATCAAAAATTTTAATTCACAGAGAAAATATTGACCATATCGTTGGATATGTAAGTTTATTAGATATGTTTAATGAACCAAAAAGCATTAAATCTATTATTCATCCTATTGTGCTTATTCCTGAATCTATGTTAATTAATGATGTACTAAATCTTTTAACTAAAAAAAGAAAGAGCGTGGCTGTTGTAATCGATGAGTATGGAGGAACCTCCGGAATTATTACGATTGAAGATATCATTGAGGAATTATTTGGTGAAATTGAGGACGAACACGATTCGCTTAAATTTTTAGAAAAGAAACTAGATTTAAATTCTTTCCTTTTTTCTGCTAGATTGGGAGTAGATTATTTAAATAATAAATATAAGTTACAAATTCCTCAGAGCGACCAATATGAAACTTTAGGAGGTTTTATAGTCCATCACATACAGGATATTCCAACAAATGGAGAAGTTTTAAAAATTTATAATTATAAATTTATTATCAGAGAAGTAACTAATACGAAAATTGAAACATTAGAGTTGAAAATTCTTAATTAAATAAATCACAGGTCTTTTTTTTAATTGATTAGGATATTGTATTTTCGTTTGCTACAAAAAAAATATTATGGCGGTTTTAGGTAAAATTAGAGAGAGATCCATTTTTTTAATACTAGTTATCGGAATGGCTCTTTTCGCATTTGTAATTTCTGGAATTTTTGAAAATCAAGGTTATGTTGCCCAAGAACCAATAGGTACTGTTAATGACGAAGAAATTTCTATTGAAGAATTCAGAAATCAAGTAGATTTTTTAGAAAGATCATATAATTTATCTGGAATGACGGCTATAAATAATGTTTGGGATCAAACAATTAGGACATCTATTTTAAAAAAGCAATTTGAATTAAGTGGAGTGGATTCAGGAAAGGATCACATCGAATTTATTTTATCTCAAAATGGAAGTTTTAATTCTGATCCTCGATTTTTAAATGATGCTGGAATTTTTGAGCCTGAAAAGTTTATAGATTTAATACTTGAGTTTAAAACTACAAATGCTCCAGCTTATGAACAATGGCAAAAACAAGAATCCATTTTCCAAAGTCAGTCTAACGAAAAAATTTATTTTGATTTAGTTAAATCAGGAATTAATTATTCTTTTAAAGATGGCGAGTTCGAATATTTATTACAAAATGATAATGTTGACATAGAATATGTCCAAATACCATTTAGTACAATACCAGATAGTTTAATTAAACTTAAAAATTCAGACGTTGAAAAATATATTAAATCAAATAAAACTGATTACAAAGTAGAAGCTTCAAGAAGTATTGAATATGTATTATTTGATGAAAAACCATCATTAGATGACGAAAACGAAACAAAAAAAATACTTCAAAGTTTTTTATCTGAAAAAAAAGAATATAATGATGTTTCAAAATTACAGGAAAAGACTCCTAGTTTACTGACTGCTAAAAACATTTCTGAATTTGTGAATCAAAACTCCGAAATAAAATTTGATTCTATATATCAACCAAAAGGATCTTTACCAACAAGCGATGCTAATATTCTATTTAATTTGAATAAAAATCAGACTTATGGACCTTATTTAGATGGTGAGTATTTTAAGATTTCCAGAATGCTTGACAAGAAAATCGGTGGAAATATTCGAGCAAGTCATATTCTTATTTCTTTTAAGGGTTCTCAAAATGCTCCTCCACAAATAAACAGATCTAAATCTGAAGCTAAAAAAGAGGCAAATAGAATATTGAAGTTAGTTAGAAAAAACCCTGATTCTTTTTCTGCATTAGCATTTGAACTTTCGGATGGACCATCAAAATCAAGTGGTGGTGATTTAGGATTTTTTCAGGAGGGTGGAATGGTTAAGCCGTTTAATGATTTTGTTTTTTCCAAAAAAGTAGGTTCGTTAGGAGTCGTTGAAACAGATTTTGGATTTCATGTTATTAATGTTGTTGCAAAAGAGGATATTGTTCTTTTAGCTTCGATAGCAATTAAAAACATTCCCTCTGATAATACAAGTGATAATACATTTAATTTAGCTACAAAATTTGAAATTAATTTATCAAAAAATCAAAATTTAAATG
>MDSV01186095.1_pt1 | contig 14618 bp, 13 predicted proteins | sample 810851 | NCBI WGS metagenome assembly MDSV01 (sample SAMN05326640, study PRJNA326480) | marine metagenome | isolation source: seawater | place: Atlantic Ocean: North East | collected 2012 | reverse complement strand
ATACACCAAATTTATTACAAGCGGGGATTCTGAAAAAGACCTTAAATGGTTAAACAGGACAGCTGAAATTTTTATAAAAAAGGAATGTATGGAGAGCGAATTTTATTTACAAGTTGTTACGCTTTTACATGAATTAAATCCTACCTCTGAATCTGCTTTTAAAATGGGAAAAAGGTTGTATTCAAAAAAGGAATTTTCTGAGGCGATTAGTTATTTTAAAGAAGCATTTGACAATGAGCAATCTGATAATATTAATAAATCAAAATATGCGTATTATACTGCGGCTGCTTCTGCACTTGTTGGCAGTTATTCAAATGCTAGATCTTATGCTTTGAAAGCATTAAATTTCAGAAAAAATTGGGGTGATCCATACATTTTGATTGGAAAATTATATGCCCAAACAGCTTCAAAATGTGGAAATGATCCCGCTTCAAAAAAAGCTGGATATTGGGCAGCAATTGATAAATTTAAACGAGCAAGGAGTATTGATAAGTCTTCAGAAAAAGAAGCCAATAAATTAATTTCAGATTACAGTAAACGAGTACCTACTAAAAGTTTATGGAGGGATAATGTTGTTAATCCTGATTCAAAAACATATAAAATTAATTGTTGGTATTCGGAAACAGTTAATGTGCGGTTTTGAAAAAGTTTTTAATTTTTATTTTTTCATTATCATCTTGTTTAGACAACACTATAAGTTATGATTTCTTAAATGTTGACCAAAATAGTTTTGAAAAAGCAAAGCATCTAGAAATGACTTTTTTTTCAGATGGCATTAAAAATTTCGTATTAAATACAGATAATATGCAGTCTTTCAATAATTATGCATTAAAAAAAGATTATAGTCAAATCTGTATAGGCGATTCAATATTAAATGATTTTAATTTTTTTTATTTACTTAAAGATACTTTAAGAAGTGTTTCTATTTTTTCAGACTCTGTTTTAATTAAGAATTTTAACAATATAGGTGATTCAATATTTGAAATCCATTCGGACGAGTTAATAAATTATATTAATGAGGAAATAGTTGAGCTAACAAACAATGTAAAACTTAAAAATTATGAAAATTTTATTTTAGAAACTGATAAGTTATTTTGGAATACTGAGAAAAAAAAATTATTGTCTTATGATTCTGTTAAAATAAAATCGGAGGATAAGATAATATATGGTTGCGGATTTTACTCTGATCATGATTTTGAAAATTATAAAATTTTCAACATAAGTGGTGTTATAGATTTTGAATCTGATTAATTTTCAAGTTATGATATTAAATATTATTTTTATTTCGTTGTTTTTTTCTGCGTTTTTTTCAGGGATGGAAATAGCATTTTTTTCTTCTAATAAGTTAAAGATTGCGTTAGATAAGGAAAGCGGCACTCGTTCAGAAAAAATTATTTATAAATTTTTAAACAATCAATCTAATTTTATTACCACAATGTTAATAGGTAATAATATAGCTTTAGTAATTTATGGTTTATTTATGGCTCAGTTATTGAATAAACCTCTTTCTAATTTAATTCAAAATCAAGTATTAATTGTTTTTTGTGAAATAATTTTATCTTCTATTTTGGTATTAATTGTAGCTGAATTTATTCCAAAAGCAATTTTCTCAACTCTTTCTAATAGAATGCTTAAAGTTTTTGCAATTCCTGCTTTTTTAATGTACAGAGTATTGACACCAATTGTTTATACAGTTACATCTTTATCGAGTATTGTTTTAACTATTTTAGGAATTAATAAATCTGAAAAAAAAATAAACTTCAATAGATTAGATTTGGATAATTACTTAGAACAACATTACAATGAAAACCAAGAGGAAATAAATCCAGAGGTTGAAATTTTAAAAAATGCATTAGATTTTTCAAAAATTAAGGTTAGAGATTGTATGATTCCAAGAACAGATGTAATTAGTATGGATGTTAGTGGAAACATGAATGATTTAAAAAAAAATTTTTTTAAATCAGGCCATTCTAAGATAATTATTTTTAAGGATAGTATTGACACCATTTTAGGTTATGTTCATTCATATGAATTATTTAAAAAACCCTCTAAAATCAGAGACATGTTATTACCAATTTCTTTCGCTCCTGAAAGTATGCCAGTTCAAAAAGTTTTGGATCAATTATTAAAAGATAGAAGAAGTATTGCGGTAGTTTTAGATGAATATGGTGGAACTTCTGGTATTATTTGTTTAGAAGATATAGTTGAACAACTATTTGGTGAAATTCATGATGAACATGATGTTGAGGATAAAGTCGAAAAAAAAATAGCAGAAAACAAAATTAAGTTTTCTGCTAAAATTAAGGTTAGTTATTTAAATGAAAAGTACAATCTTAATTTACCAGATTCATCTGAATACGAGACTTTAGGTGGCCTGATACTATCATCAATTAGTAAAATGCCAGAAAAAAATCAAAAAATAGAAATTGGTAACTATATTTTTTTGGTTACAAAAGTTAATGATAATTTTATAGAGGAGGTGATACTTGTTTTAAATCATAAATAAATTGTATATTCGTATCCCCAAAATATATATTTATGGCAATATTAAACACACTCAGAACTAATAAAATATTAAAAACCCTGACTTTTATAATAATAGGAGTTGGTATGTATTTATTTGTCGATCCCCAATTTGATGCATTCAAAACATTAAGTATGGTATTTTCAGGTGAAAAAAACGAGTTATCATTAAATTCGTATGGAGCTTCAAATGGGTATCAATTATATAATTCTTATGAGAGACCAAGTTCCAGGGGAGGAGGTGTGTTTATTTCTGAACCAGAAGAAATTGCTATGCAAGCACATTTGAGCTATTTAGATTTCATTCAACAGTCTCAAAATGCAACAAATACCAATAAACGAAATTTGAATTTGATTTGGGATAATTTTTGCCAAAGGTCATTTATTAAAAAAGAAATGGAGTCATTAGAGTTTAATTACTCAACAGCTGAAAAAATTGATCTAGTAAAAGGAACTATTACTGGAATTGATAATGCCGCACCTTTTTTTACAAGCTGGTGGAAAGCGTTAAGAACTAATGATGAAGGTGAAGTAAATCCTGAGATTGATGGAAAAGTCTTAGAGGATAGTATTACTATTTGGACTGAAAATAGTAAAGAAAATGAAAATCAAGGAAATTATTTGAACTATAACTTTATTTTTAGACCTTTTCATATTTCTAACAATGAAATTAATAGATATAACTCATTATATAATATGGGTACATTTGCCCCAGTTTCATATTTAGAAAAAGAATATATTGATTCTAAGAAAACATTAAATGGTAAGTTTATTTTTATTCCATTTAGAGAAGTAAAAGATAGTGAAGTTGAAATTAGTGAAGAAGAAATGCTTTCATATTACAAATCAAATAAGGATAATTTTTTAAATGACAACCCAAATCGTGTTATTGATTATTACATTTTTAATGCTCAACCAACTGATGAAGATGTTGAGCTTGCTAAAGATCAAATAGTTAGTAGATACTTAAATAATAAAAATCTAGAGTCATTAAGGCTTGACACAACTAATCAATCAAGCGATTTATTAAATTTTGTAAAAAAATCCTCTCACAACAAGGAAATGGTCTCTTTCAATAATATTTCTATTTCAGATTGGAATACTAAATATTCCACAACTTTAAATAAAAAATTAGATAATTATTTCGGCCCAATTGTAGAAAACAGTATTGTCAAACTTGGAATAATTGTCAGCAAAGATACTGATAGCTTAAATGTTTTATTTTTAAATCAGGATATTAATCCATCACCCAACACTACTAACGAAAATTTTATGAGAGCAAAAGAATTTTTATATAGCTCATCTGATGCTAAGGGTTATGATTTAGAAGCAAAAAAATTAGAAAATGTTATAATTAAAAAAGATATCTCAATTTCAAATCTAGATGAAAATATTTCAGGAATAGAGTCATCATCAAGGCAAATTGTTAGATGGGCTTTTGGTATTCCTGATAATATAAACGTTCCTCTATCTTCTATCAAAATCGAAGAGAGATTAGGTTCGGCTCGAAGATTTAAGACAGATATTTTTAATCAAGTAGTTGTATACTTAAAAGAAGTAAATGACCAAGAATTTAAAAACTATGAGTCAGTAAAATCCCAAATAAAAAAGGTTTTATTGGAAGAAAAGAAAGGAGAGCTACTTGTAAAAAAAATATTGGATAACTGGTCAGAAAGTTTGAACGAATTGTCAAAAAGTCTTAATAAAAAAATTGAAAGTGTATCAAATTTCTCTTATTCAACAGCAAATTTTTCTGTCGGTGGTAACGACCATGGGGCAACAGGTTATTTTTTCTCATTAGATAGTAATAAGGTATCACAACCTTACATTGGTGAGAGAGGTGTTTTTGTATTTGAAAATAATGGAATAAAAGAATATGAAGTTAATATTGAAAACATAATTTCATCGAGGCAAGCTACTTTAAATAAGGTTAACTCAGAGTTCAACCAAAATCTTTTACAGCAATCTAAGTCCGGAGATATTGTTGACATGAGACATATGTCATTTTAAAATTTCCATTCTATAAGAATCTAGCTTTAAAAAAAAGAATAAAAAAATTGTCATACTTATCAACGCAGTTCCTCCATAACTTACAAAAGGAAGAGGAATTCCTACTACTGGGAACAGGCCTAAGATCATTCCGATATTTATAGAAAAGTGACTAAAAAAAATTCCTAAAAAACTATATCCAAATACTCTTGAGTATTTTGATCTTTGCCTCTCACTGATAATTATAATTCTTATCATAAAAAAAACAAAAAGAATGATAGTTACTAAAGAACCTAAAAAACCTATTTCTTCTCCAACTGCACAAAATATAAAGTCAGTACTTTGTTCGGGTATGTAATCTCCTTTAGTTTGTGTTCCTTGAAGAAAACCTTTGCCAAAAAAGCCCCCGGAGCCGATTCCAATTAAGGATTGATCTAAATTATATCTCTCACCTTTTGAAATATTTTTTCCTAGTAAAACATTTATTCTAGTTTGTTGATGAGGTTTTAATAAGTTTTCAAAGCTATAATCAAAAAAAATTGAAAATAAAGAAAATAGAAAAAACAAAAAAAAACTTTTTTTAATAGTTAATTTTTTAAGAATTGTCGATATAAAAAATATACTAAATAATAAAAGTAAAGCATATTTTAATGTTAGTAAAATCGTAGAAATAAAAATAAAAATTAACGTGATAATAAATAGAGGAATATTTTTATTTAAGCCTTCTCTAAATAGAGGAATAATTAAAAATGTAAAAACCAAACAAGATCCCATATCAGGTTGTAGAAAAATTAATAAAACTGGGAAGCCAATAATTAATGCAATTTTAATCAGGTCATTTTTTTTTGTAACAGTCATATCATGTTTAGATAACAATTTACTAAGAGCTAGAACTGTTCCAAACTTTGCAAATTCCGCTGGCTGAAATCCAAATATTCCAAGGTCAAACCAAGACTTAGCTCCGTGTTTTGTTTCTCCAAAAATTAAAACACACATCAGTAAAAAAACAGAAAATACATATATTAAATATGAAAGCCTCATCAGGAATTTACCGTCAAGAATCAAAATTATTATGCCAATTATAAGGGCTATAAAGTGAAATAGTATTTGTTTTCCAAACTCTGAATAAATAGAAAATTTAGTTGTTGTGTCATACTCAACAACGTATATTGCATAAAGTCCAAGAATTACTAGTCCTATGTAATATGTAATTATTTTTAAATCGATATATTTAAACTCTGGACCTCTATTCATCTTTTAGGCATTTTAATATATAATTTTTAAAATTTAGGTCAAAATATGGTTTATTTCTAAAGCTTAAATCTATTGATCTATTAATATATTTTTCTATACATAAGTTTGCAATTGGAGCAGCTACATCACCACCATCTCCACCGTTTTCAATATACACTGCAATTGCAATTTCTGGATTTTTTTTTGGTGAAAATGCTGTAAATACTGAGTGATCTTTTTGTTTTATTCTTTTTTTATAATTTTCAACTGTACCTGTTTTTCCACAAATTTTTAAATTTGTAATTCTAGATTTTTTTGCTGTTCCATTTACACCTTCAATTGCTCTTTCCATTCCTTTGATCACATATTCAAAATATTTTTTAGAAATAGAAACATTATTGATTTCACTAAATTTTTTTTTAATTAATTGAAATCCCACGTATTCTTTGATTGTACTATTTCCTTTGGATTCTTTAATAATGTGTGGAGTAATAAAATATCCTCTATTTCCTAAAATAGCTGTATAATTAGCTAATTGAATGGGTGTTACTAGTAGTTCACCTTGACCAATGCCAAGTGAAATGCAATTAGAAGGACCCCAGTTTTGGCCTTTATATAATCTCGTGTAGTATTTTCCATCAGGAACTAGACCAGGAACACCTGCATGTAAATCGTTATTTAGAAAGTTCCCGAAACCAAATTCTTTAATATATTTAGACCATATATTTAAGCCTAGCTCACTGGTTTTTTCTTTTTTTACAACTCTATAAAATAATTCGCAGAAATACGCATTACAAGATTCAGCTAAAGCATTAGTAATATTCATTGGTGGGTGATCTGTTCCGTGACAAGCCACTCTCATTTTAGCACCATAGTTCCAACCAAAATTACAATTAATTTTAGTTCCAGTGTTTATAATCTTTTCTTCTAAACCTATTAATGCTGTTAACATTTTTATCGTTGAACCTGGTGCGTACGTAGATAAAATTGTCCTATCAAATAACGGTTTATTTGGATCATCCCTAAGGATAGGATAGATTTCATTTCTTTTTTTACCAATAAAGTCAGATGGATTATATGATGGGCTTGAAACTAAACATAAGATTTCTCCTGTATTTGGTTCTAAAGCTACAACGCTTCCGTTATAATTTTTCATAATCTTTTCAGCAAATTCTTGAAGTTCAAGATCAATTGTTAAATTTATAGATTTTCCAGGTATTGGAAGAGTATCAAAAATTCCATTTTTAAAAGTACTATGATTTCCCTTAACATCTTGAATTATATGACTAACTCCTTTTTTACCTCTTAAAATTCTTTCGTATGATTTATCTACACCTGATTTTCCAATTCTATCTCCACTTTCGTAGTAAGATTTATTTAAATTATTGTTATTTACAACGCCAATGTATCCTAAAATATTAGCGGCGTAATTTGTAGAGTATTTTCGTACTAGCCTAGTTTGTTCATACAAACCTTTGAATTGAAATAAATTTTCGAGAATTGAGAACGGAACTTCTTCCAAAAATAATGAACCTTTAGAATTTGAGTACTGTTTAGCTTCTTTTATAATATTTCTTAATTCTATTTTAGAAATATTAAAGTAATTACAAACTTCAATGGTGTCATTCTCTGATAGCTTAAATTTTTTTGGAACAATCATTAAATCAACAACGCTGTCATTTTTCGCTAGAAGTTTATCAAAACGATCAAAAATTAATCCTCGTTCAGGTGGCTGTACAATTCTTCTTTTAGCATTGTTTTCAGCTAAACTTTGATAATAAGATTTTTTAATTATTTGAATATAAAAAAGTTTTATTATAAAAATTATTGCGACACTTAATATTAAAAAATATATAAAAAATCTTCTGTTAGTTAGAATAAAATTTCTTTTCATTTTTTAAATATGTAATAAGAAAAGACTAAAAGTAAGATAGTAAAAAAAGAACTTAATAAAGTACTAATTAGAATATTAATTATTTGTAACCCAGAAAAAAGAAATAATAAAAAATGATGGAGAATACTACATGATGATATATATGTAAAAACTCTTCCAAAACTTATATTATTATAACTAAAGTCATTTAAATTATTTGTTCTAGAAGAAATAATTTTGACAAAATTAGGTCTTAAGTAACCTAAAATCAAACAACTAAGTCCATGAATTGGGCCTACGTCGGATAAAGTATTAGAGCCTAGATCTATTAATAAACCTATCGAGAATGATGTCATTAGAATAAAAAGATTTCCTTTAATTGGGTGTATAAATAGAATAAACAATATGTAAACATAAGGGTTTATCCAATTATTAAATAAAAACTGATTAAAGATAATTATTTGGATAAACCAACAAACAAAAAAACAAGCTATAACAGAGTTAGTATTTTTCATTTAAACTATTTATTTCAGAACTTAAATCATCGATAATAATTAAAGCACTATTTATGTTTTTAAAATCAACTCCAATTAAAACATCAATTTTATGTGAGTTTGAACTTTTTTTATTTTGAAAATTTAAAATTTTTCCAATAAATATTCCGTCATAAAAGGATTTTGATTTAGAGCTTGTAAATATAGAGTCACCAATCGAAATTTTTATTTCATTCCCTACTCCTTCAAGTGCCGCTACTCTATGATTTACTCCATCCCATTTTAAAACCCCTTCTTCAAAAATACCATTGCTAGTTTTGATTGATGTCAATAATTTAGAATGTTGACTAATTATTGTTGTTACTTCACAAAAATTATTTGTAGTATTACTAACAACTCCAACAATTCCAGTATTATTAAAAACACCCATATTTTTTTTAATTCCATTTCTTGAACCTTTATTTAATATGATGGTATTATTTGGCAGAGCCCAACTTGTATTTTCTACCTGAGCTGGAATAAATTTATACCTTTTATTTTGTGGAGACTGAATAATTTTTGCGAACTCTTTATTTGTTTTTAGTTCATTATTTTCAAACTTAAGAATTTCATTTTCTTCAATTAACTTACAGTTGGCTTGTTCAAGATTTGAATTTATATTTTTTAAATTAATATATTGAATAACTTTGTTTTCAAAGCTTTTTGAGTTATAAATAATACTTCTAAATATATTTAGCGCATTAGCTTCATTATATGGATTAATTTTAAAAACAAGCGCTAAACAAAAAAAGGAAAGAGATATAAAAATAATAAAAACGTGATGTTTAATTAATATTTCAATTAAAAAACGCATATTATACTCAGTATTTATCTCATTAAGAATGTATAATGATCAACATTTTTTAATGCTATTCCAGTACCCCTAACAACTGCTTTTAATGGATCTTCTGCTATAAAAACAGCAAGGTCTGTTTTAGCAGAGATCCTTTTTTCTAACCCTCTTAACATTGAGCCACCACCAGCTAAATATATTCCTGTATTATAAATATCAGCTGCTAGTTCAGGTGGAGTCATAGCTAAAGCTTGCATAATTGCATCTTCAATTGAACATATCGATGAGTCAAGGGCTTGGGCTATTTCTTTATAAGAAACAATTACTTGTTTAGGTTTTCCTGTTGTTAAGTCTCTTCCTTGAACGGGCCAATCCTCTGGTGGATTTTCTAACTCTTGTGTAGCTGCACCGCATTGAATTTTTATTTCTTCAGCTGACCTATCACCTACAACTAAATTATGGTGCGTTCTCATATAAAATTTTATATCTGAGGTAAATATGTCTCCTGCAACTTTAACGGATTTATCACAAACAATACCTCCAAGCGAAATTACTGCAATTTCTGTTGTTCCCCCACCGATATCAATCACCATATTCCCTTTAGGTTCTTGGACATCTATACCAATTCCAATTGCGGCAGCCATAGGTTCATGAATTAGGTAAACTTCTTTAGCACCTGAATGTTCAGCAGAATCTCTTACTGCTCTTTTTTCTACTTCTGTAATACCAGATGGGATACAAATTACCATTCTTAATGCTGGAGAAAAAATTCTACTTTTTAATGCAGGAATTTTTTTAATAAATTCTCTAATCATAGATTCAGCAGCATCAAAATCTGCAATAACTCCATCTTTTAATGGTCTTGTTGTTTCAATTCCTTTATGCGCTTTCCCATGCATTTGCTGAGCTTTGACGCCAACTTCAATAAATTTTCCAGTTTTTGTTTCCATTGCAACAATTGAAGGTTCATTAACAACAACTTTATCGTTATGAATAATTAAAGTGTTCGCTGTACCTAAATCAATTGCAATATTTTCTGTTAGATTCATAAAATCAAGTAAACCCATATCTTTAATTTTTAATGTTTAAAATGTCTAGTTTTAGTTAAAACCATACTTATATTATTTTTATTACAACTATCAATTGATAGTTTATCATTGATTGAACCTCCAGGTTGAATTACAGCTGCTATATTTTCTTTAGCTGCAATTTCTATGCAATCTGGAAATGGAAAAAATGCATCTGATGCCATAACACTGTTTCTCAAATCAAACTTAAATTTTTTGGCTTTTTCAATAGCTTGTTTTAATGCATCAATTCTTGAAGTTTGACCGCAACCAATTCCGATTAGTTGTTTATTTTTTACCAAAACAATAGCGTTTGATTTTGTATGCTTACAAATAGTACTAGCAAACAGTAAATCTTCTATTTGAGACTTTGATGGATTTAATTTAGTTATTTTCTCCAAATTTTCCTCGTTATCTATCAAAATATCTTTCTCTTGTGCTAAAATGCCTGTCAGGATTGATCGATATTGATTTTTATTGTTTAATGACACATCATTAATTTTTAATATTATACGATTTTTTTTTGATTTTAGTATTTTTAAAGATTCAATAGAATATTTAGGAGACAAAACTATTTCAAAAAATAATTTATTAATGCTATTAGCTACATCAGAGTCAATTTCTTGATTAGTAATTAGAATACCACCAAATGCTGATATTGGATCTCCGGCCAGCGCTTTTTCCCAAGCCTTTAGAACTGATTTATCTACCGCTATTCCACAGGCATTGTTATGCTTTAAAATTGCAAATGTTGGTTCTTTACAATCATTAATTAAATTAATTGCAGAGTCAATATCTAATAAGTTATTATAAGAAATTTCTTTACCATTTAGTTGTGTAAAAACTTTATTTAAATCACCATAATAAATCCCCTTTTGGTGAGGGTTTTCACCATATCTAAGTTTTTTTGATTCATAAATATTTATTTTAAGAGAATCTTTCTTAGAATTATTGAACCATGAAAATATTGCTTGATCATAGTTTGAAGAAATTTCAAATGCTTTTTTAGCAAAATCTAATCTGTCGCCAATCGAAGTCTTACCGTTTCTTTTTTTTATAATTTCTATAAACTTTGGTATCATTTTTTTACAAGGGACAATCATTACGTCCTTAAAATTTTTTGCTCCCGCTCTAATTAATGATATACCACCTATATCAATTTTTTCAATAATATTTTGTTCGTTATCATTATTTTTAACTGTTTCTTCAAAAGGATATAAATCAACAATCACTAAATCAAAAACAGGAATATTAAATTTTTCTAAATCTTTTAGATCACTTTTATTATTACTTCTTTTTAAAATACCACCAAAAATCTTTGGATGTAATGTTTTTACTCTCCCACCTAAAATTGAGGGATAATTAGTAATTTCTTCAACTGAAGTTACTTGACAGCCCAATTCCTCAAGTGTCAACTTTGTCCCCCCTGATGAGAATAATTTTATATCAAATGAATTAAGTGTCTCAACTAATGATTTTAAATTATCTTTTTTAAAAACTGATATAAATGCGTTTTTTATTTTTTTCATTTTAAAAAGCTATGACTATAAAATTTACTGGGTTTTTTTTTAAAAATAGAGATTTGTTCAAATATTTTAAAATAAAATAAAAGAAAAAACTAATTAATTTATAATTAATTAATAGGAACAACTTCTTTTATTTCTTCTCCAATAACATCTCTTAATCTTTTTTCAATACCTTGCTTTAGTGTATAAGTTGAAGAAGGGCATCCATTGCAAGCTCCTTGCAACAATACTTTTACAACACCATTATCATAAGAAATTAATGAAATATCACCACCGTCTTGCATTACGTATGGTCTTATGTTTTTCTCAAAAACTTCTTCAATTAACAATTCTTTTTTTGTTCTTTTTCTATTTATTTTAACATTAGATTTATTTTTTTTATTTACGTTATTTTTATTAGATATTAATATTCCAGAATTAAGTTTTTCTTGAATCAGAATACGGGTTTCAAATGATATATCATCCCATTCAATTTTATCATTTTTTTCTATTGAAATAAAGTTTTTTCCAAGAAAAATACTCTCAACAAATGGCAATAAAAACAACTCATAAATTAATGGGAAATTATTTTGTGTTGGGGTATTATCAAACTCTATCATTTCAGAAGATATAATTTGATTACAAACAAATTTCATGACCTTAGGGTTTGGTGTGTATTCTGAATAAATTGTATAAATATTATTTTTCATATAAAAATATTTTTTTCTTTTAAATTTATTTCTTTTTTGAAAAAAGATTTTGCATTTTCTTGAAAACTAATTGTTAAATCAGAAATATAAAATTCATGTTTTTTTTCAGATTTATTTGTATTCATTAATTTTTTTATTTTCAATTGACTTTCAATATGTTTTCCAATAGATTCTAATGAGCTAACAATTTCAATTTTATTATTATAAATTTCATTAATTTCTTTTTTAATTAAGGGATAGTGAGTGCATCCTAAAATTAATGTGTCAATTGATTTAAGTTTTTTATGATTTAGATATGTTGCAATAATTTGTTTTTTTATTGATGCGTCATGAAATCTAGACTCAATCATTGGTGCTAGTAATGGTGTTGCTAATGATGATATAATACATTTTTTTTTAATTTCTTTTATTTTTTTTTCATAAATACCCGATTCAATTGTGGCATTTGTTCCAATTATACCAATTTTATTTGATTTCAGTTCTTCTATTTTTTTGATTACAGGATCGATTACATTAAATATTAAATGCTTATCACCAACTTTTATTTTAATATTGTTTAAAGCAATAGATGATGCTGTGTTGCAAGCAATGATAATTGCTTTGCAGTTTTGTTTAATTAAAAAATCACAAATTCTAGAACAATAATTTATAACATTTTGCTTTGATTTCTGTCCATAAGGTAAATGAAGTGTGTCACCATAATATACTATTTTCTCATGAGGCATTATTTCCGTTATTTCTCTAGCCACGGTTAAGCCACCAATTCCTGAATCAAAAATTCCTATTGGAAAATCAGATTTCAAATATTAAAGTTTTAACTTCTTTTTTACTGCTGAGGTAATATCATTAGAACCGGGTCCTTCATTGAAAAGTATTACATTAAAACCACTTCCTGTATCAAGAATATAGGAATACTTTCCATCTTCAGCTACATTGTTAATAGCATTTTGAATTTTTTCTACAACTGGGGCAAGCAAATCATTTTGTAGGGTTTGTAGTTCCTTTTGTGCATCTTGTGCAAATACTTGCATTCTTTGTTCAAGATTTATTGCTTCCTCATACTTAGCTTTAATTACAGATTCACTTTCACCATCATTTTGTGCTTTTTGAAATGCTTGAGCAGCTTCTTGAGCTTTTTGCATCATTTCAGCATACATTTCATCCATTTTTTTTGACTCTTTTTGGATTTTAGTTTCAATGATTTTAATGTCTGGCATGTTAGACATTATTTCTTGTGAATTTACGTGACCTATTTTTTGTTGACAAAAAACACTTAATGTAAACAAACACATTAGTGTGGTGAGAAATATTTTTTTCATATTTAAAAATTTAATAATTATAACCTAATTGATCTAAAATATCATTACTTATATCTAAGTCTTCATTTGAATACAACATAATTAATTCAGAGGACTTATCAAAAATAATTTCATATCTATTTTTTTCAGCGTATTCTTGGATAGCATTATATATAATTTCTTGAATTGGCTCAATTTTTTCTCTTTGTTTTTTATATAGCTTGCCATCAGGACCAAATAAACTTTTTTGATATTCTCTAATTTCTTGTTCTCTTGTAATAATGTTTCCTTCAAAAGTTTTTTTTTCTTTTTCGGGTAGCAAATATTTTTCAGCTTGGTAGCTTTTGTACATCTTTTCTACTTCCAAATATAAATTTTGAATTTCTTCCTCCCACATTTTTGAAAGATCTTCTATTTCTTCTTGAGCACTAGTAAACTCAGGAATATTATTTAAAATATACTTTGAGTCTACATAAGCGACTTTTTGACCTTCACAAAAGTAAATTGAGAAAAAAGTAAATAAAAAAAAATATTTTTTTAGCATAAGTAAATTTTTTGAACCGGCAAATTAATAAAATTAAAATTGCTGTCCAATTATAAAATGCGTTTGCCATCCACTTTTTTCAATAGAATTGTTTGAGTTGTCATACCCATAGGCAAAGTCCAGTCCTAATAAACCAAACATTGGCATGAATATACGAATTCCCAATCCAGTAGATTTTTTTAATTCAAATGGGTTAAAATCATCATAATTTACCCAAGAGTTACCAGCTTCAGCAAACATTAAAGCGTATATAGTTGAATTTGGATTTAAAGAAATAGGGTATCTTAACTCCATATTATATTTGTTATAGAGAGGATCACCTGAAATCGAACTTAGAGATTGATTTAAATAGCCTCTAAGTGCAATTATCTCTCTTCCATCGATTGAGTATCCACTTAAACCATCACCTCCCACAAAAAATCTTTCAAATGGCGGAAGCCCAACAATACTGTTGTATGTTCCTAAAAAACCTAATTCAAAATGTGTTCTAATAACTAAATCCCCAATTATAGAATTGTACCAAGTACCATCGAATTTAAATTTGTTGTAT
>MDSV01041795.1_pt1 | contig 14620 bp, 8 predicted proteins | sample 810851 | NCBI WGS metagenome assembly MDSV01 (sample SAMN05326640, study PRJNA326480) | marine metagenome | isolation source: seawater | place: Atlantic Ocean: North East | collected 2012 | reverse complement strand
TGCAGCAACTCTTTATGATGTAGGAATGAATCATTTTTGGAGAGCAAAAAATAATAAATTTGGAGGAGATTTAGTTTATTTTCAAGGTCATAGTGCTCCAGGTATGTATGCAAGAGCTTTCTTGGAAGGAAGACTTAATGAAAAACAATTAGATAGTTTTAGACAAGAAGTTAATCCTGGAGGTTTATCTTCCTACCCACATCCTTGGCTAATGCCAAAATTTTGGCAATTCCCCACTGTTTCAATGGGGCTAGGTCCAATGCTAGCAATTTATCAGGCAAGATATATGAAGTACTTGATTAATAGAGGCCTCATTAAAGACGAAGGAAGAAAAGTTTGGGCATTTTTAGGAGACGGTGAAATGGATGAACCAGAATCTTTAGGAGCCATTGGTTTAGCTGCAAGAGAAAAATTAGATAATTTAATTTTTGTAATTAATTGTAATTTGCAAAGATTAGATGGCCCAGTGAGGGGTAATGGAAAAATAATTCAAGAGCTAGAAGGGATTTTTAGAGGTGCTGGTTGGGATGTAATAAAAGTAATTTGGGGATCTTATTGGGACTCACTTTTAGCAAATGATAAAACAGGTCATCTTGTTAAGATTATGAATGAAACTGTTGATGGAGAGTATCAAGCAATAAAAGCAAGAGATGGTGCGTTTGTTAGAGAGAAGTTTTTTGGAAAGTATCCAGAAACGGAAAAATTAGTTTCAAGTCTTTCTGATAAGGATATTTGGAGGTTAAATAGAGGTGGTCACGATCCTCATAAAGTATTCGCAGCTTATGACAAAGCTTCTAAAAATACTGGAAGTCCAACTGTAGTAATTGCCAAAACAATAAAAGGTTATGGAATGGGCAAAAGTGGAGAAAGTGTAAATACAACCCATCAAACTAAGAAATTAGATATTGATGATTTGATGTATTATAGAGATAGATTTGATGTCCCTTTAACAGATGATCAGGTTAAAAATATAGAATATTATAAGCCCAATAATAATTCTATTGAAATAAAATATCTAAAAGAAAGAAGACTTCAACTTGGTGGATTTATTCCTGAGAGAACTACTTATGCTAAATCTATAAAAGCACCGCCGAAAAATATTTTTGATAATATGAAAGAATCTACTGGGAAGAAAGAAATGTCTACTACGATGGCATTAGTAAGAATGCTAACAAGCCTACTTAGAGATAAAAATGTTGCTCCAAGACTAGTTCCAATTATTCCGGATGAGGCAAGAACATTTGGAATGGAAGGATTTTTCCAAAAGGTTGGAATATATGCTCATGAAGGTCAAAAATATGAGCCAGAGGATGCTGCGCAGTTAAGTTCTTATAGAGAAGAAAAAAGTGGTCAAGTATTAGAAGAAGGAATTACAGAGGCTGGTGCAATGTCTTCTTGGATAGCTGCAGGAACCTCTTACACAAATCATGATATAGAGATGATCCCTATTTATCTATTTTATTCTATGTTTGGTTTCCAAAGAATAGGAGATTTTGCTTGGGCAGGAGCTGATAGTCAGTCTAGAGGTTTTTTAATTGGAGCTACTGCTGGAAGAACTACTTTAGCTGGTGAAGGTTTACAACATCAAGATGGCCACAGTCATCTAATGGCTTCGACAATACCAAATTGTATTTCTTATGATCCAACATTCCATTATGAATTAGCTGTTATTTTCAGGGAAGGTCTTAAAAGAATGCATGAAAAAAATGAGAATATTTTTTATTACATTACCACAATGAATGAAAATTATCCCCACCCAGAAATGCCAAAAGAAAATAATTGTGAGGAGGGAATTTTGAAAGGTATGTACAAGATAAAAGAGTATAAAAAACATAAAAAAACTAAGATACAGTTTTTAGGATCAGGTACAATTTTAAGGGAAATGATTGCAGGTGCTGAAATATTACAAAAAGATTATAATATAGACAGTGAAGTTTGGAGTGTCACAAGTTTTAACGAATTAAGAAAAGATGGACTAGAAGTAGAAAGATATAATCTTCTAAATCCTGATAAAGATCAAAAAAAGTCATATGTTGAGAAATGCTTGGGAAAAACTGAAGGACCAATATTGGCAGCATCAGATTATATGAGAATGAACTCAGATCAGATAAGACCGTATATAAACAAAAGCTTTTATTCTTTGGGAACAGATGGTTTTGGAAGAAGTGATACTAGGAAAAACTTAAGAAATTTTTTTGAAGTTGATAAAGAACATATAGTTGCTTATGGATTGAGTGTATTGGCAAAAGAACAACTTTTATCATCCAAATATGCTTCAGAGGCAATTAAAAAATATAAAATTAATCCAGATAAACCAATGCCTACGAAACTATAAATGTCAAAAAAAGATTTCTCAACAATAGTTCCAGCATCACCAAAAGTAAGAAAATTTGCGAGGGAACTTGGAGTAGATATTAATAAATTAACGGGCAGTGAAAGGGATGGTAGAGTAATAGAGGATGATATTAAATTATTTGTTTCAAATAAAACAAATCAAGATAAGAAAATTAGTTCACAAGAGGATGAAAAAAGTAAACTAGAGTATGCTCATTCAGAATTTGGTGAGATTGAAATAAAAGATATTCCGAGAGTTAAAAAACTTTCATCAAAATATCTTATTAATTCTTGGACTCAAATACCCCATGTCACCAACCATGATGAAGCAGACATAACTGAAATGGAGGAATTCAGAAACTCTCTTACAGACATTTATACTGGAGAAAAAAAGAAAATCACTCCTTTGGCTTTTATAGTTAAAGCTTTATCGGCATCCTTAAAAAAATACCCTAGCTTTAATTCTTCAATAGATGAAATCAATAATGGCAAAATGACATTTAAAAAATATTATCATATAGGTATTGCGGTAGATACGCCCCATGGATTGATGGTTCCAAAATTAAGAAATGTGAATAACAAAAATATTTCTTTGATTGCTGAGGAATTAAAAAAAATTAGCGAAGAATGTAGGAGTCTTAAAATTGATAAAAAGGAACTCTTCGGTGGGTCAATGACAATAACAAGCCTTGGTGGAATTGGTGGTTCATTTTTCACTCCAATTATTAATTATCCTGAAGTTGCTATTTTAGGAATCGGTAAGTCAGAAAAAAAAAAGTTTATATAAATGATAAATTTGAAATCCGAACAATGTTACCTTTATCATTGTCTTATGATCATAGAATAATAGATGGTGCAGAAGCAGCTAGATTTAATAATGAATTAAAAGAAAATTTAGGTAAAAATTTTGCCTATAAATTGGCTGTTTAAATTAATTATGACAAAAACAGTTTCTTTACTTAGTGCTTTACTTTGTACATTCATTTGGGGCACAACCTTTATTGCCCAAGATACAGGGATGGATGACATTGGTCCTTTTACATTTAATGCAGTAAGATTTTTTGTTGGTTTTCTTGCAATACTTCCTTTGGCATTTTTATTTGAAATGAAAAAGTTTAAATCTGAATTTAAACTTGATATTAAAACTTTTGTTATTCTTTCTATCTTAATTGGAATATCACTTTTTTTGGGTTCGGCTCTGCAACAAGTTGCATTGCTTCACACAGATGTAGCAAATGCAGCATTCTTTACAATTTTTTATGTTCCTATGGTACCAATTATAGTTTTTTTATTCAAAAAAAAATCAATTCACTGGAGTGTGTGGCCATCAGTTATTTTGTGTTTGATAGGAGGATACTTATTAACAAACTTTTATGATGCAACTGTAAGACTTGGAGATGGTCTTGTATTATTAGGCGCTTTATTTTGGAGTACCCATATTATTTTTACTGGTATGATTGTTATTAAATACAACCTTCCTTTAACAATAGGTGCGCTTCAAACATTAATTGTAGCAATACTTTCTTTTTTTGTTGGTTTGATTTATGAAGAATTTATTCTTAATAACATTTTAAAAGAAATTGACTCAATTTTGTATGCTGGTATTTTATCTGGGGGTTTTGCATTTGTTTTGCAAATTTACGCTCAAAGAAATATTGCACCTGCACCTGCTGCAATAATTTTTTCATTAGAGGGAGTGTTTGCAACTGTTGCTGCTTGGTTTTTACTTAATCAAATATTGGACATTAATAATATTCTAGGATGTTCTTTTATTTTGTGTGGAGTTTTATTATCTCAACTTTTACCTTTACAAAAAAAACAATCTAGAGGTAAATTATAAAAAATAATACAAATGCAATAAACACTCTATAAATAACAAAAATATTTAAAGAAAATCTATTTATATATATTAGAAAAAATTTGATAGTAACATATGAAAATATAAAGGATAAAAATACAGAAATTATTATTAAGTAATTTATTTCGATAGAATTATTAAATGCATCTTTCAGCCCAAGAAAACTTGCTCCTGATAAAGCTGGGATGGATAATAAAAAAGAAATCTTACTCGAATCAACTCTATTGAATTTTAACATCCTTGCGGCTGTTAATGTAATTCCTGCCCTACTTACACCAGGTATTAATGCAAGTATTTGAAATAAGCCAATGAATATAATAGACTTTACATTTAGATTTGTAGATATATTTTTTTCTATCTTTTGTTGATCAGAAAAAAATAGAATTATTCCAAAAAATAATGTCGTGAATGCGATAACTTTAATATTTCTAAGAAGATGAATAAGTTCAGTTGAGTGTATTATATATCCAAAAATAATTAGTGGTATTGAACCAATTATAATTAGCTGTAAAAGTTTTTTATTTTTCCTCAAATTAAATAAGTCTTTTCTGAAGTAATAGATAATTGCAAACAAAGAACCTAGGTGTAGGCTGATATCAATTAACAATGATGCTGTTTTTAACTCAAAAAAACTAGAAACTAGAATTAAATGTGCTGAAGAACTAATTGGTAAAAATTCAGATATTCCTTGAATGGCAGAAAGAAGTAGGATTTCTATAAATTCTTGAAACATATTAGTGTGGTAACTTAAATAATATTGATTTTAAACAATTCGATTTACTCATAATAGGTATGCATAAAATAGAATCTTTATATTTATAGCTAAAAATTCATTAAATTAAGTCATAAATACTGACCTAAATAATTCTTTTACTAATAAAAACAATGTATATTTTGCCTTAAATTTATAAATTAAAATGACTGATAAAATGCTTAAGTTTGTACAAATAGGTCAACAAACTCCACCTAAAAGAGATGTTGATACTAGGAAAGAGGATTTCAAAGAGATTTATGACGAATTTATTAATCAAAAGGCTCAAGAACAATCGAGTAGATGTTCACAATGTGGAGTACCTTTCTGTCAGGTTCATTGTCCACTTAGTAATAATATACCAGATTGGTTAAAACTTACAGCGGAAGGAAGATTAAAAGAGGCATACGAGTTATCACAAAGTACCAACAACATGCCTGAAGTATGTGGAAGAATATGTCCACAAGATAGATTATGTGAGGGTAATTGCGTTATAGAGCAATCAGGTCATGGAACTGTAACCATTGGTTCAATGGAAAAATATATAACGGACAACGCTTGGGAACAGGGGTGGGTTAAGCCTATAGAAGTAAAATATGAAAAAGATCAAAGTGTAGGTATAATAGGAGCTGGACCAGCTGGACTTGCGGCTGCTGAACAATTAAGAAAAAATGGATATAAAATTACTGTTTATGATCGATATGATCGTGCAGGAGGACTATTAATTTATGGAATTCCAAATTTTAAGTTAGAAAAACACATAGTTGAAAGAAGAACAAAACTTTTAAAAGAGGGTGGTATAGAATTTGTTCAAAATTTTGAAATAGGTAAAGATGCTACTTTAGATCAATTAAGAAAAAAACATGATGCAATTTTGATTGCTACTGGGGTTTATAAACCAAGAGAAGTTGAATTACCAGGAAATGACTTAGATCATATTTTTCCAGCAATGGATTTTTTAACTGCTTCAAATAGAAAAGGACTAGGTGATGAAGTTGAATTATTTGATAAAGGGATATTAAATGCAGAGGGTAAAGATGTTGTCGTTATAGGAGGTGGAGATACAGCTATGGACTGTGTCAGAACTTCAATAAGACAAAAAGCAAAATCAGTTAAATGTCTTTACAGGAGAGATAAAGTAAATATGCCAGGTTCAGCTAGAGAGGTTGCTAATGCAGAAGAAGAAGGTGTTGAATTCGTTTGGCTATCAAGTCCTAAAGAATTTAAAGGAAAAAATAAAATTGAAAAATTAATAGTTGACCAAATTAAATTAGGTGAGCCTGATGATTCAGGAAGAAGAAGACCGGAAATTAAAGAAGGTTCTGAGTTTGAGATTAAAGCAGATATGGTTATTAAAGCACTAGGTTTTGATCCAGAAAATTTACCATTATTGTTTGATACACAAGAATTACAGGTTACTAAATGGGGAACTATCAAGACAGATTTTGATACTATGGAAACAAATTTACAGGGTGTTTTCGCAGCAGGAGATATTGTTAGAGGAGCATCTTTAGTTGTTTGGGCTATCAAGGATGGAAGGGATGCAGCTTCTTCAATGAAAATATATCTCGAAAACATAGTCAAAGAGAAAACACAAGTTGCATAATGAAAAATTATAATAAAAATTTAGAACTACTCTCTCAAAATCATGTTTATTCTACAGAAATGGAACATGATGCATGCGGAGTTGGATTAATTGCATCTACCGAAGGAAAAAAAACGAGGGCAGTTGTAGAATATGGAATTGAAGCTTTAAGGGCAGTTTGGCATCGTGGCGCTGTTGATGCTGATGGAAAAACTGGAGATGGAGCTGGAATACATCTAGAGATACCAAAGGATTTTTTTATTGAGAAGATTCAAGTTACAGGACATGATTATGACAATTCTGAGATTTGTGTAGGTATGATTTTTTTACCAAGAAACGATTATTCTTCACAAGAGACTTGCAAAACTATTGTAGAAAGTGAATTAACTAAAAGAGATTTCAGTATATATGGATGGAGACAAGTTCCAGTAAATCCAAAAGTTTTAGGAGAAAAAGCGTTTCAAACAATGCCTGAAATTATACAGGTTTTATTTAAGTCAAACAACCAAAACTTACTTGATAAAGAACTTGAAAGAAAAATTTATGAAACAAGAAAAAGAATAGAAAATAAAATTCATAATTTATCATTAAATAATTTTTACATTTGTTCTATGAGTTCAAAATCAATTATTTATAAGGGAATGTTTTTAGCTGAAGCGATTTCAGAATTTTTTTTAGATTTAAAAGATGAAAGATTTATTTCAAGATATGCTATTTTTCATCAAAGATTTTCTACAAACACAGCTCCTAGCTGGAGTTTGGCACAACCATTTAGGGCAATAGCTCATAATGGAGAAATAAACACCTACAAAGGAAATAAAAATTGGATGAAAGTTCATGAAGAAGAGATGAGAAGCCCACTTTTTAATGATGTTGAAAATTTAAAACCAGTAATCTCACAAGGTGTTTCAGACTCTGCAGCTTTAGATAATGTTTTTGAATTACTGAATAAATCTGGTCAACCAGCTCCTTTAGCAAAATTAATGTTAGTTCCTGATGCATGGTCAAAAAAAAATAAAACTCTTCCAAAAAGTCATCAACAATTATTCAATTTTTTAAATAGTACTATGGAGCCTTGGGATGGACCAGCAGCTATTGCGGCAACAGATAATGAGTGGGTGATTGCTGCAAATGATCGTAATGGTCTTCGCCCTCTCCGGTATACAATCACCAAAGACAAATTACTTTTTGCCGGTTCAGAAACTGGAATGATAAAACTAAATGAAAAAAAAATTTTATCTAAAGGGAGATTAGGACCAGGCGAAATTATTGGAGTAAGAATTGAAAAAGGAAAAGTTTTTTCAAATGAACAGATTAAAGATTATTTGGCAAAAGAATTTAAACATTTCAATTCACAAATTATTGATTTGGATGAAAAATTATCTATTTCAAGAGAGAAACATAATTTTGTAGGAGATGACTTAAGAAGAAGGCAGCATACTTTTGGAATAAGTTTAGAAGACTTAGAATTAATTTTACATCCTATGGCTGAAGATGCAAAAGAGGCAACTGGCTCAATGGGAGATGACACGCCGCTGGCTGTATTATCTGATAAGTATAGACCTCTCTATCATTTTTTTAGACAAAATTTTAGCCAAGTAACTAATCCTCCTATTGACTCACTAAGAGAAAATAAAGTTATGAGTTTAAAAACTAGATTTGGAAATTTGGGAAATATTTTAGATTTTGATACTTTAACAAAAGAAAATATCTATGTTTTAAACAGTCCAATTTTATCTAATTCTCAATTCAATAAATTTATAAATTTTTTTGGTAAAAATTCTTTATCTATTGATTGTACATTTTCTGAAGAAGAAAATTTAATAATTGCTTTGAAAAGAATTCAAAAGGAGGCTGAAATTGCTGTTCGACAGGGAGTAACACAATTAATCCTAAGTGATAAAAACCTTTCTTCTAAAAAAATACCAATGCCAATGCTCTTGTGTGTTGGGGCTGTTAATACTTTTTTAATTGAAAAAAAATTAAGGGGATACGTTTCAATAAATGTTCAATCAGGAGAAGCCCTGGATACTCATTCATTTGCTACTTTAATCGGTGTAGGAGCAACTACGGTAAATCCTTATTTGGCTTTTGACAGTTTATATCAAAGGCATGAAAAAAAATTATTTGGGCAATATAGTTTTGATGACTGCATTCAGAGATACATAAAATCAATAAACGCTGGTCTGTTAAAAATAATGTCTAAAATGGGGATATCTGTTCTTAGTTCTTATAGAGGAGGATGTAATTTTGAAACAGTTGGATTAAGCAGAACTATTGTTAACGATTATTTTCCAGGAGTAGTATCTAAAATTTCTGGTATTGGATTAATAGGAATTGAGAAAAAGATACGCCAAATTCACAAAGAAGCCTTTGAAAGTACAGATACAGTTTTACCTATTGGGGGCATTTATAGGTACAGAAAAAATGGTGAAACCCATCAATATCAAGGTAAGTTAATACATTTACTACAAAGTGCTGTAGGGTCAAATTCATATCCAGCATATAAAAAATATGCTGAGGGAATATATGATTTACCTCCAATCAATTTAAGAGATTTAATTGATTTTAGAAAAAAAAAAATCGGCCCACCAATAGAATTATCTGAAGTTGAGCCTATAGAAAAAATTCTTAAAAGATTTGGGAGTGGAAGTATGTCTCATGGAGCTTTATCCAAAGAAGCACATGAAACTCTTGCCATAGGAATGAATAGAATTAAGGGAGCATCTTGTAGTGGAGAAGGCGGTGAGGATGCTAAGAGATTTAGAATTATGGATGGTGGAGATAGTGCAAACTCAAGAGTTAAACAAATCGCCTCAGCAAGGTTTGGTGTTACTGTAAATTACTTAAATAATTGTAATGAAATAGAAATTAAGATGGCCCAAGGTGCAAAACCAGGAGAAGGAGGACAGTTGCCAGGTTTTAAAGTAACTGATGAAATAGCCAAGCTAAGACATTCCACACCAGGTGTTACTTTAATTTCACCTCCACCACATCATGATATTTATTCAATAGAAGATTTAGCACAACTTATTTATGATTTAAAACAAATAAATCCTAAAGCAAGAGTTGGAGTTAAGTTAGTTGCTTCTTCAGGCATAGGTACTATTGCAGCTGGAGTGGCTAAAGCTAAAGCAGATATTATTTTAATTTCTGGTCATAATGGCGGAACAGGTGCAACACCTCAAACTAGTGTTAAATATGTAGGCATACCTTGGGAGATGGGTTTAACAGAGGTTAATCAAGTTCTTACCTTAAATAACCTAAGACATAAAGTAACTTTGAGAACTGATGGAGGTATTAAAACTGGTAGAGATGTTGTTATCGCAGCCATGATGGGAGCAGAAGAATATGGAGTTGCAACAACAGCTTTGGTTGCCATGGGATGTATCATGGTAAGACAGTGTCACTCAAATACTTGTCCAGTTGGTGTTTGTACTCAGGATAAAAAATTAAGAGAAAGATTTACAGGTACACCAGACAAAATAGTTAATTTATTTACTTTTATTGCCTCTGAAGTAAGAGAGATATTAGCTAAACTAGGCTTTAAATCTTTAAATGAAATTATTGGAAGAACAGATTTATTGATGCAAGTAAATAAAGGTTCACCTAATTTAGATGATTTAGATCTAAATCCATTATTTGTTCAAGCAGATCCGGGGATTAATAAAAGATATTGTGAAACATTAGATATTAATGAGGTGCCTGATACACTAGACCAAGAGATTTGGCCCGAAATTGAAAAATTATTAGACAAATCTGAAAAGATTGAAAAAGAATTTATTATTCATAATACCAATAGAGCAGTAGGCACTAGAATTTCTCACCATCTTTACAAGAAATATGGTTATGAAAAATTAGATGAAAATTTTCTTACATTAAATTTCAAAGGTTCTGCAGGACAATCTTTTGGTGCTTTCTCATCTAAAGGATTAAAACTTAATCTTAAAGGCGATGCTAATGATTATGTAGGTAAAGGATTATCAGGAGCTACTATTTCTATAAAACTTTCAGATGAAAGTAATTTAGTCTCAAATGAGAACACAATTATTGGAAATACAGTTCTTTATGGGGCTACATCAGGTAAACTTTTTGCTGCAGGTCAAGCTGGAGATAGGTTTGCGGTCAGAAATTCTGGTGCAATAACTGTTGTAGAAGGATGTGACTCAAATGGCTGTGAATATATGACTGGAGGATATGTCGTAATCCTAGGACAAGTTGGTGATAACTTTGCAGCTGGTATGACAGGTGGAATGGCTTTCATTTATGATAAATCAGGAGAATTTGAAAAGAAAGTAAATTCTGAGTCAGTCGTTTGGCAAAATGTTGAGACCACATACTGGAAAAATTTTTTAAAAAATTTAGTATTTGAGCATTCAAATGAAACTGGGTCTTTAATATCAAAAGATTTGATTTCAAATTTTGAAAATGAAATAAAAAAATTTGTGCAGGTTTGTCCAAAAGAAATGTTGGATAAACTTGAAAATCCGATTTCGATGAAAACTAAAGTAAAAGAAGTTAGTTAACGATTAATTTTAATTCCTTTTTTAATAGTTTCAAATATTTAGCTGAAGATAAACTATGATCACCATTTTTTATAATGACTAATTTTTTTTCGCAATTTTGAAAAATTTTTAATATTTTTTTTGAATAAGAAACTGGAACCACTTTATCTTTTTGACCATGGACCATCGTAACTTTTATACTTAGTTTTATTTTTTTATTTAAAATCTGATTTTTCCTACCATCCTTAATTAATTGAAGAGTAATTGGATATACATAATCCCCATGTTTTAAATTATAAATCCTATTTTTAATTATTTCAGACTTTATTTTTTTTGAAAATTTTTTCCACATTAAATTTTCCAAAAACTCTGGTGCTGAACCAATGCCCAAGAAACCTCTGATTTGTTTTTTAAAAAGTTTAAATTGGTTTAATGCAATCCAAGCCCCCATACTAGAACCAATAAAGATAATTTTATTTGTTTTGACTACCCTTTTTATTAAAAAACTTGTTTCTTTAGTCCACTTTGAAATATTGCCATTTGTAAATTTACCAGATGATTTACCATGACCAGAATATTCCAGCGCTAGAAAGCCTAATTTATTCTTTTTAGCAAAGTTTAAAAATGTTTTTGGTTTTTTGCCATCCAAATTTGACATAAATCCGTGTAAAAAAACAATATAGTCACGGTTTTTTTGATAATACTTTAGATATCTTATCTTCTTTGTCTTGCTAATTTTATGATAGTAAAATTTTGTCATTAAAGTTTATTAGTTTTATCTATTATTATATAATCTTATTAAATGTCGTCTAATATAAAAGTTTTACAGGTAATACCAAAACTAGGATACGGAGGGGCAGAAACTGGCTGTTATGATATTGCACATTATTTACCAGAAAATAATTGTAAATCTTTTATTGTCACAAGTGGTGGTGAGTTAACTAAATTTATAGATAAATCAAAAGTAAAATTAATTAGGTTACCTGTTCATAGCAAAAATCCTATATTAATATTTTTGAACTCAATAATTTTGACTGTAATAATCTTATTTTTCAATATATCAATAGTCCATGCCAGAAGTCGTGCACCTGCATGGTCATGTCTATTAGCAACAAAATTAACCAGAAGAAAATTTGTAACTACATTTCATGGCACTTATAGTTTTAGTGGTAAACTTAAAAAGCTTTATAATTCAGTAATGGTTAGATCTGATTTGGTGATTGCAGGATCGAATTTTATTTTTTCTCATATTAAAGATAATTATTCAGAATTCTTAAATTCTCAAAAAAAATTTCTTGTTATATTTAGAGGAATAAATGTTGATTATTTTGATCCATCAACAAAATTAGAGAAAGATGAAAAAAAATTACTTCAGAAATGGGAGATCAATAAAGAAAAAAAAATTATTTTAGTACCTGGTAGACTTACTTCATGGAAGGGTCAAAAAATGTTTATAGACTCACTTAATTTAGTAAAAACTGAATTAGGATATGAAGCATTCCATGTTGTTATATTAGGAAGTGATCAAGGAAGGAGCCTATATAAAAAAAAACTAGTTCGACTATCTGAACAGTACCGTTTAACTAATCAAATTAAATTTATAGAGCATTGTGAAGATATGGCCTTAGCGTATCAAGTTTCCGATATTGTTGTATCGCCCTCAATAGAACCTGAAGCCTTCGGAAGAGTCGCAGTTGAAGCACAATCTATGGAAAAATTAATTATTGCGAGTAATATTGGTGGGTCAAATGAAACAATTATTAATGAAAAAACTGGGTTTTTATTTGAAGCAGGAGACAGCAATTCTCTAAGTAAAAGAATCATTCAGGCAATAACAATGGACGAAACATCTAATAAATTAATTGGTAAAGAAGGAAGAAAAAATATAATTAAAAAGTTTAATGTTGAAAAAATGTGTTTTTCTACTTATTCAGAGTATAAAAGGTTATTAAATTAAATGCCAACTATTACACTACCAGACGGAAACAACTTAGATTTTTCTAAAAATGTTACAGGACTAGAGGTAGCTGAAAAAATCAGCAAATCACTAGCTAAACAAGCAATGGTGATTAGTGTAGATGGTGAATTAAAAGACTTGGATTTTTTGATTAAAAAAAGTTGCTCTGTAAAAATATTTACTTCTAAAAATAAAGAGGGTCTTGAAACAATCAGGCATGACACTGCACATGTATTAGCAATGGCTGTTCAAGAATTGTTTCCTAAAACTCAGGTTACTATTGGTCCAGTTATAGAAAATGGTTTTTATTATGATTTTGCCAGAAAAGAACCTTTTACTGAAGAAGATCTTAAAAAGATTGAGGAAAAAATGAAAGAAATAGTAGATAGAAATGTAAAAACTACCAGAGAGATTTGGGATCGAGATAAAGCAGTTGAGCATTTTAAAAAAAAAGGAGAGCTTTATAAAGCAGAATTAATTAAAAGCATTCCAAAAAATGAGGAAGTATCAATTTACTTTCACGGAGAATGGCATGATCTTTGTAGAGGACCACATTTGCCCTCTACAGGTAAAATTGGCAAAAAATTTAAACTTACAAAAGTGGCAGGCGCTTATTGGCGAGGAGACTCAAATAATGAAATGCTTCAGAGAATATATGGAACAAGTTGGGCTTCAGAGAAAGATTTAAATGATTATTTGAGAAGAATTGAGGAAGCAGAAAAAAGAGATCATAGAAAATTAGGTAAGGAAATGGATTTATTTCACTTTAGAGAAGAAAGTCCAGGATCAGTTTTTTGGCATGAAAAAGGTTGGTCATTATTTCAAAAATTAATTGATTATATGAGAATGAAACAAGATCTAGCTGGTTATAAAGAAATAAACACTCCTGAGGTTTTAGATAGAACTTTATGGGAAAGATCTGGGCATTGGGAAAAATTTGGTGAAAATATGTATACTTCAACTACACCTGATGAGAAAGTTTTTGCCATTAAACCTATGAATTGTCCTGGGTGTATAGAAGTATTTAATCAAGGTCTAAAAAGTTATAAGGATTTACCTTTAAAGATGTCGGAATTTGGAAAAGTACATCGCTACGAACCGTCTGGAGCACTACATGGGTTGTTGCGAGTAAGAGCATTTACGCAAGATGACGCGCATATATTTTGCACTGAGGATCAAATTACAAAAGAATGCTTGATAGTAACAAACCTTATTTTGGAAATTTATAAAGATTTAGGTTTCGAGAATGTAATTCTGAAATACTCTGATAGACCAAACCAAAGAGTTGGAGATGATAAAGTTTGGGACAAAGCTGAAGCAGCCTTATTAGAAGCTGTTAAAGCATCTAAATTAGAATACAGTATTAATAAGGGTGAAGGAGCTTTTTATGGTCCTAAAATTGAATTTGTTTTAAGAGATGCAATTGGTAGAGATTGGCAATGTGGTACTTTACAAGTTGATTTTAATTTACCTGGTAGACTGGGTGCTTCTTATGTAGACAAAGATGGAAGCAAAAAAGTACCAGTGATGTTACATAGGGCATTATTTGGATCTCTTGAAAGATTTATAGGAATTTTAATTGAAAATTATGCTGGTAAATTTCCATTTTGGATTTCGCCGCTACAAACAG
>MDSV01081609.1_pt1 | contig 14621 bp, 9 predicted proteins | sample 810851 | NCBI WGS metagenome assembly MDSV01 (sample SAMN05326640, study PRJNA326480) | marine metagenome | isolation source: seawater | place: Atlantic Ocean: North East | collected 2012 | reverse complement strand
CTCATCTGGCTACCAATGATGATGTTTGGGGGATCTCCAATCATAGTGGCCGTACCACCGATGTTTGAAAACAGCACTTCTGCAATCAAAAGAGGTATTGGTTTGAGGTCGAGAACTTTTGCCAATTGCAAAGTAACCGGGGTAAGGAGAAGCATGGTAGTTACATTATCTAGGAATGCAGACAAAATGGCAGTGATGATACACAAAGTCACAACCAGAGTCCAGACATTTCCTCCGCTGCGCTTGTAAGCCTCAACTGCGAAATATTCGAAAACACCTGTGTGGGAGAGTACACCCACCATGATCATCATACCCAGCAACAATCCAATGGTTTCCCAGTCTATCATCGTCGTAACCATTGCGAGCGAAAGTGTCTCACCAGTGTAATATTGCAAAGCCCCAACAGCGATTAATCCACCAAGTGCTGCAGCCAATGTGCGATGAACAACTTCGGTGACAATGAGAGCATAAACCCCTATGAGAATAAGTAAACCGACCATGATGGCTTGGCTTTGGAGAGATTCCTTGACCGTCAAATCAAGACTTACACCCGAACCCCCACCAGCTGATGTTTGTCCAAGCATTAGCATCATTGCACAAAATAGTAGAGCAAACGCTCCAAATCTTTGCATTCCAACACGACGAACACCCAAAAATGCGCCCATATAAGAAGCCAATTCAATCCAGAATAAGATTCTTCTTACCCTTTCCAGAGCACTCCGACATTACCTCTTGCGTAAACAAGAGTTGAATGGGTACTCTTCGAGAGATAATCCCACAGATTTTGCATTTCTTGTCGCTCAAACAAACCTCGATTCACCTTGATTTTGACTAAATCTCGTTGATTAAATTGGCTTCTCAATTCTTCAATTACCGAATCAGTCAAGCCTTGTTTGCCGATTCTCACGGTTGGCTGTAGTTCTTTAGATTGTGCCATCTGAAGGATGGACTTAGGAGGTTTAGAAATCGGACTCACCTCCTGACTTTGAATGAGAACCGAATCTTCTTACATGACCACAACTCAAGCAGGTTGTGCAACGAATTCCAGAACGAATTCGAATGCGTGAGGATTTCCCCGGTATTAGAGCCGATTTGCAATTTCTACAGATTACGTGATTGATACTTGGAGCAAGAGGAATTCTGTGCCGCATGGATACTTTTCTCAAATGTCGAGCTGCATTATGTCGAACGGCCATAGGCATTGACGAATCAAACAACACACCACTTAGGTGGGCTGAGTGTGAGTGCGCTCTCTGTTTGCGCCTATTTTTTTTCGACCTTGAGCGGGGCATAAACTCACTTTTCCAGTGTCTGCAAAATATCTGTAGTAATCTGATTAATTTCACGATCACCGTCAACCTCACGTAGAACTCCACGCTGGCGATACCAATCAGCAAGAGGAGAGGTTTGTGAATGATACGCCGATAATCGGTTGATTACAGTCGCTTCATTATCATCGCTTCTTCGTCCAAAATCTTCGCTTCCACAATGATCGCATTTACCCTCAACTTTTGTCGGCTTAAACGTGTCATGGTACACAGAACCACATCCTGAACATGTAAATCGACCACATATTCTTTCAACTATTCTTTCATCTGGAACGATGATAGAAATAACATGAGATATTTCAGCGATTTTTTCTAGAGCCTCTGCTTGTACAACGGTCCTTGGAAAGCCATCAAACATCACGCCATTTCTGGCATCATCTTCCATCAACCGTGCCTTGATTAAAGCAACAATCACATCATCTGGAACCAGCATTCCTGCATCCATGTAAGATTTAGCTTCTAGGCCAACATCTGTTCCCTTGGCTATGGCTGCTCGTAGCATGTCACCAGTGCTTATTTGCGGAAGACCTGTTGACTTCTCAATCCGTTCGGCTTGAGTCCCTTTGCCTGCACCAGGTGGACCAAAAAGAACAATGCTGCTCATGTCACTGGGAATACAAGAGAGGTATTAATCCCATGCAATCAACCATTGCGCCTCAACCATTCAGCACCATAGTGTTGCCACTGTTCAAGCGTCCAACCAGGCGGTAATCCACCAGGTGGCAACGGAGGAGAAATTTGCTGTTGCTGAACAACAGGAGGTGGTGTTGTGGGGACTGGGATAGGAGGGCGGCCTGCAGGTACAGCTCCTAATCCTGGATTTTGAAACAAGGCCGGTGGGCGGCCTCCTGGTAGCGGGGGAGGTGACAAAGGCGTCAATGATTGGGCCAAAGCCAGTTGCATTTCTTCTTCACTAACGGCTCCACTCGCTAAATCATTCACTTGATAACTAACATCCAAAGCATCTTCTCTTCGGCTAAGATGTGCTGCAGAAGCCTCGACATCAGGAGCGACCAGAGCATCTCCATCATCCATAATTTTCGCCCCACGCTTCACTCGAAGACCGATCAAAAGCCCTACAAGAATCATGCCAAAGAGAGTCGAATAAGCCGCCCAAGATGGTAATGCCCCGAAGAGCCCACCTTGAATAGTGGTCACTTCGACAGATGTCTCAAATGAAGTGGAATAATTCCCATCACTTGTAATCGCTGTGATGAGAACGGTAACAATACCAATTTCAGCCTCATCACCCGGCGTAATCAATACCTCTAAGTTCTGTGAATTCCCAACAGGGAGATTCGAAATTTCATCGGGTTTTATCAAGCCTGTCCACGTATCGATTTGAACTCCATCTCGGTTGAAAAATGCAATGGAAAACTGTGCATTAAGCGGAATATTTCCTTCGTTTGTAACCGAAAACAGTGATTGTGTAACAATGCCCCTTTCAATTGACATGAGATTGTTTTCTGCAATGATTCCAGCATGAAATGTATCTAAAACATCAACTTGGATACTACCTGAAGCATCAGTATATCTCTGGTCCACAGATCCGTTCACAGAAATCAAAATATTTTGAGCAGAAATTTTTGAAGCGGTCTGATTCGGCGATTTTACGGCTACAATTACTCGACCCTCTTCTTTGGGTTCCAGCATTTTGGGTGATTCAAAGAACCCAAATTCCCAACCGTCATCAAGAAGTGAATGCGACCAATCTAAAGATAGAGGGATATTTCCTTCATTTTTTACAGTAAACGTGTATTCGTGCCAATTCCCATCTGCTTTACAAAGTAACGCATCGTCAATATCTGATAGACTCAATCCAACTGAATCATCAATGGTCAAAATTGCCGAGTTAACACTTTGGCTTACGGAATTTCCAGTAGTTTTCATCAAAATTTGATTAACGTCTCCAGCGAGTGCACCATCATATACAACGACTGTGATCAATATATTTGCACTTCCACCCGCGAGGAGATTGACTTGAATTATTTGGCCTGAAATTTGATCATCATATTGCATCTGAACCGGCCAAGAATCGAGTTGCTTTTGCAGGGAAACTGATAATGATAATGCGGTATTCCCTAAGTTTGTAAGTTCCAAGGTAAGGTTAACCCACTCTCCATTATTGGTGTAAATTCTGTTTCCAGATATCACATCAATCAACTCTCCGCTCTCATCGATGAGGTTAGCACTGTAGCGATTGAGTGCGAGTACTTCGATATCAACTGGGTCAATCGAAACGTTAAGCGATGAATCTTCGCTTGAGGTAACCCAACAAGACACAAAGTCAGTAGTACCTGCCGATGGGAGTCCATCCACCGCAGGAGGGACATAAGTCCTTACTTGTAGGTCACCTTCATCCAATAAATCAAAGGTCTCAAAATTATAAACACTTGAATTCGAGTCACCAAGTTCAACCTGCCACTTTTTATCAGATTGGCACTCTATTGCGTAAGTTGCATCTACATTTCCAATATTCTTCAGTGAGATGTAAAATGGTGCAAAAGACCCTGGGGCAGCAAGAAGCCCGGCATTCCCTGATGGTACCACAATCACGTCCCTTACTTGTGGGACAATGATCACCAGCCTCATTGAATGCGTGACCTGATTATTGCTGTCATAACTTGCTTGAATATCAACAATGTATGTTCCTGACCTTGCATAACGCTTGAAGTCATTTCCTACTGGTTGCAAATTTGCGCTGATATCATCAAAAGTAACTTGGAAAGAAAGGTTTGAACCATTGGTATCAACGGTGGTTAAGATAATGGCATTTGAAATATTTTTTTCTCGTGTCCAAATATCCTTCGAGTTTTCGATTCTACCGAGCACAGGATCCACGAGTTCCTGAACATTAGAAATATACAAACTGACGCTTTGGTTTCCTGTTCCCTCATGATTGAGTGCCAAATCAAAGGAAACCGAGGTTGAATTTTGCACATCAAGTATCTTCGTTTTTGAACTTTCATCCACGCCCAGTGAATCATTCAGGCTGTATAATCTGAGGCCAGTAGCCGCAATCATGATATCAAATTCAATAAAATTATTATTGACTCCGTTTGATTCATCATTGAGTTCAGTAACTTGTTGGTTAGAATCGAGTGTAAGCCTTAGCGTGTGAACTCCAATTTGCGTAAAGGAATGAGAATGTACTTTTGAACCAATGGAAAGTGAGGCAAGAGGACTCATCTCGGCCGTCATCAGAGTTTCACCAACGGTTTCATCAGTGAGCGTTACTTTGTAATTACCCGTAGACGCTGCCCCTTGATTATACCATGAGAGTTGAATCGGAGCAGGTTCGTTAACTAATGGTGAGGCGGGATTTAAGAAAATAGAGTTACTCAGTGTCATAAGGTCAGGCACAAATGATTGAGAAAAGGAACCACTCATGGCCAATCCGTATGTTACAGAAACGCCACCTCTATGGATAATTTTGACTTGCCAAGTACCGGACACAGAACTTGTATCGCTGGGTAATTTGATCCTTTCAACGTTGTTGAGCGAATCACTTGTACCTCCGGCAATGGAGAAGCCATTTGCAAATTGGTTTCCATGATACACTACCCCATTCGGGTCGATTAATTCCAAATCGAGATTTGAAATGAGCCTTGATTCACTCTGAGGCGTTCCTGAACTTCCTGCTGCATCTGTCCAAACGAGTGTGATGTCAAGACCTTTTGAGACATCGATGTCGTAAGCATAAACCGAGGAAAAACCAGGTTGTATGACCCTGTTGTTATCCACGGCCATATCCAAATCTATTCCAGCATGCGACGGATTAAGTGATTGTTTGAGGTCAATCTTACCCCAACCTTCATTTGAATTAGGAATATCAGGAGTTCCTAAATCTTGGGCCCCATTGATGAGTACGGCCTTAATCAAAGCTGATGTTGGACCCGATATACCTTGATCTTCTCGCAAATATTCTCTCACAAGAGCACTTGCACCACCGGCTACGGCAGTAGCCTGAGATGTTCCGCTCATTTCCATATACATCGAGGCACCATTGGCGTGAGTATCAGAACCACATGAAGACCCAAAGGGTGTCAGAGATTCCTCTGCTTGGCCTGAACAAATATTCACTCCAGGAGCGACAAGATCGGGCTTTATTCGGCCATCGAGTGTTGGTCCTTGACCGGAAAAAGAAGCTACCTCAGGACTCGATGAGGCATAGGTTACCGCACCAATGGACAAGCCATTTTTGGAAGTTGAAGGAGGTAAAATCGATGATGATGACCCATTATTTTCATTACCGACAGCGAAAATAGGCAAAAAGGTAGGATGGTCTTTGACGTACAAATCGACCATACGGCTATCTGCGGTGTACATGCCGTGACTTGCATTAATCGTCCATGCATTTACACCAAGACGTGCATTGTAGTCACTCATTGCATCGAAATAAATATCATACAACGATCCAATTCTTCCAAACACACCTGTGGGATTATGCTCCATAGCATAGGCAATGAGTTGAGCCTCTGGAGCCATGCCAGCCTGATCTTGGTCAATGGTTCCGTCCCCTGCAATGGTTACACCAATATGCGTTCCGTGACTGCTGTGTTCATCAGAAGGATTGCTATCCAATCCAAATTTAGAAACGGCTGTAACTCGATTTCCTAAATCAGGATGATTGATATCAATTCCAGTATCAACAAACATTATTGTTTCTCCAGAGCCATCGAGTGCAAGACCTGAATCTTCCAAAAAGTCAGTGACTCCGGATTGATTGAGGGCATCAGAATTTGAAGTTTCAACGTGATAGGCTGGTTCGATAAATAGCACCCAATCGTTTTTTGCAAGCGCAATGAAGTCAACGGGTCCTGAAACCAAACAGGAGTGCGTGTAGCAATTGATCTCAGCATTATCAAAAATCGAAAGTGATGTAAATTCAGCGTGTTGTTCGGTTGAAAATGGTGGAGCTACGGTGACCATCAAATTTGATTGTCCTGTTTGAATCAAGGGTGAGATTTTGTACTCATGGGGAAGATAAGAGGCAAATTCAACAAACTCAAAATCGACAATTGAAGAAACATCTGACACATGATCAAACCGAATGATAACAGTTTGTTCGTCTAAATGGTCAATAATTGTGTGTGGGAAATTAGGCTGTAAAGCATCGAGTACATGTAAACTAAAGTCATTGACTGAAACGATCATAAGTCGAGACGGCTGAACAACTCCAATATCCAAAATAGAATCTTGAGCACCTAAATGGTTATTTGATTGAGATTGAAACTCCAAATCAAATTCAGACAGAGGTGTTGTTGACGGGACCATCATCGACCATGGATGATAAGAGTGATTATTTTCCGCAAAATCTTCCTGGGAATTCTTACTCTCATCTGGAGCGAGTAACGCAGCCTGCACTGGAAGAATAATCAGCGTCATCATCATAATGGAGAGGATATACTGACGCATGCATTAATCCAGACGCATGTATCTTTTCAATATAACATACACATTCATCAAGAGAACATGCGAGTAATCGCTTCGTCAGTCTTTCTAACAGAAGCCATCCAATCTGATTCAGTACCCATAAGTGCCCTGATAGCATCAACATTTTCCGGTACAACATCGCTTTCTTGATGAATGGCCTGGAAATAATATAAGGTATTATCAACGAGTTTTACCCCATCTTCCCAAACAAATATTTCGTGCAAATCACCCCATGTCCTACCTATATCTCTTGCAAACTCCATCACTTCTGCTGTTGTAGTGATACCGGTTTCTCCCCCGTTCATGATGATAATTCTTGGACGACTTTTCCACAATGCCAAGATGCTTTCTGTCGTCATTCCATGACCTTGAGGCAAAGTAACAGTAATAGCGTGCATGTGCATGATGGTTGTAGGAACTGCGACAGCGAGACTATTGATTTTTATTCGAGGTTCAACCGACATGACATCTGGACCATGATGACTAGGAACTTTGAGTACCGGTTTAATCGCATTGATGGGACCTTTATCGGAGTCACCTGGATCCGCTGCCCTGCGTATCATGGTACATTCCACTGAAATTTCACCACATGATTCTAACAACGGAATAAGCGTCCTCGAGAGTCCAGTGGTGTTACAAGAAACGACCCTTGTCCCCTCTGCATGTAGATTTTGCTCGTGATTTGCGCAAGAAGTATAAGACAAACCAGTCATTTCATGCTTTTCTCCGCCCTGGAAAATCCATTTTATTCCAGCGTTCTTGTATTTCTCAAGATTTGCTGCACCGTGTTTTCCTGGGCTACAATCTACGACAACATCACTCACACCAAGCAATGTCTTCAATCCTCCATGACAAGTGTATCCAGCATCATGAAAAGCATTGATTTTCTGTTCATCATCATAGGTACAATATAATGGATAACCTTTTCTTACCGCCAAATCACATCCAAAGGATGGTTTGGTTTTTGTCACCCCTGAAATGACCATGTCATCTTGAGCCGATATCGCATCAGCAACGCGCTTACCAATCGTTCCATATCCGTTTATTGCGACCCTAATCATCCGGCTCACGTTGTTGGGCAGTAAAAACACACCAATGAATATTCCCTATTGAGCCATGCGATTAATGGGTGAGAACTTATCGGCTGAGTATGGCCGATGAGATGCAGGTTATCGAGAAATCACTCAGCATCAATAACAAACTACCAAAACAACTGGAAAAAGCCATAGACAGGAATGTTGTTCTTCGCATTGGATGGACAAGCGCCGGTGACCCTGTGCCAAAGAACGGTGAATTGGGGTTATGCCCAAATCTGCCCAAGGGAGCTAAAATCCGTTCACTAGGAAAATTGGGTTCATTTATCGCTTGTGCCGGAAAAGGAGGCACTTATACGCATCAGGGTGAAGTAGGTGCCTACTTTGGAGCAGGAAACGATGGAAACATCAACACCTGTGAACGAAGAGCGGGAGATTATCTTGGTTTTGCTATGAAATCAGGAAAAATCACAGTTCTGGATGGAGCAGGGGCGCATGTTGGATCTCAAATGGAGGGAGGCGTCATCATGATTCGCGGCGATGCTGGCAAAGCGATTGGGAGCGGCATGAAGGACGGATTAATCATCGTACATGGCGACGTTGGGTCCGACCCCGGAACTGGGATGACAGGAGGGAAAATTGTCATCAATGGCCGTTGTCCATCTCCACCGCCTGATGTTCAATTAAGACCACTCAAGCCTGCTGAATTGAAAGAAATAAATGCTCTCTTTTCTGATGAAGACCAAAAAGTTCCTTCCGATGCAGTATGTCTAACAAGTGCCAAAAAAGAAAGGTCTACTCCGGCGAAAACCACGGAAGGGGATTACAGCACACTCATTCTGATTGGAGAAGAAAAACCACCTCTGAAGTTCGGAACTTGTGACACCATCACCATCATTGGAGAGAGAGAGGGTAGAGGGGATGCACTTGCATTGCCAATCCCAGTTCTCCCGTATGTGGCGAGCGGTGTAAAAAGTGATGTCCTCCATCCATGTATGGTAGAAAGTAAACCGAGGAATATCGATATTGCACTCATTCACTCTGAAAACCTACATGAAGCAGGTGACCTACTTATTGAAGCCGCAGGTTTTGCAGTGGATTTAGACGCCTTTCCCCAATTGGAACCAGAACATATTGAAGGGTTACTTGTCGCCTTGAGAAGCCTATGCGGCATCGCTTCCCCATTCATGCTTATCAGAGGAATCAGCAATACGCAAAGATTGCACTTACAAGCCCGCGAGGTTGGTTCTGATGCGGCTATATCCAGAATAGAGGATGGCTCAGGAATACCTATTGTGGCATCTCTACCAATGATTGGACGATCGGCCAGCCAGAATCTTGAAGGAAATTTATGCCAAAAGAGTGCCATAATCCCATGGATATGCGATAGCAGAGATGTGGCGATAGCTTGTGCTTCTGGACTTGATTTTATCATTTCAATGCCAGAAGAAGACCTGTCTAGTTGGCTCGAAAAATTGGAAGAAGGTCTGAATCACCATTTGCGTCAATTAGGTTTGAATGCCATAGAACAACTCGACAGGGGAAATTTGCGTGCCATCAGCATGGACACAGCATCGATGAGCGGCATTCGCCTTGCTGGTTACGACCGCCCACTTCCTCATTGGTTTGCAAGGTGATGAGATGCCAACAATCAGCGTTGAACAACAAGTCATTGCCCAGATTTTAGCTCGTCATGGAATAGACCATGACATCGGAAAACTGGAGAATGATTTACCGCTTCTTGGCACGGACATTGATTTTTGTGATGAACATACTTTGGACATTGAAATTTTTCCCGACCGTCCTGATTTGTTGAGTGGTGAAACCCTTACACACGGCATGCTACCCTTCCTCTATAATCAACAACCGAATCCAACAATTCCGTGCACAGAAGGTAATCTGAAAATGGTCGTTCACCCCGAATTATCGAGTATACGCCCTGTTATCTATGCAGCCGTAGTCAGGAACGTTACGCTCGATGATGCAGCGATAAAACGTTTGATGGACCACCAAGAGAAACTGCATTTCTCGATTGGAAGAAGAAGAAAAAGAGCATCTATCGGAGTCCATGATCTTGTCCAAATACAAGCTCCGTTTGATGTTCGTGGCGTTCCAAGAGACACAAAATTCATTCCTCTATCCGAATCTGAAGAAATGACAATTGATGAAATCCTCACCTCACATCCCAAAGGCGTTGCATATGCACACTTGCTGGAGAATTTACCATTGGTACCCATCATTGAAGATAAAGATGGAAAAATTCTTTCTTTCCCTCCAATCATCAATGGTGCTCACACAACTGTCAACCCATCAACCAAAGATATACTCATCGATGTAACTGGTTGGGATAAAAGGGCCTGTGAAACTGCTATTTTGTTGATTTGCTTACAACTCAGTGCCTTTGGAGGCAGTGTAGAAACCGTTGAAGTGCAACAACATGATGGTGAAATTTGGAAGCTCGATACGAGCCCCATCTCTCACTCGATAAGTAGGCAAGAAATTCAGAAAATTCTCGGCAAATCATTTTCCAATCAAGAGATTTCATCCTCTATTTCTCGAATGGGCGGGATTGCTTCATGCGTAAATGAGCAAATAACCATTCAGATGCCACGATGGAGGTATGACATCTTACATCCAGTCGATTTGATTGAAGAAATAGCGATCGGACATGGATATGATGACCTTGGAGATGATATCGCAAGGGCTCCATTGGCCGGCATTCCAAGAAGAGATGCACACCTACTGAGAAGATTGAGGTCCTCGATTCAAGGCATGGGTATGCTTCAAGTCCAATCCCTAACGCTCTCCAATGACGAGGACCAGTTCGAAAAAATGAGGTGGGAAGCAATTGGAGATGTCACAAGAATTCACAACCCAATTACAAGTGAGCACACCGTCATGCGGCAGCGGGTTTTACCCGCCCTTATTCGATTGCTCGCCGCTAACAAACATCATGACTTGCCCCAACATGTCTATGAATTAGGCACTGTTGTTCAGGACCATGAAAACCGAACGCACTTAGCATTCCTCGTTGCAGAAGCGACTGGTGGATTTGCTTCATTGAGAGGTCGTATCCAAGCCCTGATGAGAGACCTTGGTGTTTCAGAATATTCATTGGTCGAAAAGAAAGGAGGCCCATGGCTCGAAGGGAGGGCAGCGAGTATTATGGTCGGTGATCGAATGATTGGAGAATGCGGTGAGTTAGATCCTCATGTCGGCATAGCATACGATTTGCGTGTACCAATGAATGGTGCTGAAATATTTGTTGAAGAACTTGCATTCGCCATTAAAGACCCTGTCACTCACGAATAAGGGACATAATCTCCATCTGAGTTTTTCACATATGGTGTAGGCTCAAACTTCCCATCATTCATTTTCTTGTAATGATAACCATCGGTGTGAGCAATCCATTCAAAATTTAGGACCTCGCTGGGTTCTTCGGTTTCTTGGGTAGAGTTACTTTTTCCTGTAGGGGCTTTTTCATTACCAAATAATGCCATCGCTGCCTGATAATCTGCTGTCTCTTTGTGCGAACTGTCTTTGAGGATTTGTTCAGTTTTTTCTTCACCGATGCTGTACGTAACGGCTGCTGGAGCCTCTGCGACCGGATTTTTAGGCTGGGATTTTTTGAAAAGCCACCATGGCATGTAAAATCGTGACATGTTCGCAATCATCAACCCTTCGATGCAGCAAAGCCGAGCGATTGAAATTCTCATCGACTTGCATGTGTCATGAGGCGAGAACTTTGCATGGCTTTTCTCATGATATCGCTTCTCCCTCCTATTGCTCATGCACAAAACGAAGTAACATACAGTGCTCCTGAGACACTTAATGCGTATCAAGATGATAACAGAAGCCTAGCAATAATCATCAACAATGGGGGGTCAAGCTCGATCGATTGGAAAGTGAACTTCACTCAAATTCCAATCAATTTTTCCATCTGGTATCCTCTTGAAATGGTTGGAAATATTGGTGGGCAACAAAGCGAGAATATTATTTTTCAAATCATTACACCAAGTGACGCTCCCCTAGATGTTTACCAAATGGCGTTTCAGATAGAAATAAATGATGTCATTACATTCAATCATTCATTGGATATCATCATTCAATATCCATCGAATTTAGAATTCGGCGTGCAATCAGGTTCGATACTTTCTGTGGCACAGCTTGACCAATTGCCAATTGCAGTTAACATCACCAACTATGCTGAAATTGAAGATACGGTTACTTTTTCATTGCAATCTCCAGAAGGGTGGGGTGTTGATTGGCCAAATGGTGTAAACAGGACAATATCTCCCTCAGATTTGAGTTTCATTCAATTCACAATTCTATCACCCGCCGTCATCAATGGAACTCCAAGTAATGATGATTTGGCAGCACATCGATTAATTGCCACCTCTTCATTAGATGGAGAACAAATCTATTGGGATTTTTCTCTAAGGTTAGAAGTATACCGAAATTTTTCGATTGACAAAATTGGAAATAACCTCACACTTGATCCTGGTGACTCAGGAAGAATTGAAATCACCATAAGGAATACTGGTAACGTAGCGCAAAAATTCGATATCGGATTTCCATCATCAAATCAAAGTGAATCGATTACTACAACCGGATCCGATAATGGGTGGCAATACAGTCTCTACAAACTATATCCATCTGAACCCATTGGAATTAACCAATCACGCACATTTGAATTGGCAATGCAATCACCTTACACTCCAGATGGAGAAATCTCTGTCCCACTTGAAATCAGACCACTTGGAAATGAAGCCAAAACAAAATCACTGTCGTTTAGTGGAAGCATAGTCCTCAGTCATGCAGTTGAAATGCAGATTACAGAAAATCAATGCGATGAAATATTACCTAATTCTCTATGCGAAATAAAACTTCAATTGACAAATATTGGAAATTACATGGATAATTTCTCCTTATCGATCGAACAATCTGGAAATATACAGGCCTCACTTTCACAAACATCCATCACTTTAGGTGAAATTGCATCGAGTGAGGAAATCATTCTTTCTCTTGTTTTTCCCGAAAATACAACGGCGGAAACAACAACAACAACTACAATTACAGTCGAACATGAAAAGGTAGGAGAACTGCAGAGTTTCACCATCCAAACAACTGCAAAGGGGGTCCTTTTGTGGTCCCTCATTGATGCTGAACAAAATTTAGGAGCGGATCAAAAACTTTCGATGAAAGTCGTCCTTCTCAATCAAGGAAATTATGATGATGGATTGCAGGTTTCTATTTCAAGTTCGCACATGACAAATTTCACCCTCATCCCGCCATCAGGGGCCATCTTTGAAGATTCAGAGAGCATCCGTTCCTTTGAAATGTTTCAAATTCCTCGAAATAGCGAATGTCACTTTCGTGCGTGGGCCCTTGTCCCCCAAGATATCAGTACTGGAGGTAATCTAGAAATAAACATCAAATTGATGAGTATTTCAGATGATGATCAAATTTTTCATGTAGGCTTCAACCAATCAATTCCGGCAGTTGGAGATGATAATGCTGAGAAGTTCTTTTCTGTGGACGTTGGTTCTTGGGCCAACACATTAGGGGCCATCATCGCTGCATGGTGGGGTTTTTGTGCATCTCTCCTGCTTGCTTTGTTCGTTGTCAAAAAAGCGTATTCTGATAGAAAAAAACGCTTGCAACCTCTCTTCAATGCTAGTACAGAATCTGATGAACCCAAAGGTTCAGATTTGAACATGATACAAAAAACCGCTCCTGAAATTTCTAAGGAGCAATTTACTCAAGCCTTTTTGGCTCAATCAAAACCTTTGGAACAAGCCAAACAGCCAGTTTCGGCAGACATCATATCTGCTGCTTCAACAATCATCGACCACCACGGGGAGGAAGAGATGATACACAAAATGAATACTCTCGCCCATGAAATCAGTTCAACAGGCCCAAAAACTCTACATGAAGCCAATGAAAGTCTCGACCAACAAACACAAAATACAGGATTGTCTGAACTCGATTTGTGAGATGGGAAGTTGGTATCGACGAGGCGGGACGTGGACCCGTGATTGGACCATTGGTCATCACAGGAATCAAAATTCCCGTTAACCAAAAATCATATCTTGAAGAGATAGGAGTAAAGGACTCAAAAAAATTAAGCCCGAAACGCAGAGAAGAATTATACCATTTGTTACAAGCAAACACAAACTTTCAGATTGTTCAAGTCATATACACGCCCGCTGAAATTGATATGGCGGTGAATAGCATTGGATTAAACATGCTTGAAGTAGAAGGCTTTAGTGAAATCCTCAATCGTCTAGGACCAATTGATGGCACCATTATCGTTGATGCTTGTGATGTAAACACTGAACGGTTTGCTAAAAGAATCATATCGCGACTCAAACATTGGCCAAATGGCACGAATATGATTTCTGAACACAAAGCAGATGATAGGCATATTTCAGTCGCTGCTGCAAGCATTATCGCTAAATATACCAGGGATAAACACGTCAAAGAACTTGAAGATTCCTTTGGATTTGAAATCGGTTCAGGTTATCCCAGCGATCCAAAAACCATCGAAATACTACCAAAACTGATGCAAGAAAAAGAACCAAATGAGCATCTTCGTTGGTCTTGGAAAACAGTGAAGAAAAGATGGGAAGGCGATTTACCCAAAAGAATGGCTAAAATTCAAGGTCAAGAAACGCTGTTCTGAAAAACCTCACCCGAATCCCTCATCATGGGCTGGGAACCAGAACCGAGCATAAAACGCCTGATTCGTAATCTCGCATTGCAAAATGCTATGCTATACGAAGGGGAAGGAAAAGTTGGTTCTGTGATGGGAAGAATCATG
>MDSV01057195.1_pt1 | contig 14621 bp, 15 predicted proteins | sample 810851 | NCBI WGS metagenome assembly MDSV01 (sample SAMN05326640, study PRJNA326480) | marine metagenome | isolation source: seawater | place: Atlantic Ocean: North East | collected 2012 | reverse complement strand
TTTATCTCGGAGCCATATTTTGGACACTAGGTTACGACACTATATATGGATATCAAGATATTAAAGATGATGAAATAATTGGATTAAAATCTACATCTATAAAATTTAAAGAGAGCCCTTTTGTTTTTTTATACTTATGTTATTCAATATTTATATTATCTTTAATAATAATTGGCTATAAAATGAAGTTTAACAATTTTTATTTTATCACTCTAATTTTAATATCTTATCAAATGATCTATTTTCAGCTTAATAAACTCAATATTAAAATTTCTTCAAGTTGTTTAATAGTATTTAAATCAAATAATCTTCTAGGCTTACTTGTGTTTTTAAGTTTAATTGTTAGTAAAATATAACTCTTTGAATAATGACTAATATTGAAATTTTAAAAAGACTTTATAAAGATTATACAAAAAGGTATATAAAAAAAATTTTTATATCAGTTTTTTTTACTGTTCTGCTTGCCGGAAGCACTTCATCAATTGCTTATTTATTAGATCCAGCTATTAAATTACTTTTTATTGAACAAAAACAATCTCTTATATTAATTATCCCTGGATTAATTGTCTTAGCTTTTGCAGTTAAAGGTTCTTCTTTATATATCGCAAAAGTCATCATGATCAATGTAGCAGAAAATGTAAGGAGAGATATGCAGGTTGATATGTTTTCATCACTTATAAAAGCTGATACAAAATTAATTGATAATAAACATTCTGGAAAATTCATAACAAATTTGACCAATGACGTTGATCTGATTACTAATCTTGTTAGTACAGCTATATTAAATTTATTCAAAGATAGCTTAACCTTAATTGGATTATTGTCAGTGATGTTTTACCAAAATTGGAAATTATCTTTAATGGCTATTATAATGATACCTCTTGCAAGCATTGCAGCTAGATCTCTAGGAAAAAGAATAGGTAAAGCATCTGATCAACAGATGGATAGAGCAGGAATTTTAACTTCTTATTTAGTAGAAATTTTTAAAAATCATAAATTAACTAAAATTTTTCAAAAAGAAAATTATGAAAAAAACAGAGCTACAAATTTTATAAATTCTCTAAAGGAAGCTTCTAGAAAAATAAATATAGTTTTTGTTAGGGCTTCTCCAATTATGGAGTTTTTAACAGGAATAATGATAGCATGTATGATTTATGTATCAGCTAAATTAATTGCAACTAATGAATTGCAAGTAAGTAATTTTTTTTCTTTTTTAGCAGCTATGATGTTAGCTTATCAACCTGTGAGGTCCTTAGCTACTTTAAATATAGCAGTCCAACAGGGTATATCTGGGGCTAAAAGAGTGCTTCCAGTTATTGATGAAATTCCTGAAATTAAAGATAAAAAAGAAGTTAAACAATTAACTTTTGATAAAGGAGAAATTGAATTTACCAAAGTAAACTTTGGTTATTCAAATAAAGAACAGCAAACTCTTAACTCAGTTAGTTTAAATATGCCTGGTAAAAAAATGACTGCTCTTGTTGGTCATAGCGGTGCTGGAAAATCAACTATTCTTAATTTAATTCCAAGATTTTATAATATTAAAGACGGTGATATTAAAATTGACAACCAATCAATATATGATTCCTCTATTTACTCTTTAAGAAAAGGAATTTCACTGGTCAGCCAAGATACGACTCTATTTGATGATACAATCAAAAACAATATTGCTTACGCAAATTTAGATGCTTCTCAAAAAGAAATTGAGGAAGCAGCCAATAATTCATTTGCAAATGAATTTATTGATAAACTGCCTAACAAATATGAGACTATTATTGGAGAAAACGGTATTAGGCTTTCTGGTGGTGAAAAACAAAGATTATCAATAGCTAGGGCAATATTAAAAAAAAGCCCTATAATTCTCTTAGATGAAGCAACATCATCTTTAGATGCTGAGACTGAAAATAAGATTCAAAAAGCAATTACATACTTGACGAAAGGTAGAACTACAATTGTTATAGCGCATAGGCTGTCCACAATTTTAAACGCTGATAAGATTTATGTAATAGATAAAGGTGCGGTAATAGATGAAGGAAAGCATGAACAATTATTAAATTCTTCTGAAGTATATAAAAACTTCTATGAGAAACAGATCAAAAAATCCTAATGCTAGCCATATATAGAATTTTAATCAATATAACTTTTATATTATCTCCAATAATAATCTTGATAAGATTAATAAAGAAAAAAGAAGATTTAATAAGATTTAAAGAAAAATTTTGTTTTTTTTCAATTAAAAAGAAAAAAGGCAAAGTTATTTGGTTTCATGGTGCAAGCGTTGGTGAAATTCAAAGTATTATTCCTCTACTAGAAAAATTCCAAAAAAATAAAGATATAAGTCAAATTCTAATAACTTCGAATACTATTAGTTCTTTAAAAATAATATCAACAATGAAATTGAGAAAAGTTGTTCACCAATTTTTTCCTATTGATGTAAAATTTATTTCTAAAAAATTCTTAAATTATTGGAATCCTGCTGCTGCGTTTTTCATCGACTCAGAAATTTGGCCAAACATGATTTTAAATTTAGATGAAAAAAAAATTCCAATAATTTTAATAAATGGAAGAATTACAAAAAAATCTTTTATTAGATGGTATTGTTTTAAGAATTTTTCTAAAAAAATATTTAGTAAATTTAGTCTATGTTTTTCATCAAATACTGAAACTAAAAATTTTTTATATAAACTAGGTGCTAAGAAAATTATTAATGTTGGAAATTTAAAGTTTACACAATCTGAAAAAAACTCAGTTTTAACGGATAAGAATCTCCAAAAGTTTGTTAATTCAAAGAAAGTCTGGTGTGCCTCAAGCACTCATTTCAATGAAGAAGATATGTGTGGGCAAGTTCATAAGAATTTAAAACAAAAATATAAAAATTTATTAACAATTATTATACCCAGGCATATTAATAGAACTTTATCAATCAAGGATAATCTTAATCAACAAGGTCTTATAGTTCATATGCACGAACCTACTACAAAAATTGAAAATAATACTGATATCTATATTGTAAATGCATACGGTAAAACAAAATCCTTTTACACCTTTTGCAAAAATGTATTTCTTGGTGGTTCAATAATTAATCATGGTGGACAAAATCCATTGGAAGCAGCTAGATTTGGATGTAATATTTTGCATGGTCCTAATGTTTCAAATTTTACTGAAATTTATCAATTTCTTAATCAAAACAAAATTTCATCTAAAATTAAAGGTTCTAAAATGATGTCTAAAACTTTAATAAAACTTTTTTCAAAAAACAAAAATTCAAACAAAATAAAAAGAAAAATAAATCTTATTGGTCAAAAAATTTTAAATGAAACTTATAAAGAGATAGATTTATTATTAAAAAATGAAATTTAAAAAACCTCATTTTTGGGACTTAAAAAAACCGAACATTTTATCAAATATTTTAAATCCGTTAACTTTTCTAATAAAAATCAATAATACTATTCTTAATTTAAAAAAAAAAAAATTATCACAAGAATTAAAAACTATTTGTGTTGGTAATATTTATATTGGTGGAACTGGAAAAACTCCTACTACTATAAAATTATATGATTTTTTAAAAAAATTAGATATCAAAGTTTCTACAGCAAAGAAATTTTACAGTTCACATAATGATGAGTCTCTTATTCTAGAGAAAAAAACAAACTTAATTTCTGGTAAAAGCAGGGAAGAAATAATCAAAAAAGCTACCCAAAAAAATAGGGACTTATTAATTTTTGATGATGGTCTACAGGATAAATATGTCAGTTATAATTTAGAATTTGTTTGTTTCGACACATATAATTGGATTGGAAATGGTAGATTAATTCCTGCAGGGCCATTAAGAGAAGATCTTAAAAGTTTAAAAAAATACGATGGAGTTTTCCTTAAAGACGAAGATCAAAATACTGAGTCAATGATAGATCAAATTAAATCTATTAATCCTCTTATAAAAATTTTTAAGACAAAATATAAAGTATCTAATTTAAATCAATTTAATTTAAGTGATAATTTTTTGATTTTTTCTGGTATTGGAAATCCTGAAAGTTTTAAAAGAATTTTAAAAAAAAATAATTTTAGAATTCTTAAAGAAATTGTTTTTCCAGATCACTATCAATATAAAGATAAAGATATAAATGAAATTCAAATATTAGCTGCTAAAATGAATGCAAAAATTATAACGACCGAAAAAGATTTTGTTAAAATTAAAGATTTTGAAAATCAAAATATAAACTTTTTAGAAATTGAATTAGAAATTTTAAAGGAAAAGGAATTATTAAAATTTATTAATACAAAATTATATGAATAAAATTAAATATTTTTTGCAGTATCTCTGTATTATTTTTTTATTTTCAATTTATAAAATATTAGGATTAAAATATTCATCAAATTTATCAGGTTTAATTTTCTCTATCATTGGGCCATTATTTAGATCAAATAAACTTTGTCATTCTAATATATCAAAAGCCTTAACTAAAATTAGTTATAATGAGAAAAATATAATTTTAAAGAAGATGTGGTTCAATTATGGATCAATGTTAGCAGAATATATGTTCATTAAAAACTTTCGAAATGATGATAAATTTTCAAAAAAAATTATAATTGAAAATCAAGACATTTTAGAAAATATAAAAAAAAACTCTAAACCAGTTATATTTGTTTCAGGACATTTTAATAATTTTGAATTAATGGCAATGCATATAGAAAAATCTGGAATTAATCTTGCTGCTATCTACAGGCCGTTAAATAATTTTTTTTTGAATCCTATTATGGAAGACATAAGAAAAAAATATATTTGTAAAAATCAAATTAAGAAAGGAATCTCAGGAACTAAAGAAATTTTAAAGTTTTTTAAAAATAATACATCAGTTGCATTAATGATAGATCAAAGAGTTTCTGAAGGAATTAAATGTAAGTTTTTTAATGAAGAAGCTTCAACGACAACAATTCCTGCACAATTTGTTAAAAAATTTGATGCAAACATTGTCCCGATTTATATAGAGCGAATAAATATGAATAATTTTAAACTTAAAATTTACAAACCTTTAGAATTTTCAAAAAATGATACTATAGAAAATATAACTTTAAAGTTAAATAAGATTTTAGAGGAAATGATTTTAAAAAATCCAGATCAATGGATTTGGACACACAATAGATGGAAATGACTTATTTTTTATTTTCATTTTCTCTTTTAATTGAAGCTTCTACATAGGAATAATATGGTTCTTGAAGATCAATATTCCAATAATTTAAGCTTTTAATTGAGATTTTCTTTCCTGAGACAGCACAGATAACATGATCTCCATCTTCAATTATTTCAAAGTTATTAGGTAAATACTTTATTTTTGCTAATTTTTTAAACATTTTTAGTCTATATATTATTTATTATATGAAAATTGGTTTAATTGGAAGTGGTGGAAGAGAACATGCATTATGTCATTTTTTGTATAAATCTACAAAAGTTCAAAAAATTTTTTGCCTTCCGGGTAATGCTGGGACAGCTTTAATCGCAGAAAATTTATCAATTAACTTAAATAATTTTGAAGAAATAAAAGAAACTATATTAAAAAATAATATTGATTTTGTGATTATTGGACCGGAAAAACCATTAGTGGATGGGTTGGTAGATTATTTAAATAAATTCGATATTAAAGTATTCGGTCCCAATAAAATTGCATCTCAATTAGAGGGATCAAAAATTTTTACTAAAAAATTATGTAAAAAATATGATATTCCAACAGCAAAATTTGGAGCTTTTGAAAGTTCTGTAAGTGCAATTGATTTTTTAGATAATGCAGAATTTCCAATTGTAATTAAAGCTGATGGTTTAGCATCTGGTAAAGGTGTTTATATTTCCAAAAATAAAGAAGAAGCAAAACAAGCTGTGAAAGAAATATTTTCTGGAAAATTTGGTAAGGCAAAGCAAGTTTTAATAGAAGAGTTTTTAGAAGGTGAAGAAATGAGTTATTTTATCATTTCTGATGGAAAAAATTATAAAAAATTTCAGACTGCTCAAGATCATAAGCGAGTTTTTGAAGGTGATATGGGTAAAAATACAGGTGGGATGGGAGCCTACTCCCCCTCAAAAATGATAAATGATGATTTAGATACTAAGATTATAAAAAAGATCATAGACCCTACCTTAAAAGGATTAAAAGAAATAGGAGCAAGCTACGAAGGATTTTTATATGCAGGTTTGATGATCAAAAATGGAGAACCTTATCTTATTGAATATAATGTTCGCATGGGTGATCCAGAATGCCAAACTATTCTTCCGAAATTAAAAACTGATTTATTTGATATAATCAAATCTTGTATTGATAAAAACCTAAACTCATTAAATTTAGATTGGTCTAATAACAAAAGCTTATGCGTAGTGTTATGTTCAAAAGGTTATCCAGATAAATTTGATAATGGAATTGAAATTGAAAATTTAAAAAAACTCAAAATTGATAATAATGAAAATGAGTTTTTGTTTCATGCAGGAACAAAATCTTTAGATAACAAAATTTATTCAAATGGAGGAAGGGTACTTAATTTTGTTAATACTTCTGATAATTTCAAAAAATCTAGAAAAAACATAATTAAAAAGATTAATACTTTGAATTGGAAAAATGGTTTTTTTAGGAGAGACATAGGTCATAAAGTTATAGACACATGAGAATAATCTCAGGATATCTCAAAGGGAAAAGAATAAATCTTCCCAAAGATGATTTAACTAGACCATTAAAAGATATGGTGAAGGAGTCAATATTCAATATTATTGAACATTCAAATGATATTAATTTTAAGATTAAAGATGCAATAATTTTAGATCTTTTTTCTGGGTCAGGTTCTTTTGGTCTTGAGTGTATATCAAGAGGAGCAGAAAAAGTTATATTTAATGAAAATTATAAATCTGCAATAGAAATATTAGAACAAAACATAAAAAAATTAGATTGTGAAAATAAATGTCAAATACTTAAAACAAATTGTTTTGAATTATCTAAATATTTAAATCAAAAAGTTGATATCGTTTTTATGGATCCCCCATTTAAAGAAAAAAAAATTAATAATTTGATAGATAGTATTTTGCAAATGAAATATTTAAGAAATAAGGGGCTAATTATCATTCACAGAAACAAAAAAGATAATGAAATTTTGAGTAAAAAATTAAATATTATTGAAGTTAGATATTATGGATTATCAAAAATTATTTTTGCTAGTTGTTAGCTTCTTAAAATTTTATAAGTTTCGTTTTTAATTAATTCAACAGCTGGCTGATCAAATGGATTAATCATCATGGCTTTTCCTAGCATTATAGTCTCTAAAATGAAAAAACAAAAAAGTTCCCCTAAGGTTTTTTCATCTCTTTTTTTTATAATAAAAGTTCTAAAAGGAATTTTCTTTTTTTTAAATATTTTTTGTGTAGCGTCAAATTGAGCTTTTAAAATTTCATGGCTACCTTTATTTGATAAGTAAGCATACGAATTCAATAAATTTTTTTTATTAATCTTATTTGGAAATACTTCTTCAACTCTAAAAAATGTAAAAAAATTATTTTTAGTTCCATCTAAATACAATTGCATTAGACTATGATTGTCTTTTGGCATGGTTGAAACTATAGGCAAAATTCCTTTAGATTTTTTACCTAAGCTTTCAGCAACTAATTGTTGGTACCAATAAAATAAATCCTGGGAATTTTGATCATAATTCAGGATAATTGAATTAGTTTTTTTTCTTTTATGGAAATCTAAAATTGAGCTTACATTTGAAATTAATTGATTTTGAAATCTTTTGTCACTTATTAAATAATTCAATCTCTTAAATTTCTTATAATCTAGCCCCATAAGAGTAGCGGGCAACATTCCAGTTTCTGATAATACAGAATATCTTCCCCCAATAAAATTTTTATGTTCAATTATTTCACTCTTAATTTTTTCCGCTATTATTCTTAAATAATTATTTTTATTCTCTGCTATGAATATTGAGTTCTTAACATTTCTTAATGAATTAAAATTAGTGATAGTTTCAAGGGTATTTCCTGATTTTGAAATTACAATATTTAGTTCTTTTTTATGAGTTTTCTTTAAATCTTTTAAGTCAATGTTATCGACAAAATCAAATTTTTTTTTAATCTTATTACTTAAAAAAGAATAAATAGCTTTGGCCCCTAGAGAAGATCCTCCCATTCCTAACAATCTATATGAGTTAAATCTTTTATATTTTTTTAAATCTTTTATTTTAAAAGAGTTTTTATATTTGACTGATAAACTTAACAAAAATGGATCAGTTTTATTATCAAATTTTTTTTTAATTTTTTTAAGTATTTTTGAAACGCTAGCTTTTTTTTTCTTTTCAAAATTCTTAAATATAACATTGCTTGTTAGCATTTTGCCTATTTTATGTTTTCAAGTACAAATTTTTCAGCACTTTCAAATTTGTCTTTTGATATCTCGTTTGAATCTTTATTGATTTTTAATATTTTTTGAATATCTGTTTCTTCTTCTATTATCTTTGACTCACCTGTTAAATCCTGATCTTTTGGTTTAGGAAGCTTTAAATAATCAGGAGGTGTAACAAGAGGGTTTTTTTTTTGAACTAAAAATTCATCACTGTTCTCAGATTTTGCCCCACTTAATCCATCTTTTATTCCCTGACATGATGTTAAAAAAAAAGCAAAAATTAATGTTGTTAATAAAGTTATATTAATTTTTTTCATTGTTCTTCTTATTCATAAATAATTCATCAAAAATAAGGCAAAATATTCCTAATGTTATGAATATATCAGCAACATTAAAAATAAACCAGTGATAGTTGCCTATATGAAGATCAATAAAGTCTGGAACAGCTGAAAACTTGATTCTGTCGTATAAATTTCCTAATGCTCCCCCACAGATAATTGCGAAAAAAAAACCAATATAATTTTGGGTTTTTAAAGAAAAAATGAATATAATAATTGTTATAAAAATTATTATTAGCGTAATCATTTTATAAATTGAATCGTCATTAAAGCTTAGTAAACCAAATGCTATCCCCTCATTCCATACAAAATGAATATTTATAAAATCTAATAAATAAATTTCATTAAATTGGTTTTCGTTAAAGAGGTTGATTACATAATTTTTTGAAATTCTATCTAATATTAAAACAATTAAAATAATCAATATTTTTAAAAAAATTTTACTTTTTATAAATTTCATTAATCAAATATTTAAACTGGGTGTCTTGAACATCCACCTTCTTGAATTTTCCAACATACGGGACATTTTTTTCCCTTTGCTTTAATTGTATTCACTTTAATTGACTCTTCTTTGTGCTCTAATATTTCTGCATGAGATGTTATACACAATTCAGCAAAATCTATATTTTTTGAAATATTAAACAATTGCTTACTTATTTTTATCACTAAATTTGCTTCTAAACTTGAACCAATTTCTTTATTTGCCCTTTTTTCTTCAATACTCATATTACAGATATCTCTTATCTTGATAAGATTTATCCACTTATTGTTTAATTCTAGATTTTCAAATTTTTTTGGAAAATTTAAAAATTTTTCTAAATGAATACTTTTTTCTTTTTTTGATATTAGTTGATAAATTTCTTCAGTAGTAAATGATAAAATTGGTGCAAACCATTTTAATAATGCATTTAAAATAATATTTAATAATAATAATGTTGAATTTCTTTTTTCCGAGTCCTTAGGGTCGCAATATAATGTGTCTTTTCTTATATCAAAATAAAATGCAGATAAATCTATAGTACAGAAGTTTAATAATTCTTTATAAAGGTTATGAAAATCATAATTTTTAAAATATCTATTAAAATTAACATCTAAATTATATATTTTATGAAGCATAAATTGTTCTAATTCAGGAAGATTTTTTATTTCAACTTTTTCTAAATTAATTTCTTCAAAAGAATCATTTAAATTTCCAAGCAAATATCTAAATGTATTTCTGATTTTTCTATACGATTCTGAGTGTTGATCTAATATTGAATAGTCTATTCTTAAATCTTCTGCATAATTTGATGAAGCTACCCAAATTCTAAGTATATCTGCCCCATATTTTTTTAATATATCTTCAGGTGCAATTACATTACCTAACGATTTTGACATTTTTAATCCTTTTCCATCAACGACAAATCCATGAGAGAGAATAGACTCAAAAGGAGCTCTGCCTCTTGTTCCGCACGATTCTAATAAAGATGAATGAAACCATCCTCGATGTTGATCAGAGCCCTCAAGGTACATAGAGGCAGGCCATTTAAGATCATCTCTTTTTTCCAAAACAAAAGAGTGTGTTGAACCACTATCAAACCAAACTTCAACAATATCGCTTAGTTTTTCAAAATCTTCTGCTTTATATTTTTTTCCTAAGAACTTTTGTGGGTCATCAGAAAACCAACAATCAGATCCTTCTTTTTCATAAATTTTCGCAATTGTATCAAAAACTTCATCGTCCACTAAAATTTTATTAGTTTTTTTATTTATAAAAATAGGCAATGGTACACCCCAAACTCTTTGCCTTGACACACACCAGTCTGGTCTAGTTTCAATCATAGATCTTAATCTTTCTTTTCCTTTGCTTGGATAAAATGATGTTTCATCAATAGCTTTAAGAGCTTTATTTCTAAGTTTATGACTCTCCATTGAAATAAACCATTGTGGTGTTGCTCTATGAACTAATGGTGCTTTTGATCTCCAAGAGTGAGGGTAGGAATGGATTAACTCTCCATTCTTTATAAGATTTTTTTGATCTTTTAATTTCTCTATCACTAAAGGATTAGCTTTAAATATGTGAATGCCTTCAAACAATGATACATTTTTTGTATATTTGCCATCTCCATCGACAGTTTCTATAGCTTTAATTCCATTATTAAGACAGAGATTAAAATCATCTGGACCATGACTTGGTGCACAATGAACAATTCCCGTACCTTGTTCTGTTGTAACAAAGCGCGCCTCTAGCATAGGAATATCGTAATTATAACCCAGGTCTAAAAAAGGGTGGTTGCAAATAGTATTTTTGAATTCTTTTCCTTTAAACTTTTTTAAATTTTTGTATTTTTGTATTTCACAATCCTTAATCACAGATTCTAATAAAGCATCTGCTATAACAATTTTTTTATTTTTAAACTCACCTTCATCATTTATCTCTATTAATAAATAATCAAGGCTTTCATTATAAGCTAAAGCTTTATTTGCTGGTATTGTCCATGGTGTAGTGGTCCAAATAACAATATTGCTACTTTTCAGCTCTTTTATCTCTGAAGACTTTACGGGAAAGCAAACGTATATAGTGTCTGATTTATGATCTTGATATTCAACTTCTGCATCAGCCAGTGCTGTTTTTTCTACAGTTGACCATAACACTGGTTTAAAGCCTCTATAAAGACTTCCCTCTTTTAAAAATTTTCCAAGTTCCCTGACTATTTGAGCCTCAGCATCATAACTCATTGTAGAATAGTAATTCTCCCAATCTCCAATGACTCCAAGTCTTTTGAATTGATCTTTGTGAATTTCTATCCATTTTTCAGCAAATGATCTGCATTCTTTTCTAAATTCAACTATAGGAACTTCATTTTTATTTTTTTTATTTTTTTTATATTGTTCCTCTATTTTCCATTCAATTGGAAGTCCATGACAATCCCAACCTGGAACATAAACTGAGTCTTTTCCATTCATCTGATGAAATTTTACAATAATATCTTTAAGAATTTTATTAAGAGCGGTGCCCATGTGGATATTCCCATTCGCGTAAGGAGGACCATCATGAAGGACAAATTTTTCTTTACCTTTTCTAGATTTTCTTAGCTCCTTATAAAGGTCAATTTTTTTCCATAATTTTATAATTTCAGGCTCTTTTATTGGCAAGTTAGCCTTCATTGAAAAAGTAGTTTTTGGAAGATTTATTTGAGATTTGCTCATTTAATTTTTTTTGCTTTCAATAAGTCAATTTTAATTTGTTTTTTTAGTTGATCTATATTTTTAAACTTTTTTTCTTTTCTAATAAATTTTAAAAATTCAACTGATAAATACTTATTATATAGATTTCCAGAGAAATTAAATAAATGTACCTCTAATAATATTTTTTTTCCATTGAAAGTGGGTCTATACCCTAAGTTTGCTATACCTTTAATGAATTTTGAACCATTGATTATTTTCACTTTGACTGCATAAACTCCCTTACATGCTAAAATATAATTTTTAATATCAATATTAGCTGTAGGAAATCCAATTTTTTTTCCCAATTGTCTTCCCTTTTGTACTTTTCCTTCTATAGACCAATTTCTATTCAATAAATTGTTTGCTCTTTTTAATTTGCCATTTTGTAAATAATTTCTGATTAAAGATGAGGAAACTATCTTTTTTTTTATCATTAATGGTTGGGGTTTAATTATTTTATAGTTATAAATTTTTTCATATTTAATTAATTGTTTAACATCACCTTCTCTTTTATTACCAAATCTAAAATTGTTACTAACAAAGATAAATTTTGCATCTAATTTCTTTTTTAAAATTTTAGCAATGAAATCAATTGATTTAGTTTTAGAAAATTTTTTATCAAATTTTTTTGTAATTATAAAATCTACGTCACATTTTTTGAAATTATCAATTTTTTGATGTTGATTAGAAATTCTGAAATTTTTCAAATCCTTCTTAAAAAACATCTTGGGTATTGGTTCAAATGTAAGAACACCAATTTTTAAAGAATATTTTTTTTTAAAAGTTTTTGCTAATCTAAATAATTTTTGATGACCCAAATGTAATCCATCAAAATTTCCTATTAAAATTATTGAACCCTTGTGTTGAGATCTAATATTAGGGTTTTTATAAAAATTAATTAATTTTACCATTTCAGTTCTGATTGAATATAATTACAAATTGCTTCATATGATTTTGATATTTCTTCAATTCCCTTTTCCTCAATTTCATTTTTATGAATACCATTTGAGATTATTAAAGAGTCAAAATTTAAAAGATTTGCACCTTTTATATCCGTATTAAGATTATCACCAATTGATAAAATCTTCTTATTTAAATTATTAATTGCTTGATTATAAACTGCTGGATAAGGTTTTCCAAAATATACTACTTCACCACCCATTTTTTCAAATACCATTGCTACTGATCCAGCGCAAAATTCTCTTACATTTCCTTTATCCACAATTAAATCTGGATTTGTGCAGATCATCTTTTTTTTTATATTTTTTTCAAATAAATTTTTATAATATTTTAAGTCACCATCATAATCTTCGAATAATCCTGTGCACAAAATATATTCACAATTTTCTATTTTATTTGTCTTCATTTTTTCAAAATCTTTAAATAAATCAAAGTCTCTAGGTGGGCCAACATGAAAAAAGGGTTTGTTTAAAAGTTTTTCTTTTAGATAAATTAGAGCTGCCTCACCTGAGGTAAAAACATGATCTCTAATTTCTTTTTCCATACCTAATTTTTCTAGGAAGCATTTTACAGCATGATTTGGTCTTGGTGCATTTGTCAGTAAAATATACTCTTTTTTTTTTTACTTATCTCTTTAAGAACTTTTATGGCTCCATCATGAAGAGAAACTCCATTATGAACTACACCCCATAAATCTATATAAAATAATTGATAATTATCAACTATCGAACTGAGCCCTTCTTTGTCCAAATTTTTAGTCATCAAATTAATCTATAAACCATAAAACCCTCAAATTCCTATATTTTTTAACTAACTTATTTTGAACTATGTCTTGAAATAGTAAGCCCAATCTCTATATGAAGTCCATATTAATAAGGAGATTTTTATGAAATTTAGACCGTTACATGATAGAGTTTTAATAGAAGTTCTAGATGGCAGCGAAAAGACTGCTGGTGGAATAATCATACCAGATACAGCACAAGAAAAACCTCAGGAGGGCAAAGTTGTTGCTGTTGGGGGAGGTGCAAAAACTGAAGATGGAAAAGTTATTCCAATGGATGTTAAAATTGGTGACAAAGTTTTATTCGGGAAATGGTCAGGAACTGAAGTCAAAATTGATGGCAAAGAATACAGCATAATGAAAGAGTCAGACATTATGGGTATTTCTAGCAAATAATTAAATTAAAGGAGAAAGTAAAATGGCAAAAATTGTAAAGTTCGATGCTGAAGCAAGAGCAGCAATGATAAGAGGTGTCAATATTCTGGCAGATACCGTTAAAGTTACATTAGGACCTAAAGGAAGAAACGTTGTGATGGATAAATCATATGGAGCCCCTAGAATTACTAAAGATGGTGTGTCTGTTGCTAAAGAAATAGACCTAGAAGACAAATTTGAAAATATGGGTGCTCAGATGGTTAAAGAAGTTGCTAGTAAAACAAATGATGAAGCTGGTGATGGAACAACAACCGCAACTATTTTAGCTCAAGCTATAGTAAGAGAGGGTGTAAAATATGTTACTGCAGGTATGAACCCAATGGATGTTAAAAGAGGTATTGATGCTGCAGTAGATGTAGTAAAACAAAATCTTGTTTCATCAGCTAAAAAAGTAAAAGATAGTGATGAAATTGCACAAGTTGGAACAATTTCAGCTAATGGCGACAAAGAAATTGGAACAATGATTGCTAAAGCAATGCAAAAGGTTGGTAACGAAGGTGTTATCACAGTTGAAGAAAATAAAGGAATTGA
>MDSV01229325.1_pt1 | contig 14622 bp, 18 predicted proteins | sample 810851 | NCBI WGS metagenome assembly MDSV01 (sample SAMN05326640, study PRJNA326480) | marine metagenome | isolation source: seawater | place: Atlantic Ocean: North East | collected 2012 | reverse complement strand
ATACATATATTATTCAATTATGGCAATAATACTAAACCTGGGCTTGAACTATTAAATTTAATATCCATTTATAAGCTATGACAACAATTGTATTAGTTCGAAAAAATGGTGAAGTAGTAGTTGCTGGTGATGGTCAAGTGAGTATGGGCAATACAGTTGTCAAAAGCACAGCCTCAAAAGTTAGAAAAATTGAAAAAAGAGATGTTGTAGCGGGATTTGCAGGATCCACAGCAGATGCATTAACTTTATTTGAAAGATTGGAGGCCAAAATTGAAAAGCATGCAGGAAATTTATCAAGAGCTGCTGTTGAATTAGCAAAAGACTGGCGAACAGATAAGTACTTAAGGAGACTTGAGGCCTTAATGGCTATTGGAGACAAAGATAACAGTTACATAATTTCAGGCACAGGTGATGTATTGGAGCCAGAGGGTGATATTATTGGAATTGGTTCAGGTGGAAACTATGCTTTAGCAGCAGGAAAAGTTTTAATAAATACAGAAATGAATGCGGAACAAGTGGCAAAAAAAGCAATAGAGGTTGCGTCTGAAATTTGTGTATTTACAAATAACAACATTAAGATCGAGAAAATTTAATGGAAAAATCTAATGTTACACCATTGGTTCCTAAGGATAAAAATGCTAAAGATGAATCTTTAGTAAGCTCTTTATCACCAAGAGAAATAGTTTCTGAATTAGACAGATTTGTTGTTGGTCAAAATAAAGCGAAAAAAGCCGTTGCTGTTGCCTTAAGAAATAGATGGAGAAGACAAGCTTTAACAGGTGAGATGAAAAATGAGGTTTTACCAAAAAATATTTTGATGATTGGACCTACAGGAGTTGGAAAAACAGAAATATCAAGAAGACTGTCAAAACTTGCTGAGGCACCTTTTGTAAAAGTAGAAGCCACAAGATTTACTGAGGTTGGCTATGTTGGAAGAGATGTTGAACAAATAGTAAGAGATTTGATTGAAATTGCTATCTCAATGGAAAAAGTAAAAAAAAGAAAAGAAGTTTTTGCACAAGCACAAAAACTTGCTGAGGAAAAAGTTTTAGATGCATTGGTTGGAAAAAAAGCAAGTTTAGCTACTAGAGAAAGTTTTAGAAAAAGACTCAGAAATGGAGATTTAGATAATAATGAAATTGAGATAGCGGTAAGTGATGCTGGTGGAAATAATACCTCTTTTGAAATACCTGGTATGCCTGGTGCGAATGTAGGCATGATTAATATTGGTGAGATGCTTGGTAAATCGATGGGCGCAAAAGAAAAAAAGAAAAAGATGTCTGTAAAAGAGTCTCATGAAATTCTTATCAATGATGAGTCAGATAAACTTATTGAACAAGATAAGATTATCAAAGCTGCAAAAATTTCAACTGAAAATAATGGTATTGTCTTTTTAGACGAAATTGACAAAATTTCTGGAAGAACTGATAGGGTTGGTGGAGATGTTTCTAGAGAAGGTGTACAAAGAGATTTGTTACCTCTCATTGAAGGAACAACGGTAAACACTAAATATGGGCCAATTAAAACTGATCATATTTTATTTATTGCTTCAGGAGCCTTTCAATTAGCTAAGCCATCAGATTTACTTCCCGAACTCCAAGGAAGACTTCCGATAAGAGTTGAACTGGAAGCTTTAACTAGTAAAGATTTCAAACGTATATTAAAAGAACCTGATTTTAGTTTGATTAAACAGTATATTGCTCTTTTAAAAACCGAAAATGTGGATCTCGAATTTACCGAAGATGGTATTGATAGAATTGCAAATATAGCTTCAGAGGTAAATTCTACCGTTGAGAATATTGGTGCTAGAAGATTGCATACAATCATTGAAAAAATCTTAGATGAGATTAGTTTTACAGCTACTGACAGATCTGGTGAAAAGATTATGATTAATAAAGATTATATAGATAAAAATCTTGACAATTTAGTCAAAGATACAGATCTATCAAAATTTATTTTATAATTAAATTTTATACTCAAAATTTTGAGTTTCCTCATTAACCTGAAGCTCTATAGCGCCATTTTTTAAATGAAATTTTCTAGCCATGTCTGTCAATGGTGATAAAGTTACTAATCTATTTAAGTGGCTAGATTTTTTTATCATTTTAAAAACTTCTTTAACTATTAGTTTACCACCACCTTTTTTTTTCGACCATACAGTATATGCAATTGCAATTTTACCAATTTTTTGGTCTCTTTGGGCGCTTTGCAAATAAGCATCTCGTGTAAGTAAATCTAATTCTTTTACAGTTCTTGGAATTTCATTTGTGAAACCAAAACACATAATGGCACAAATCTCTTTTTTATATTTTACTGCATAAATCTTTCTACCATAACTTCTTCGAAATTCATTTGATAATTCTGGTCTAACAGGATCCTCCTCTGTTTTGCAATTTTTAAGTTCAATTAATTTTGCACCTTTAATCCAATCAAAAAAATTTTCTATACCTTTGTTAAGTTTTCTTTTTTGAATAATTTTTATTTTTCTTTTTAAATTTTTCATCCATTATTTTTTTTTAAGAAAATATAAATTGCTCCATCTCCACCATCTTTAATATCCGCACCCTTTATTTCCACAATTTTTCTCATTAAATCTTTATTATTTCTAATAAAATTGGGAACAGAGTGTTTCAAAATACCTAAATTTTTTGAAATATAAGGATCTGATTCATGAGTGGAATGAAGCCCTTTACCTGTTACAACAATTAATTTTTTACAATTATCATTAAACGCCTCGTTGATGAAATTTTCTATTTTGCTATTAGCACCTTCTAAAGTTGATCCATGAAGATCTATTAATCTAACTGTTCTTTCTTTTGATGAGTTATCAGCAAGATCTTTGTCTTGTACTTTTTCTTTTTTTGATACAAATTCTTCCCAATCTTTTCTATCTTGTTTTGATATTTTATTAATCAATTAATTAAGAGTGTTTATTAAAAGCCAATTAGGATTGGTAGATTTTACATCTCTTGAAAAAACCCATGTATCATATATTTTTTTAATCTGTTCTGGATTACCCGAAACAATTTTTTTTTCTTTATCTTTAATACACGTAATTACTTCACCTACAAAATCTACAGTCACTTGAAGAAGCTGATCAATTTTTTTATGATTTTTGATTTTTGCTGAATTTACCCCAATAAAAGTTATTTCTGCGGTGTGGCCTCTAGAGCTTCTTTCTTGTAATGCTTTATTAAATTGTTCATAAATTTTTTCACTCAAAAGAGGTTTGCTTGCAATGAGTTTATTATCACTGTCACTAAAGTCGGTAATAATTGTTTCGTATGCGATCTTAGCACCATTTAGAAATTCCTTTTGAGCAGTTTCATCAAATATGTCATTCGACCTTACATTTTTTTCTAAGTTGACTTTTTGTAAAACCTTTTCAAATTGAGGAGAGGGTTTTCCCTCAAAACCTGTTCTTTTACCAAGTATGCCTCTTAATCTTAAAAAAATAAAGCCAGCTATCATTGCTAGCAAAATAATGTCAATGTATTCAAAACTATAATTCATAATATTATAGTAATTACTATGTTGATTAATTTCAACTAGCAAATTAGATTGAAGTCAAATGAACACACTCTTATTATCAATAATCTTAATACCAATTGTAGAGATTTATCTTTTTATTAAGATAGGATCACAAATAGGAGCTCTTAAAACAATTTTATTAATTTTTTTTACTGCGGTGGTGGGTGTTTATTATGCTAGACACGAGGGGTTGAACACTTTGAGATCGGGTTTTTCTCAGCTTATAAAAAATGAACTACCAAGATATGAGATAATTTCTGGAGCAATTATAGCTTTTGCCGCTGTACTTTTGATAATACCTGGATTTGCAACAGATGCTTTGGGCTTTTTGTTGGTGTTTCCGATTACTAGAAATTTATTTTTAAATCAGTTTTCTAAAAAATTAAATAAAAAAAAAAATAATAATTTTATTGATGGAGAATTTGAGGATATAGAGGAGGATGATGACAAAAAAATATAAAATTGTTTCGGAATATATTAAAGATCTTTCGAGCGAGACACCAGATCTTCAAACTTATCTTTTTGTAAAAGACAATATTTCAAAATATCATCTTAATATAGATATAACTTCAAAAGCTCTTAAAAATAAACTTATTGAAATTAATACCACTTTAAAATTCGAGGACAAAGAACTTAACGAAAAAAAATCTTATTTTGAGATAGTGTATGCATCAATTATCCAAGTTGAGGATACCGCAATTGAGAAAAAGGAATTAGAAAAAATTATATTATGTGATGTTCAAAATTTAATTTATCCTAATTTAGAAAAATCTTTTTTAAATTTAGTTCATAATTCTGGTCATCCAGACGTGAAATTCGAAAAAAAAATCGATTTCGACAAACTTTATTTAGAAAGATTTAATTAAAGAAATTTTTTTTAAGCGAAGTCTTTAAATATCTATTATGTTGAGATATTTCTTCCTTTGAAGGTATAATTATCTTTTTAAAATAAGATATATTCTCACTTACATTCTGTAGATTTTCTTTTAGCTCACTCTGAAAATTTAAAGTGGGTTCTTTTTGATCTAGAAGATTTATGTAAACTTTCGAGAGTAACTCGCAATCTAATAATGCATTATGTTTGGTTCTCCTCTTATTATCAATTCTATATCTTTTGCAAAGAGCGTCCAGACTAGCTGATGAACCTGGAAATTTATCCCGTGCTATAATTAAAGTGTCAGCAATATCATTTTGAATTTTACTTTTTCCTAACAGACCTAGTTCATTATTTAAATGACCCAAATCAAATTCAGCATTGTGAATAATCAATCTTTTATCTTTAATAAATTCTAAAAATTCATTTACAATTTCATTAAATTTTTTCTTACTTGATAAAAACTCATCTGTATAACCATGAACTTCAAGAGCCTTTTCAGAAACTTTTCTTTCCGGGTTCAGATAACAATGAAATTTATTTTTAGTTGGTACCAAATTATCTAATTCAATACATCCTATTTCTACAATTCTATGTCCATCTTTTACTGAGATGCCAGTTGTTTCGGTATCTAATACTATTTCCTTCATTATAAAATTATATTCAATATTTTAGATAAACTCTTTTTAACAGTTTTTTTTGTAAAATCATTTTTAATTATAAACTGTGATTTTTTTTTTTTGTTATCAAGTGAAAGTTGTATTTCTTTAAACTTTTTGTAGATATTTTTATTAAAATTCTTTCTTCTCTTTAATTTTTTTTCAATGTCAGTTTTTTTGGACTGAACAAATATTATTATATCTTTTTTTTTATTTAACTTATTTTCTAAATATAAAGGTATATCCAATATTACTATTTTTTTATCTTTATTTTTTTTTAAGAAAAAATTCATTTTTTTTCTTATTTCTAAATGAACAATTTTAACAATTTTTTTTAAATTTTTTTTTTCTGCTAGTATGGCATTGGTAATTTCTGTCTTACTTAAAGGAAATGAATAGAAATACTCGGGTAAGGCTTTTTTGATTTTTACAAAAACTTTTTTATCAGTCTTATACAACTTACTTACTTCATAATCTGCATCAAATACTGGAAAGCCAAAATTTTTAGCTATATAGCTTTTTCCGGATCCAATATCCCCAACTAATGCAATTCTAATCATTTGCGAAGATTTCGAAAGTTTTATCATCAATTTTTGGTATCATTTTATGCCAAATTTTAAAAGCTTCACACGCTTGATAAATAAACATCATTTTACCATTTTCAGTCATATTTCCCAACATTTTCGCAGCTTTTAAAAAACTTGTTTCACTTGGATTATAAATTACATCATAAAATAATTTTTCTTTTTTACTTTCTAGAAAATTTAAATTTATTTTATCATTTTTTTTAAGACCTAGGCTAGTTGCATTTATAATCATATCAAAATCGCAACTTTGACCCCAATCGATTATTTCTAAATCTTCAAATAAACTTTTTAGGTTTTCAGCCTTTTTTTTTGTTCTATTACTAATTGTAATTCTAGATACCTGCATTCTTTTTAATGCAAAAATTATGGACGGCACCACTCCACCGGCACCTAAAATTAAAATTTTTTTATTTTTAGCTTCGAAATTAATATTTTTAATACTCAATTCAAAGCCCTTTATATCCGTATTGTCACCAATCAATAAACCATTGTTTAAATAAATAGTGTTTACCGATCCAGTTTTTTGTGCATCTGGGCTTAATTGGTCCAAATAAGGAATAACTTTATGTTTATATGGGACTGTAACGTTTACCCCACTTATTCTCCCTATCTTAATTTCGTTTATGAATTCTTTTAATTCTGTTTCAACTAGTTCTTTTTTATCATAATTTGCTTTTATATTATTTTTTTTTAACCAATAGTTGTGTAAATTTGGGGATAAGGAGTGTTTAATTGGGCTTCCTATTACAAAGAATTTTTTCATTTTAATTTTAAAAAATCTTTAATCTTTTCTATTGGTAAACCCATTATAGTGTTTTCATCGCCCTCAACACTTAAAAATAGTTTTCTTCCCTCGCCTTCAATTTGATAAACATTATAAGCATACAAAGTTTCATCATCTATTTTTGATAAATATCCTTTAAGCTCTTCTTCACTCATATTTTTCATTGTTAACTCTGCTTTGTCGGTGTAATTCCAAATCATTGATCCATTTTTTGAAATACAAACTGAACTAATTAAAAAATGTTTTTTTCCATTTAGTTTTTTTAAAATCTTTAGTGCTTCATCTCGGCTTTCAGGTTTAGAAATTAATTCTCCATTTAAATCTATAACGCTATCGGCACCCAAAACCAAACTATCATGGTTGTTTTGACTGACTTTGTTTGATTTTAATTCCGCTAAATTTTTTGAGATAATTTCTGGAGAGGCACCTTCATTCAATAAGCTTGTTTTAACCATGTCTTCATCAACATTTGAAGGAACAACTTTGTTTGCTACATTGTGCTTGTTGAGAATTTGTCTTCTCACCTTGCTTTTAGATGCGAGTATTAAACTAACCATTTTTTTTGAAAATCTCGTATATTTTAATGATTGATGCTGCTGTTTCTTCTACAGACTTTCTTGTAACATCAATTGTTGGCCACTGGTATTTTTTGAAAGTATTCTTTGCTTCATTAATTTCTTTTTTAATTTTTTCTAGGTCTGTATATGATTTATTTTCCGTCTCTTTTAATGAATTCATTCTATTTTTTCTTAAATCAACAAGTCTTTCTGGTTCTGTACTTAGGCCCACTATACAAGTGATCTTTGGATTTTTTTTTAAAGTTGAAGGAATGGAATTTTCATTTACAAGAGGTATGTTTGATGTTCTAAAGCCCTTGTTTGCTAAATATATTGATGTTGGGGTTTTACTTGTTCTACTAACGCCCAATAAAATAATGTCAGATTTGTTTATTTCTTTCACAAGGTTTCCATCATCATGGTTCATTGTAAATTGAATGGCAGCAATTCTTTTATAATATTCGTCATTTAGAGCATATTGTCCACTAGGTACGTGTGATGCTTCTTGATTTAATAGTTTTGAAAAACTAAGGATAAGATCTCCCAAAACACCAAAACAAGGTATTTTTTTATCGCCACTAGTGTTGGCCAAAAATTTAGCTAAATTGCTGTCCACTATAGAGTATAAAATTATAGAACCAGGATGTTTTTCAGCTTCTGATAAAATTTTAAAAATTTGATTTTCCGTTCTGGTAAATGAATAAGTGTGAATCTTGTATTCAATATTTTTGAACTGTGCTTTAATTGCAATAAATATTCTATCAAGCGTTTCTCCTGTTGAATCCGAAATTAAGTAAATTTGATATGTATTACTCATGTATTAAATGTTAATAAGCTTTTATTATTTTAACCACTATTTTATATTTTTAATAATTTTAAATTTACATTGTAAAACAACGTTTTTATTAACATTATTAATAATATGTATAAAGTTTTTAGTAATATGATGATTTTGTCAATAAGCTTCAATTTTTCATATATATTTAATAAATTTTAAGCTCTAAAAGTTAATAAATTGTTTATAAAATGTTTACAAAATATAATCATCATTATTCACAAACTATACTAATAATACAATTAATTATATTTAATTATTAATATGTCGCCATTAGAAAGTGTAATTGTTAACAAACAAACAGACATTAATCCTATTTGGATAATGAGGCAGGCCGGTAGATATTTGCCAGAATTTAGAGAAATTAGAAAATTAAATAATGATTTTATAAAGTTATGTCTTAATGAAAATTTATCATCAGAAATAACACTTCAACCTTTAAAAAGATTCGATTTAGATGCTGCTATAATTTTTTCTGATATTCTAATGGTACCTTATGGACTAAATCAAAAAGTTGAATTTAAAAAAAATTTTGGTCCTATTTTGGGCGACATAAATTTAGAAGAGATTTCCCAATTAGATGAAATCGACTTTGTAGAAAGGATTTATCCTGTTTATAAAGCAATCGACCTGGTTAGTAAAAACAAACTCACAAAAAATAAAAATACTATAGGCTTTGTAGGTGCCCCTTGGACATTATTAGTTTATATGGTTAATAAACAATCTCCTAAAAAGGGGTTGGAGAATAATTTTTACAAAGATAATTTTTTATTAAATAGAATTCTAATTATTTTAGAAAAATTTCTAAAATTACATATCAAAAACCAAATAAACAGTGGTGCTGAAATAATACAAATCTTTGATAGTTGGGCAGGATTATTAGATGAAAAGGATATTCCAAATTATGTTTATATACCTACTTTAAATTTAGTAGAATATGTAAAATCTCTAGGTGTGCCAGTAATATGTTTTCCTAGAGGAATAAAAAATTACAAAGAATATTGTGAAGTGGTTAAACCCGATGTGATTTGTATTGATTATGAAATAGACCCAGTTAAGGTTTCTAAAGAAATTAAAATTCCTATTCAAGGCGGTATGGATCCAAAAGTTCTATTAACAGATAAAAAAAACTTGAAAAAAGAAGCAAAAAAATATCTAGATATATTTAAAGATCATCCTTATATTTTTAATTTAGGCCACGGAGTTTTGCCAGAAACAGATCCACACATGATGGACTATTTGGTTAAAATTGTAAAAGATTATTAAATGAGAAAAGCTGTAATTTTATTTAATTTAGGTGGTCCAGATAAATTAGAAAATGTTGAACCATTTTTATTTAACTTATTCAATGATCCAGCGATTTTAAATATACCAAGTTTTTTTAGATTGCCGTTGGCAAAGTTTATAGCAAACAGAAGAGCACCCACCGCAAGAAAGATTTACCAAGAGCTAGGAGGTTCGTCACCTATTTTAAAACTTACAGAAGAACAATCTCGTGCTTTAGAGATTAAGCTAAAAAAAAATGATGATTTATCTGATTACAAATGTTTTGTTGTTATGAGGTGTTGGCACCCAAGAGCAGAAAATGTTGTTAAAGAAGTTATTAATTATAATCCAGACGAAATAATTCTTATGCCACTTTACCCACAATATTCAGCGGCAACGTCTGGTTCATCAATAAAGGAATGGAACAGCGTTTGTTTAAAAAATAATTTTAAGGTGAGGACAAGTACAATTTGCTGTTATCCTACAGATAAAAATTTTATAGAAGCACATAAAGATGAAATAATTAAAAAAATTAATAATTTAAAAAACTTTAAACTAATATTTTCTGCACATGGATTGCCTGAAAAAAATATTAAAAAAGGAGACCCCTATCAGTGGCAAGTGGAGCAATCCGTTAAAGAAATTGTTAAATCTTTGAACATTAAAGATTTGGATTGGATTTTGAGTTATCAAAGCCGTGTCGGCCCATTAAAATGGATTGGCCCATCAACTGAAGATATAATTGTGGAAAATTCAAAATTAGGCAAACATATTGTTCTGGTTCCTGTAGCATTTGTATCTGAACACTCCGAGACGTTAGTTGAGTTAGATATCGAATATAAAGAATTAGCAGATAAAAATGGCTGTAAAAATTATTCAAGAGTTCCAGCGCTGGGTACAAACGAAAATTATATAAAAGCTATGTCTAATTTAATAATTAACAAAAAAGAATATAATTTTAATGGCAACCTTTTTCCACCAAAAACACAATGTCCAAACCAATTTAAAAAATGTCCTTGTTTAAGTTATGAATAGTTATTTATTATTTAAAAGTTTGCATTTAATTGCAGTTATTTCTTGGATGGCGGGACTTTTATATCTTCCTAGAATATTTGTGTATCACTCTGAAAATACTAATGAAATTATTTCAAACGTTTTTAAAACCATGGAAAGAAAATTATTTTATTACATTATGACACCAGCTATGGCATTAAGCTGGATATTTGGTTTGGTATTAATTCATGAAATAGGCTTTCAACAATTGGCGAATTTATGGCTCCAATTGAAGTTAATCTTGGTGGTATTGTTAACAGCCTACCATTTTTATCTAGGATTGTTGCTAAATCAATTTAGCTTAGATCAAAATAGAAAAACTTCTAAATTTTATCGTTATATAAATGAAATTCCAACATTGCTGTTAATTTTTATAGTATTTATAGTAATTTTTAAGCCAATCTAGGGTTGTAATATTCTTAATAGTATATATATTGTGTCTATTATTAAGTCCTTAATAATATTTAATCATGAACATACAAGAACTAAAACTTAAATCGTCTGAACAACTTATTACCCAAGCAGAAGAACTTGGCATTGAAAATGCAAGTACTTTAAGAAAACAAGAAATCCTTTTTGCTATTTTAAAAAAAGTAGCTGAAAAAGAGGAAATTACTGGCGCTGGAGTTCTTCAATTACTTCAAGATGGGTTTGGATTTTTAAGAGCAATGGAATCAAATTACTTACCTGGTCCGGATGATATATACGTCAGTCCGAGTCAAATTAGAAAATTCGGCTTAAGAACTGGTGACACAGTGGAGGGGCCAGTTAGGGCGCCTAAAGAAGGTGAAAGATATTTTGCGTTACTTCAAGTAAGTAAAATAAATTTTGAGGAACCAGAAAAATCAAGACATAAAATAGCCTTTGATAACTTAACACCACTTTACCCAGACAAGCAGTTAGTAATGGAGGTTGAAATAAACAAACCTGATAAAAAACAAGATTTAACGCCGAGATTAATAGATTTAGTTAGCCCAATAGGTAAAGGCCAAAGATCAATCATTATATCACCACCCAAGGCAGGTAAAACAATGATACTTCAAAGTATAGCTAACTCAATAGCAAAAAACTATCCGGAATGTTATTTAATAGTTTTACTTATAGATGAGAGACCAGAAGAAGTAACAGATATGCAAAGAACTGTGAAAGGTGAAGTTATAAGTTCGACATTTGATGAACCTGCTCAACGTCATGTGGCAGTTGCCGAAATGGTTATTGAAAAAGCAAAAAGATTAACAGAACATAAAAAAGATGTTGTTATACTTTTAGATTCAATAACAAGATTAGGCAGAGCATATAATGCTGTAATTCCAAGCTCAGGCAAGGTTTTAACTGGAGGTGTTGATGCAAATGCACTTCAAAGACCCAAAAGATTTTTTGGTGCCGCTAGAAATATCGAGGAGGGTGGATCTTTAACAATTATATCAACAGCTCTAATTGATACAGGAAGTAGAATGGACGAGGTAATTTTTGAAGAATTTAAAGGAACAGGTAATAGCGAAACAGTATTAGATAGAAAAATCGCTGATAAAAGAATATATCCAGCTATAGATATAACCAAATCAGGCACTAGGAGAGAAGAATTGTTATTTGATAAAAACGATCTTCAAAAAATGAATGTGCTAAGAAGAATTATAGCTCCAATGGGAACAATGGATGCAATAGAATTTATTAGCTCAAAACTAAAAGATACTAAAAATAATGCTGAGTTTTTTAATTCCATGAATAAACCAGCGTAAAATTTATACGTAACCCAATTCTTTCATTTCTGTTAAAAATTGATCTTTAATTTGTTTTGATATTTGTTTTGGTAAGATTTTATTCCAATCATTATTTTTTCCCTGATTAAAAAACTTGATTTTCCTATTTTGTTTTTCAATAAAACCATCTGTATTTTCTAAATGCTTCAAATTTTCAAAGGATGTTTCAGATATGGTGTTTTGTAGTCTTTTTTTATCTATGATGGTTTGTTTTTCATTATTGATTTTTTTTAAAAAATTAAAAATTTTTGAAAATTCTATGAATGGATCATTAAGTAAATCCTCATATTTAATTAAACAAACAGGGATTCCTAATTTATTATGAACCCACGACTCATAATGTTTCGCCCAAGAACTTATTACTTCAATACCTTTTATACCAAATTTTTTCATGGTCACCTCGTTAGACAATAGAAAACTTTTTTCGTCAAACATCATTTTAATCATAGCTTCGTAATTTTTTTTCTCAAAATTTTTGTAAGAAGTGATGATATTTCTAGGATCTCTCACTATATATATGCATCCTGCGGAAACTTTATTATTCGTGAACTGACTACCGTTAATATTGATGCAGGCATTATGTGTTTTGAAAAGTAAATTTCTTTTAAATATTTTATTAATATATTCTTGGGAGGGTAACCAATTTTTAATTATGTCATTATTCGTTTTGATAATTTGATTATTATCTATAAAATCGGTGACGTTAAAGTTAGGAATATTTTTTAAAAGTGTAAAATCAAATTTTTTAACTTTTGAAAAAAAATAATAAGTTAACAAAGCCCTTACCCAAGTATTGCCTGATTTAGGGTATGAAGCTATCCAAATAATCATAAATAATTAATTATATGCATAATTGAAATCCACGATATAATAATTTTATGACAATATACGCACTTTCTTCCGGAACTGGTATTTCGGGTGTAGCAGTTGTAAGAATTTCAGGTCCTCAAACGGATAAAGTTATTAAATTAATCACAAATAAGGAAATACCAACCCCGAGAGTGGCTACCCTGCGAAAAATAAACTATATCAACAGTTCTGAGCTAATAGACGAGGGGATTATTTTATGGTTTCCTGGGCCTGACAGCTACACAGGGGAGGATATGGCTGAAATACATATTCATGGAAGCAAGGCAGTGATAAAAGCATTACAGAATGAAATTTCCAAGATTGAAAATTGTAGATTAGCTGAGGCTGGAGAATTTACTAAACTAGCTTTCCAAAATGGTAAAATAAATTTGCTTAAGGCAGAGAGCATAGCGGATTTAATCTCAGCAGAAACTGAAATTCAGAGATTGCAAGCTGTAAAAATCATGAAAGGAAAATCATCAAAAAAATTTAATGAGCTTAGAGAGAAATTATTAAAAATTTTGGCTTTTGTTGAGGCTAAAATAGATTTTCCCGAAGAAGATTTACCAAATGAAAATATAAAACAAATAAAAGAAGATTCTTCAGATGTAATAAAACAAATCAAAAATATTTTAGACGATCAAAAGGTGGGAGAAATAATTAGAGAAGGTTTTAAAATTGCAATCGTGGGACCATCCAATGCTGGAAAGTCAAGTTTACTAAATAATTTATCAAATAGAGAGGTTGCAATCGTTTCTGAAATCGCTGGTACAACAAGAGACGTTATTGAAACTCATTTAAATATAGACGGCTACCCGGTTATAATCTCAGACACAGCGGGTATAAGAGACTCTAAAAATGAAATTGAAAAAAAAGGTATTAAATTATCATTAAAAAAAGCTGAAAATGCTGATTTAAAACTAGTAGTAGTTGATGCTAAAAACGTTGATTTAAGTGGATTTTTGAATGATTTATTAAAAAAAGATGCAATTCTAGTTATTAACAAATCAGATCTATTAAAAGAAAAATTAGACCCTAAAGTTTCCAAATTTAATCATGTTTTGATATCACTCAAAGACAATTTAAATATAGATAAATTAATTTTCAAAATAAAAAATAATTTAAAAAATAAATTTATATCTGAGGAAGATATTTTAATTACAAGAGAAAGGCACAGACAGCATTTGCTTCAGTGTGTTGAACACTTATATAATTTTTTAGATAAAAATGATAAAAAAGATTTTGACAAAGGAGCCGAGGATTTAAGGTTAGCTACAAGAGAACTAGGCATGATCGTTGGTAAAGTCGATGTAGAGGAGATATTAGGTAGTATTTTCAACGATTTTTGTATTGGTAAGTAATCGTCGTTTTATGGGCTTTTTTAGCAGTTTTTTGTTAATTTTCGTTGATAAATAAGCTTTTTTTGGAAAAAAAACAGAAATCTTGTAAATATTCCAATCGAATATAAATTCTATCCATGAAAAAAGATTTAAAGTTTGATGTAGTTGTCATCGGTGGTGGTCATGCCGGATGTGAAGCTGCAGCTGCCTCAGCAAGACTTGGAATAGATACTGCTCTATTTACACATAACAAAAATACAATTGGCGAAATGTCGTGTAATCCAGCTATAGGTGGCCTGGGCAAAGGTCACTTAGTCAGAGAAATTGATGCTTTAGATGGCGTCATGGGAGAGGTTGCTGATAAGTCGGGAATACAATTTAGATTATTAAATAGAAGTAGAGGCCCTGCAGTAAGAGGACCCCGAACCCAATCGGATAGATCACTATACCGTAAATATATGCAAGAAAAACTTGTAAACTACTGTAATTTAAGCATTTTTTCTGATCCTGTAATAAAGTTTATTTTT
>MDSV01056369.1_pt1 | contig 14622 bp, 14 predicted proteins | sample 810851 | NCBI WGS metagenome assembly MDSV01 (sample SAMN05326640, study PRJNA326480) | marine metagenome | isolation source: seawater | place: Atlantic Ocean: North East | collected 2012 | reverse complement strand
TGCTGTTACTGTGTAATCTATATTCATACGAATCAATTTGATTATGAAACTAGCCTTTGCTATTTACAAGTAAATTTTAATGAAACATCTAAATTTATTTATTGCTCTAACAAGATTAGACCGACCAATAGGTTATATGTTGTTATTTTGGCCTTGCCTATGGGGACTAACCATTGCTTATGATTTTAATGGAGAGTTATTAACTTACTTCAAATATATATTATTTTTCTTATTAGGGTCAATTTTAATGAGATCTGCCGGATGTATTGTAAATGATATTTCAGATAAAAACTTTGATAAAAAAGTCAAGAGAACAAAAAATAGACCTATTGCTTCTGAAAGAGTTTCTATTAAATTTGCACTTTTTTATGTAATAATTTTATGCCTACTAGCATTTTTAATTTTAATTAATTTTAATAATCTAACAATTTTTCTTGCTTTATGTTCAATGCCTTTTGCATTTACTTATCCACTAATGAAAAGAATTACATACTGGCCACAATTATTTTTAGGTATCACATTCAACTATGGTTTAATCCTTGGTTGGACTGCAATAAATGGAGAAATAAACCTTATTCCTGTACTAATGTATTTAGGAGCCATATTTTGGACACTCGGATACGACACTATTTATGGGTTTCAGGATATAAAAGATGATGAAATAATAGGAGTTAAATCAACTTCTATAAAATTTAAAAATATACCTTTTGAGTTTTTAATAATATGTTATTTAATCTTTTTTATATCAATTATAATAACAGGAATTTACCTTGAATTTAGTTATATTTTTTTTATGTCATTAACTTTATTATTTTATCATCTATTTTTTAGACAAATATCTAAATTAAATGTTAAAGTTAAAAAAAATTGTTTAGAAGTGTTTAAAAGTAACAATGAAATAGGCTTATTAGTTTTTATTTCAATCATTATCGAAAAATCTTTAAATTAATGAATAATATAGAGACTATAAAACGACTTTATAAAGATTATACTAAAAATTATATTAAAAAGATTGTTATCGCAATGTCTTTGTCAGCTGTAATTGCTGGAAGCACTTCAGCGATTGCTTATTTGCTTGATCCAGCTATAAAAAAAATTTTTATAGATCATGATGCTAAGTTAATTATTATAATTCCTTTATTGATTATCTTAGCTTTTGCTACAAAAGGTGCTTCATTGTATTTTGCAAGGTTAATAATGATTGGAGTAGCTCAAGACGTAACAAAAGACATTCAATCAGATATGGTAAAATCACTTATTAAAGCTGATACTCAACTTATTGACAATAAACATACAGGTCAATTTGTATCAAATCTTACGAATGATGTCTCTATGATTACTACACTTGTTAGTACAGTTTTGCTAAGTTTGTTCAAAGATACACTAACCTTAATAGGTTTACTCGGTGTAATGTTTTATCAAAATTGGAAATTAGCTTTGGTGGCTATAATTATGATTCCAGTTGCTAGCGTCGCAGCTAAATCTTTGGGAAAAAGAATCGGAAAAATCTCAACTCAAGCGATGGAAAAAGCAGGCACATTAAATAGTTATTTAATTGAATTATTTAAAAATCACAGAATTATAAAAATATTTCAAAAAGAAGAATTTGAAAATCAAAGAGCAAATAATCATTTAGAAGAATTGAAAGAGATGGGTAAAAAAATAATGTCTGTATTTATAAGAGCAACTCCCATTATGGAAACCATGACTGGTATAATGATTGCTCTATTAATATTTATTTCTGGTAAATTAATCTTTTCAGGAGAAATAGATATAAATAATTTTTTTTCATTTTTAGCTGCAATGATGCTTGCTTACCAACCAGTTAGGTCGCTTGCTACTTTAAATATTTCTATAGGCCAAGGTATCTCAGCATCTAAAAGAATATTGCCCATTATAGATGATAAAAATCTTATATCTGAAGATATTGAAGCTAAAAATTTAGAACTATCTAAGGGTGATATTAAATTTGTTAATGTAAATTTTAAATACACAAATAAAGAAGATAAGATTTTAAAATCTGTAAATTTAGATATAAAAGGAGGAAAAATGACATCACTTGTAGGTCATAGTGGTGCTGGAAAAACAACAATTTTAAATCTTATTCCTAGATTTTATGACCCAATATCTGGAGATATAACAGTTGATAATCAATCAATTTATAAGTTAACAATAAATTCCCTTAGAAAAAATATTTCATTAGTAAGCCAAGACACAACTTTATTCGATGACACTATAAGAAATAATATTATTTATGCAAATTCGCATGCAACTGAAGATGAGATCAGAGCAGCAGCTAAGCTATCTTTTGCAGAAGAATTCATAAACAAGTTACCTAATGGATATGAAACTATAATAGGTGAAAATGGTCTAAGATTATCTGGTGGTGAAAAACAACGATTATCAATAGCGCGTGCAATGATTAAAAAAAGTTCTATTATTTTACTTGATGAAGCAACTTCCTCTTTAGATGCTGAGACAGAAAGTAAAATACAAGAAGCATTAAATTTTCTTACTGAAGATAGAACAACAATTGTTATTGCTCATAGACTATCTACAATTCTAAAATCTGATAAAATTTATGTAATTGATAATGGACTTGTTGTTGGGGAAGGTAATCACAATGAATTACTAAACAAATCAGAAATATATAAAAACTTTTACAAAAAACAAATTAGAAAAGATTAATGTTGTTTTTATATAGAATATTAATAAATTTATTAACTATTTTATCTCCAATAATAATTATTTTTAGATTAATTAAAAAAAAAGAACATTTAATTAGATTTAAAGAAAAGCTATGTTTTTTTTCAAAGAAAAGAGGATCGGGAAAATTAATTTGGTTTCATGGCTCGAGTGTTGGTGAGATATTAAGTATTATACCTATTATAGAAAATTTAGAAAAAAAAAAACAGATCAATAAAATATTACTAACTACATCGACTTTAAGTTCATCAAACATTTTAAAAAAATTTAAATTTAAAAAAACTATTCATCAATTTTTTCCAATCGATAATAATTATTTATCTAAAAAATTTTTAGATTATTGGAAACCTAATGCTATTTTTTTTATTGAGTCAGAAATTTGGCCAAACTTCTTAATCAATATAAAAAAAAAAGAAATTCCTTTAATCTTGTTAAATGCAAGAATTACAAAAAGATCTTTTAAAAAATGGAAAAAAATTTCAAGATTTAGTAAAATAGTGTTTGCATGTTTTACTCAAGCATTAGCTCAAAATAATGAAACAAAAAAATACTTAAACAAACTAGGAGTAAAAAAAGTAAAATTATTGGGAAATTTAAAATTTGCAGAAACAAAAATTAAAACCAAAAAAGTATTAGACAAAAACTTAAAAGAATTTTTTAAATCAAAAAAAATATGGTGTGCTTCAAGTACACACGAAAATGAAGAAATTATTAGTGCAATTGCGCATAAAAATTTAAAGAAAAAATTTAAAAATTTAGTAACAATTATTATTCCAAGGCATATCAATAGAGTAGAGACAATAATTAAAGAAATTGAAAATTTAGGATTAATAACTCATCTACACAGTTCTAAAAATATAATAAAAAAGAGCACAGAAATTTATATAGTTGATACTTATGGTGATACAGAAAAATTCTTTAATATTTGTAAAACTGTTTTTCTTGGTGGATCTTTAATTAAACATGGTGGACAAAACCCATTAGAGCCTGCAAGATTAGGGTGTAAAATTATTCATGGACCAAATATTGATAATTTTAGCGAAATTTACAGTTTATTAGATAAAAATAAAATTTCTATAAAAGTTAATAATTTAAATCAGCTTGTTAAAGAAGTTGGAATTATACTTAAAAAAAATATTAGTAGTGAAAAGCTAATTTATAAATTAAAAAAGTTAGGTAATATAATTTTATATTCAACATTATTAGAAATAAAAAAATTTATAAATTAAAGTGAAACTAAGAAAACCAGATTTTTGGGATCAAAATAAAATAAACTTAATATCTATTTTACTATCACCTTTAACAATAATTCTTTTCTTAAAAAATTTATTTACATTTAAAAACAATCAAAAAATTAAAGGAATAAAAACTATATGTGTAGGAAACATATATGTTGGTGGCACTGGCAAAACACCCTTCAGTATTGAGTTAAACAATATATTAAAAGATTTAAATTTCAAAACAGCAATAATTAAAAAATTTTATGAAGATCAAATAGATGAACAAAAGCTTATTAACAATTCAAATAAATTATATTGCGAAAGTAAAAGAGTTGATTCTATTAAAAAAGCAATAAAAGATAAAATTGAAATAGCTATATTCGATGATGGCTTACAAGATAAAAATCTAAATTATAATATTACTTTTGTATGTTTTAATATTCAAAATTGGATTGGTAACGGTTTTTTATTACCAGCAGGTCCATTAAGAGAAAATTTAAGAAGCTTAAAAAATTACTCTGCCATTATTCTCACTGGTAACGGTGAAAACACCAAGGAAATAAGAAAACAAATCAAAAAATATAATCCTAAAATTAATATTTTTGATTCAATCTATAATCCCATAAATATAAAAAAATTTAGAAATAATAAAAATTATTTAATATTTTCAGGCATTGGAAATCCTAAAACTTTTGAAAGAACTTTAAATCTCAACAAAGTAAATGTTGTTAAATCAATAGTCTTTCCTGATCACTACGAATATACTGATAAAGATATTAGAGAAATTAAGCAGCTAGCAAAAAAATTAAAAACAAAAATTTTGACTACAGAAAAAGATTTTATGAGAATTAAAAAAAATAAACAAGGAATAGATTTTTTAAAAATTAATCTTCATATTAAAAATAAAAAAAATTTAATAAATTTCATAAAAAAAAATATATGAAAAAAATAAAATATCTAATTGAATTTTTTTTTATAATTATTCTTTTTTTACTATTTAAATTACTAGGATATAGAATTGCATCAAGCTTCGGTTCTTTTATAGTTTCCATTATAGGTCCAATATTTAGATCAAAAAAAATAATAAAAAATAATATTAAAGATTCACTAAATTTAAATGACGAAAATGAAGTGTCTAAAATAATAAACTCTATGTGGTCAAATTATGGGAGAATTTTATCTGATTATATGTTTATTAAAGATTTTAGATCAGGCAAATTAAATCAATACATAAAAATTGAAGGTAATGAAATATTAGATAAAATTAAAATTGAAAAAAAACCAGTAATTTTTATATCTGGTCATTTTAATAATTTTGAATTAATGGCAATGCAGATTGAAAAATCAGGAATTAATATGGTTGCAATTTATAGACCTCTAAACAATATATTTCTAAATAAAATAATGGAATTAATTAGAATAAAATATATTTGTAAAAATCAAATTAAAAAAGGTATGCCTGGTATAAGACAAATAATTGAGCTTTTTAAAAAAAAATATTCAGTTGCTTTGATGATCGATCAAAGAGTAAGTGAGGGCATTAATTCTAATTTATTTGGGAGACCAGCCTTAACAACTACTATTCCAGCACAAATGGTAAAAAAATATGGTTGTGATGTTGTTCCAATATACATTGAAAGGATCAATAAATTTAACTATAAAATGAAAGTATTTGAACCAATGGCTTTAAATAAAGAAGATAGTTTAGAAAATATTACAAACCACTTAAACAACTGGCTAGAAAAGATGATAAGAAATAATCCAAATCAGTGGATTTGGTCACACAATCGTTGGAAATAAAATTAATTTTTTTTGTTAATAGACTCATGTTTGATAAAAGCTTCTTTGTAAGAAAAATATGGCTCTTGTAATTCTACATTCCAGTAGTTTAATTCGTCTAAATTAATTCGCTTATTTGATATTGCACAAATAACATGATCTCCTTCTTCTAGAATTTTGAAGTTATTTGGAAGATATTCTAATTTTGCTAATTTATTTTTCATATATAAACTATATATTAATATACATGATTATAGGTGTTATAGGAAGTGGCGGAAGAGAACATGCTATATGTTCTAGTCTTATTAAGTCAAAAAAAGTAAAAAAAATTTTTTGTTTTCCGGGTAATGCTGGAACTGGAAATATAGCTAAAAATGTTAGTTTAGACTTAAATAATTTTGAAGAGTTAAAAAATTATATTTTAAAAGAAAAAATAGAATTAATCATAGTAGGTCCCGAACAACCTTTAGTAAATGGAATTGTTGATTTTTTAGAAAAAAACAATATTAAAACCTTCGGGCCAAACAAAGTGGCTTCCCAACTTGAAGGTTCAAAAATTTTTACAAAAAAAATTTGTGAAAAATATAATATTCCAACTGCTAAATTTGGAATTTTTAAATCATCTAAGGATGCAATCAATTTTATTAAAGATATGAAATTTCCATTTGTTGTAAAAGCAGATGGTCTTGCTTCAGGAAAAGGAGTTTATATTTGTGAAAATTATATTCAAGGTGAAGAAGCAATACATGAAATATTTAATGGAAAATTTGGTAATGCTAAAAATATCCTTATTGAAGAATTTTTAATAGGCGAAGAAATGAGCTATTTTGTAATTAGTGATGGAAAAAATATTAAAAGATTTCAAACTGCACAAGACCACAAACGAGTTGCTGAGGGAGATAAAGGAAAAAATACAGGAGGAATGGGTGCTTACTCACCTTCCAGGCTAATCAATAATGAGTTAGATAAAAAAATAATTAAAAAAATAATTGAACCAACCTTAAAAGGTTTACAAGATATGGGTTGTAACTATAAAGGTTTTTTATATGCAGGGTTAATGGTAGTTAAGGGTGAACCTTATTTAATTGAATACAATGTTAGAATGGGTGATCCAGAATGTCAAACTATCTTACCAAGACTTAAAACAGATTTTTTTGAAATAATACTTAATTGTTGTACATCCACTTTAAAAAATATAAATATTGAATGGTATGATGAAAAAAGCCTTTGCATTGTGCTTTGTTCTAAAGGATATCCAGATAAATTTGAAAAAAAAATTATTATTAAAAACATTAATAGAGTTAATCTCAAAAAAAATGAATATATTTTTCATGCTGGAACAATTAAGGATAAAGAAGAAATTTATTCAAACGGTGGTAGAGTTTTAAATTTTGTAGTTTTATCAAAAGAATTTAAAGAATCTCGAAATAATATAATAAGATTAATTAATCAGATTGATTGGGCAAATGGCTTTTATCGAAAAGATATAGGCTATAAGGTTATAGATTAATGAGAATTATTTCAGGTACTTTTAAAGGAAAAAAGATTCTTCAGCCTTCAGACAAAACAACAAGACCACTTAAAGACTTAACTAAAGAATCTATATTCAATATAATTAAACATTCAAATCTATTGAAAATTGAAGTTGAAAATAGCAAAGTATTAGATCTTTTTTCAGGTGTAGGTTCATTTGGTCTTGAATGCCTATCAAGAGGTGCTTCTAATGTTTTTTTTTATGAAAACTACAAAAGTGTCTTAAAAATATTAAAAAAAAATGTAGAAATCTTAAAATTTAACGAAAAAATATCAATTATTGAAAAAGATATTTTTGATAAAAGTAATTTTATAAAATTAAAAAATAAATTTGAAATTATATTTATGGATCCTCCATTTAAGGAGAAGAATATATTCAATCTTGTCGAAAATATAATCGAACTAAATTTATTAAAAAAAAAAGGAATTATAATCATTCATAGACACAAAAAAGAAAAAGATAACTTTCCAAAAAATTTTAACATATTATTAAAAAAAACTTATGGTATATCGAAAATTATATTCGGTAATTATGCTTGAATTAGAATTTTTTTAGTTTCTTTTTTTATCAATTCTACTGATGGCTGATCAAAAGGGTTAATGTTTAAAGCTCTACCCAGCAATATAGTTTCAAGTATAAAAAAGGAAAATAATTCTCCTAAACTCTTTTCATCTCTTTTTAGTATTTCAAAACTTCTAAAAGGTATTTTTTTTTTAATAAAAATATTTTCTGTTGCTATTTTTTGTGAATAAATAATTTTATTAATATCCATATTTTTAAGATATTTCATAGGTGATAATAATTGATTAGATTTTAATTTTAACGATCTTTTATCATAAACGTGAAAAAAAGTATAAAAACTTTTCTTGGGACCATCTAAATACAATTGCATTAAACTATGGTTGTCTTTAGGCATTGAAGATATAATGGGCAATATACCTTTAGATTTTTTACCTAAGCTTTCTGCAACTAGTTGTTGATACCACTTAAATATACTTTCTGATCTTTCATCATAATTTAAAATGATAGAATTAAATTTATCCTTCTTTGCAAAATATAAAATATTTCCAACATTTATAATTAACTTGTTAAGAAATTTTCTATCTTTGATTAAATTATCAAATTGTTTAAATTTTTTTTCACTTAAACCCATTAATTCTGCTGGAAGCATTCCAACTTCTGAGAGAACTGAATATCTTCCACCTATATAATTCTTATGTTCAATAATTTCTGCTTTAAGTTTTTGTCCCAAGTTAAATAAATAATTATTTGTATTTTCAGTAATAAAAATATTTTTATCATTTTTTTTCATAAATATATTTGAATTTGAAATAGTTTCTAATGTATTTCCAGATTTTGAAATTATCAAATTAAGATTATTTATTTTTTTAAAATTTTCTAAATTTCTATTATCAAGATTGCTTATAAAAAAAACTTTTTTTTTAATTTTATATTTCAAAAAATCATAAATGGCTTGTGAACCTAGGATAGATCCTCCCATTCCAATTAATGTAATATTTCTAAATTTTCTAAATTTTTTAATAACCTTTTTTGTATAGCTATATCTATAATTAGCTCCTAACGTTCTTAAAATTTTATTATCTTCTTTTAGTAATAATTTAAGTTTATTAGATACATTTAAAAAGTTTTTTTTAATTAAAAAATTTTTAAATTTAATATTTTTTGTGATCATTAATCGTCACTCAATACTTTCAGAATAGATCTTTCTAAAGAATTATTTTCGTTAGAATCTTTATTTGCTGATTTTGTATCATTACTTGATCCAATTAATTTTTCTATATCTTTTGAGTCATCTTTTTTTTTAGATTTATTATTAGTTGGTTCGGGTAATTTTTCAAACTCAGGCGGCAAAACTAAAGGATTTTTTTTTTCAACTAAAAACTCATCGGTATTATCTTTTTTTCCTCGAGTTAAACCATCTCTAGCAGACTGACATGAATTTAATAATAAAATAAGACCAAAAATAATAGATATATTTAATTTAATTTTTTTCATATTCATTCTTTTTTTTAAAAAATACCTCATCAATAATAAGACAAATTATTCCAATAGATATGAATATATCTGCAAGGTTAAATATAAACCAGTGAAAATTATTAATATGAAAGTCTATAAAGTCTGGTACTGCTGAATAATATAACCTATCAAATAAATTACCTGTTGATCCTCCTAAAATTAATACTAGAAAATATGACTTATAATTATGGTTCAGATATAACATAGCAGCAATTATAATATTAATAATTATAATAAGTCCTGTAATAAGATTATAAATGATATTATTGTCTGAAGAAAATAGGCCAAAACCTATTCCGGTATTCCAAATTAAATAAATATTTAAAAACTTTGATACATATATATCTAATTCAGGTGTAGCTTCAGCAATATTCAAAACATATAGCTTAGAAAATCTATCAATTAAAAAAAGTAAAAAAATAAATATAAAATATAAAAAAATTCTTTTGTAACTTTTTGTAGACATTTTGTTTGTAATCACTGAGGATGTCTTTTACATCCACTTTGGTTTATTTTCCAGCAAACTGGACATTTTTGACCTTCTGCTTTATTCGTTTCAACTATAATTTTGTCTATATTACTTTCCTGTATTTGCGCTTTTGATGTTATGCAAAGTTCAGAAAAATCTATACCTTTGCTGAGGTCTATGAGTTCTTTGTTCAACTTAATTATTAAATTTGCTTCAAGACTAGATCCAATTTCTTTGCTAGCTCTTTTTTCTTCTATACTTATATTACAAATATCTCTAATTTTTTTTAATTCAATCCATTTTTTGTTTAATGGTTCATTAAAAAAAGTATTTGGTAATTGAATAAATTTTTCTAAATGAACACTTTTTTTATCTTTATTGATTAATGTAAAAATTTCTTCAGTAGTAAAAGATAATATTGGTGCAAACCATTTCAGTAATGTTTCAAGAATTATATTTAAAACTATAATGCTGCTTTTTCTTTTTTCTGAATTTTTTGAGTCACAATAAAGTGTATCTTTTCGAATATCAAAATAAAATGCTGATAAATCTACTGTACAAAAATTTAATAGCTCTTTATATAAGTTATGAAAATCATAATTGTTAAAATAATTTAAAAAATTAGTATTTAAATTAAATACTTTATGTAACATATATTGTTCTAGTTCTGGTAAACGGCTTAAATCTAATTTTTCTAAGTCTATAGATTGAAAATTATCATTTAAATTTCCAAGTAAGTATCTAAAAGTATTTCTAATTTTTCTATATGAGTCTGCATGTTGTTCAATTATAGAATTATCTATTCTTAAATCTTCTTCATAGTTTGAAGAAGCAACCCAAATTCTTAATATATCTGCACCATATTTTTTTAAAATATCGTCAGGTGCTATTACATTTCCTAAGGATTTTGACATTTTTAATCCTTTTCCATCCACTACAAAACCATGCGATAATACGGCTTCATATGGAGCTCTTCCTCTAGTTCCACATGACTCTAACAATGAAGAGTGAAACCAACCTCTATGTTGATCTGTGCCCTCTAAATACATTGAAGCAGGCCATTTAAGGTCTCTTCTCTTTTCTAAAACAAATGCATGAGTGGAACCACTATCAAACCATACCTCTACAATATCGCTTAATTTTTCATAATCATTTGGATTGTACTTGTCACCAAGAAGTCTTTTCCAATCATCAAAAAACCAGCAATCTGAGCCTTCTTTTTCATAAATATTTGCAATATTTTCGATCACTGAATCATCAATTAGTATTTCTCTAGTTTTTTTATGAATAAAAATTGGTAAGGGAACTCCCCAAACTCTTTGCCTAGAAACACACCAGTCTGGTCTAGTTTCAATCATTGCTTTAATTCTTTCTCTACCTTTAGTTGGATAAAACTTTGTATCAGCAATAGCTTTTAATGCTGTTTTTCTGAGATCATGACTTTCCATTGAAATAAACCATTGTGGTGTTGCTCTATGAACTAAGGGAGCTTTTGATCTCCATGAATGAGGATAAGAATGAACTAGTTCTCCATTTTTTAATAATTTTTTTTGTTCTTTTAATTTCTCTATTATGATTGGATTTGCTTTAAAAATATGAGTTCCTTCAAAGAAAAGAACATTTTTAGTATATTTTCCATCTCCATCAACGGTTTCAATAGCTTTTATTCCATGATTTAAACAAAGGTTAAAATCATCAGGACCATGACTTGGGGCACAATGTACAATTCCAGTTCCCTGCTCTGTCGTAACAAATCTGGCGTTTAACATTGGAATTTCATAATTGTATCCAAATTTTGAAAATGGATGACTACAAATAGTATTTTTGAATTCTTTTCCTTTAAACCTTTTTATTTCTTTGTATCTTTTTATATCACACTCTTTAATTACAGAGTCTAATAGGGCCTCTGCAATTACTATTTTTTTATTTTTAAAATCACCTTCATCATTTAGTTGAATAATTAAATATTCTAAACTTTCATTGTATGCTAAAGCTTTATTAGCTGGTATAGTCCAAGGTGTTGTAGTCCATATAATAATATCAGATCCTTCTAATTCTTTAATATTAGATTTTTTCACTGAAAAAGCTGCATAGATAGTGTCTGATTTATGATCATAATATTCAACCTCTGCATCTGCCAAAGCTGTTTTTTCTACTGTAGACCAGAGAACAGGCTTAAATCCTCTATATAAACTTCCTTCTTTTAGAAACTTTCCTAATTCTCTGACTATTTGAGCTTCAGCATCAAAACTCATTGTTGAATAATTATTTTCCCAGTCACCAACAACACCTAGCCTTTTAAATTGTACTTTATGTACTTCAATCCATTTCTCGGCAAATAATCTACATTCTTTTCTGAATTCAATAATAGGAACTTCATTTTTATTTTTTTTATTCTTTTTATATTTTTCTTCAATTTTCCATTCAATTGGTAATCCATGGCAATCCCATCCAGGTACATAAACAGAATCTTTGCCACTCATTTGATGAAATTTAACAATAATATCTTTAAGTATTTTATTTAACGCTGTACCCATATGAATGTTTCCATTTGCATATGGTGGACCATCATGAAGAACAAATTTTTCTTTTCCTTCGCTAGATTTTCTAAGTTTTTTATATAAATCAATTTTATCCCAATATTTTAGTATTTCTGGTTCTTTGTTTTGCAAATTGGCCTTCATTGAGAAAGCTGTTTTAGGTAGATTTATATTCTCTTTGCTCATTTTTAACTTTGCTTTGCTATCTTTAAATCAGAATTAATTTGTATTCTAAGTTCGTCAATATTTTTAAATTTTTTTTCTTTTCTTATAAATTTTATAAACTCAACAGATAAATGCTTATTATAGAGATTTCCAGAAAAATTAAAAATATGCACTTCTAATAAAATTTTTTTCTGCTTAAAAGTTGGTCTATAACCAAGATTAGCTATTGCTTTTAGATAAGATTTTTTATTCTTCTTATAAACTCTAACTGCATAAACTCCTGGCTTTGCAATTACGTAATCCTTAATATCAATATTACATGTTGGAAAACCAATTTTTTTACCTTGCTGTCTTCCCTTTTGAACAGTTCCTTCTATTGACCATTTTCTTTTTAAAAGCTTATTAGCTTTATTTAGCTTTCCTAACATTAAAAAATTTCTAATTAATGTAGATGAAACAATTTTATCTTTTAAAGCTAAAGGTTTTGGTTTGATAATTTTAAAATCAAAAACTTTCTCATTTTTAATTAATTCTTTTACATCACCTTCTCTTTTATTTCCAAATCTAAAATTATTACTAACAAAAATATATTTTGCATTTAATTTTTTAAATAAAACATTTTTGATAAAATTATAAGATTTAATTTTTGAAAATTTTTTATCAAATTTTTTTGTAATTAAAAAATCAATACTTAATTTTTTTAAAATATCATTTTTCTGATTTAAATTACAAATTCTAAAATTTTTTATTAATTTATTAAAATACATTTTTGGCATTGGTTCAAAAGTTAAAACACCAACCTTTAATTTATATTTTTTTTTGTATTTTTTTGCTAAATTAAATAATTTTTGATGCCCTAAATGAAGGCCATCAAAATTACCTATCAATAATATAGATTTTTTATCTTTATCATTAATATTAAAATTTTTGTAATATCTTATTTTATTTACCACTTTAATTCACTTTGTATAAAATTTACTATAGCTTCATATTTTTTTGAAACTTTTTCAATTCCTTCATTTTTAATTTCTTGTTTATGAATGCCATTTAAAATTAATAAAGAATGATAATTCTGAAGATTTGCTCCTTTAATATCTGTATTTAAATTATCACCTATACATAATATTTTTTTTTTATTATTATTAGCTGCTTGATTATAAACCTCTGAAAATGGTTTACCAAAATATATTACTTCTCCTCCCATTTTTTCAAATATCATTGCAACAGAGCCTGCACATAATTCTCGCTTATTACCACGATCTACTATTAAATCTGGATTAGTACAAATCATCTTCTTAGTTATAACTTCATTAAGCAAATCTTTATAATATTTCAAATCATCTTCATGGCCATGAAACAAACCTGTGCATAATAGGTACGAACAATTTTTAATATCTTCTGATTTTTTTTTCTTAAAATCTATAAATAAGTCAAAATCCCTTGATGGTCCAATATGATAAAATGTTTCCTCTAAGTGATTTTTTTTTAAATAACTTAATGCCGCTTCGCCTGAGGTATATACCTTTTCTTGAATATTTTTACTAATTCCCATATTATCTAAAAATATTTTTACTGTTTCGTTTGGTCTTGGGGCATTTGTTAATAAAACGTAATCTTTTTTAATTTTTTCTATTTCATTTATTACTAAAATTGCTTCTTTGTGAAGTTTAATTCCATTGTGAATCACGCCCCATATGTCTATATAAAATAAGTCATAATCATTAACTATTGATCTTAATCCAATATTATCTAAATTTTTGGTCATTGAATGAGGTATAGCTCAAAAAACACTTAAATTCTCGGCTTTTTTGCACTTAGTATTTTTTACCTCTTTACCTTGAAATACTAATGTTTGGTAGCTATATGAGTTGCATACTAATAGGAGAATTTATGAAATTTAAACCGTTACACGACAGAGTTTTAATAGAAGTTTTAGACGGCAGTGAAAAAACTGCTGGCGGAATAATTATCCCTGATACAGCCCAAGAAAAACCTCAAGAAGGTAAAGTTGTTGCTGTTGGTGGTGGTGCAAAAACTGAAGATGGAAAACTAATTCCAATGGATGTAAAAGTTGGAGACAAAGTTCTTTTTGGCAAATGGTCAGGAACTGAAGTCAAAATAGATGGCAAAGAATATAGCATAATGAAAGAGTCTGACATTATGGGTATTTCA